>ERZ773204.1478-NODE-1478-length-18089-cov-8.376456_pt1 | contig 18089 bp, 19 predicted proteins | sample MGYA00581007_ERZ773204 | MGnify/ENA primary metagenome ERZ773204 (study PRJEB29015, sample SAMEA2737757) | human gut metagenome | biome: human gut; feature: human-associated habitat; material: faeces | place: China | collected 2012 ... | reverse complement strand
TGTAGCTTATATTTGTCGTCCGTTCGTCACCAACTAATATTCAATTAAACAACAACTTAATACTTCATATAATCCTTTATAACATTATGGTCCTTAAGAACTTTTTCTATAACTGTTCCCTTTATCTTTCTAAGAAGTGGTTTTTTGATGTTATCAAGTACACCTGGAAGCTCTATTTCAAGTGGTGATTTGCCATCCATAAGCTTAACTGATGCATCAAGAAGATCTCTTACATCATATACACTTCCCCACACCTCAGGAACACCTCTGTCAACACCAAGAAGGCCATATACAGCCTCCATAGCTGTTCTGACTGAATACTCTGTTGTGAATATAGTATCTCTTGGTGTTTCAGCAAACTGTCCAAGGAATGCAAAGTTTACACAACCATCAGGAATAACATCAGGTCTGTCACCCTTTCTTCTTGGCATAAAGAATGCTGTTATATATGGCATCATAGTAGGAGTTGTATTACAGCTATTCTTTGCCAGCTCATCTATCTTTTCTACTGGAATACCAAGATGATATAACCACTCTGCTGTTATTTCTTCACCTGTACATTCCTTCATAGGCTTCTTTATATAATCACCCGGTACATCGGTGAATAAGCTGTATACCCATACGCATACTTCATCATTCTTCTGTTCCTTAAACTGTCCCTGTCTGTTTATAGTCCAGCTAAGAAGCCAGCTTGAATCCTTGCAGCTTACTATACCGCCTGTAACAACATTACCTGTTCTTGGATCTCTTTTACAGATTTTCTTAATCTGGTCAATAATCTGTTCATTGCTCGTTGTAACTGTGGCTGATTCCCAGTTAGATTTAGCTACATCACCACAGAATTTCTCTGGATGTCCGAATTGTGGATCCTGTCTTGCAATATTCTTCCAAAGACTCCAGCAGCCACTTGTTCTTACCTCTGCATCACCAACAGGTGCATGTGTATGATCTCCATATATAGTACTTTCAGTACAGCTTCCGTTTGTTACAAAAACAAGATCATTCTCTGTAAGATCAATAACCTCCTGTTTACCCTTAACGCTGCATTCTATCCTCTTTGCAAGCTTCTTATTATCCTTGAATTCAAATACTACGTTTTCAACTCTTGTATTGAACTTAAACTTAACACCTGCTGCTTCGAGATACTTCTGCATAGGAAGTATAAGTGATTCATACTGATTATACTTTGTAAACTTAAGAGCTGAGAAATCAGGAAGTCCACCTATATGATGAATAAATCTTTGTATATAAAGCTTCATCTCAAGTGCACTGTGCCAGTTTTCAAATGCGAACATTGTTCTCCAGTAAAGCCAGAAATCAGAATCAAATACCTCTTCATCAAAGAAATCTTCAATCTTTTTATCATAAAGATCCTCGTCCTTTGTAAAGAACAGCTTCATAATCTCCATACAGCCCTTCTGGCTTAGATTAAACTTTCCATCTGTATGTGCATCCTCACCCTGGTTAACTGTTGCCCTGCATAAAGAATAGTTTGGATCGTGCTTATTCAACCAGTAATATTCATCAAGTACGGAGGCACCCGGCTTTTCAAGTGATGGGATACTTCTAAACAGATCCCACAGGCATTCAAAGTGATTCTCCATCTCTCTTCCGCCTCTCATAACATATCCTCTTGTAGGATCATTTATACCATCACAGGCACCACCAGCTATATCCATAGCCTCTAATATATGGATATGACTTCCCTTCATCTGTCCATCTCTTACAAGAAAACAGGCTGCTGCTAAAGAGGCAAGTCCGCTGCCGACAATGTAAGCTGATTTATCATCAACGCCCTCTGGTTTTTCTGGTCTTGCAAATGCTTCATAATTACCATTAGAATAATATATTCCTTTACTATTCTTTTCATACTTTCCACGTTCAGTATTTCTGTATTCCTCACGTTCATTTTTCTGTATTTCTCTTATCTTTTTTTTCTCTGTACTGTTCTTAGTTTTAGCATTAACTGCTGCAACACCTGCACCTAATGCAAGTAGTGAGGCACCCACCTTTAAAGTTTTACTTCCAATTGATTTTTTACTCATATGAATCTCCTTTCCTCTGCAATACATTTATAATTAATAAACCTCTTAGTCGATGAGGAATTATTATCCATATCATTAATGTTTCTCATAATTCTCATAGCTTCTTTTTATCTTAGGAGTCTCACTCCATATCTTATCAGCATATGATTTCCAGTTATTGGCATATGGAACACATTTGCTGCAAAGATGCTCTGCTGATTCTGGTGACTCTAAATCTGTTGACTTAGCACCAGTTTCCTTTACCATCCTCTGTAGAATCTCAGGATTCTCAAGCATCGGACAAGGTCTTAAATGATTCTTATTAAACGGCTGATTTCTTCTATATGCCATAAATAATGGCTGATGCAGTATTTCAAGCAATGTATTGGTTCTTATGTTAGCTCCGGAATAGTGTATAAATACACAAGGCTCCGCATCACCATTAGCGTTGATATGGAAGTAGTTTCTTCCTCCTGCTATACATCCGCCAACAAACTCTCCATCATTCTGAAAATCAAATGTAAAAAGTCCCTGACCTGTTGTAAGACTCCTTATCTGTCTTATGCGGTCCTTCATATATATTCTTTGTTCAGGTGTTGGTAACAATTCAACAGATGCAGCATTTCCTACTGGCATATAATGGAAATACATAGCATATCTGCAGCCCTTATCAACCATAAGCCTGATAAATTCATCACTTGTAACAGTTTCTGTATTCTTTGATGTGTAACATATCGAAGTTCCAAATACAAGACCATTCTTCTTTAAAAGGTCCATGGCATTCATAACCTTTCCATATACTCCATCACCTCTTCTTAAATCATTAACAGCTTCAAAGCCTTCAAGACTTATTGCAAGATAAAGATTTCCAACCCTCTTCATCTCCTGACAGAATTCCTCATCAACAAGTGTTCCATTAGTAAATGAAAGAAATGCACAATCATTATGCTTTTCACAAAGCTTTATAATATCGCTCTTTCTTACAAGCGGTTCCCCACCTGTAAACATATAAAGGTATGTTCCAAGCTCCTTGCCCTGTGTCACAACACTATCCATTTCTTCATATGTAAGGTTTAACCGGTTGCCATATTCTGCAGCCCAGCAGCCCGTACAATGAAGATTACAGGCACTTGTCGGATCCATAAGAATAAGCCATGGAACATTACAATCATATTTTTCTCTCATTTTTCTAATTGTCTTTGTTCCATTAAGAAATGCTTCAAAGCCAAGATTTAGAACTATCGTCTTTAACACACCTGGATCTATTTCATCTAATGCCTTGTTAATATACTTATTAATTGCACTATCCTTGTCTTCTATCTTTTTTCTTATATTATTAAAATCAACATCAAGCTTTTCACCATCCATATAATTTTCTATAAAATCAACAAGCTTTAGTATCTCTTTTTCTCTGTCCTTATCAAGATTTTTTAATACAACATCTGTTACCTTGCTGACTGCAATTCTTCCTGCTTTATGTGTTATTGTACCCATATATATCACCATTCCTATTTTATCTTAAATAATTATATAAAGTTTTACGTTATCCACGCAGCTTTCTATCCGTCTTAACTGTATTTACCACTATTATAAGATTCAATACTCCGTCAAGACACAGATTCAGTCCAATAAGTCTTATCATAACCTTTGTTGTTTCACCTGGCATAAGTATAAGCATGATTCCAACTGCCGCAACCATAATTGCCATAACTAACATCAACCACCAGCTGCTTATTCCAAATTTTTTCGAATCAAGTGATGTCTGTATCTTAAGCGTGGCATCTATCAGCATCACGATTCCTATACACGTTGAAAGTATCTGTACAATGCTTGAGGTTTTACATATAAACACTATGCCTACTATTGCGGCAACTATGCCAAGTGCCAGATCAAACTGAAATGCAAGCTGATATACATCCTTTGCGAAGTAGCCTATTATCTTTACAACTCCATATATTATGAGATATATACCAAATATTATGCATACTGCATTTAATGCAATTCCAGGTATCGCCAGCAACACAAGTCCTACAATAATAAGACAGGCTGTAAGCACACTGTACATATTCTTTATTCCCTTTATGTCATTCATAAGCATCCCTCCTATTGTTCTATCTGATATATAGACATTAATACTTTTCTACATAATTTCATATAGACGAAACAAGGAGAATGTACATAATTCGTACATTCTCCTTAATCTGTCTGAATATTAAATATTTATAAAGCAATTGTCATTCAACGCATTACGTTAATCCTCTTTGCCTGCATTCGATATCATAACTGGAAGTGTTGCTTCTATTGAATCTGCTATCTTACCTATAAAATGCTTGAAATCAGCCTGCATTCCACTTTCTATCCACTTATATGTACTTCCGATTATGGCATAACTGTAAAAATATGATATAAATTCAAGATCCTTGTCTGATATATTCTGTCCTTCACTCTTTCTTGCAATATATCCTCTTACAATCTCTGCTGTCACTCTTTCAAGATAATTCGTTACAATATCCCTGTTCTTTGAATTGTATACATGTATCACAACATCCCTATACTGAACTAACAATGAAGCCGCCTTTATGTATTCCTCGTAAAATGAACCACCTTCGGCTACATCTCTTAGATTCTCCTCTATTGCCTGCGTAAATATACTGTTTAATACATCATATATATCCTTGTAATTATAATAAAAAGTATTTCTGTTAATTTCACAGTCATCACATATATCTTTAACTGTAACCTTATCAATTGATTTTGTCTTAAGCAGCTCTAAAAGACTATTCATTATAGCTTTCCTTGTAAACTTAGCCATGTATACAACTTCCTTTAACTATATATTTTATAGTATATTCTACACTATTTTTATCATATTTTCATCATATTTTTATCAAGCTTTCTTATAGCTTCTGTCATATAAGATAATCTGTATACCAATGTATACAAGCATAACTATCAGTATATATCCAAGCATATTAATCTGTCCTTCATCAGCTCAAATGAATTATACCTGTATGGTTGCAGACTACTTCTCTTCTTTTGAACAGAGTTTCCTTACTCTTTAATCTGAATTATTATTAAGCTCTAATCTGTTTTCGCGCAGTTCCGCAATAGTCATAGGTCTTTGATGTGCCTGCACAAATGCTGCTGCCCTCTTTATCCCTTCCACTATCTGGATTTCCTGTTCTGAATATTCACCGTAGTCCGTCACAATATCTACGTGTTCTGTATCCTGCAAAACAATAGCCAGGACATCATCGAAGCTATGAACGTGATTCGTCTCTCCATCATTCATGAAATGATATATTAAACCTTTTCCGGAGAACTCCGCTGCAATATAATCAACATCTCCACTTTCAAAACCATACCCCATCTGCACACGAAGCAAACTCAAGAACAAATGCTTTAAGAAAAGGAAGATTTTTCAAAATAAGTGAATTAATTGATTCTGAAATCCTGTAACTTCAAAAAACTCTTTCCCTCTTAAAATTCAAATGCTGGTATTATAAAACAGCAATGAAAGATGGTAACGAAGATGCTATAAATGCTATGTTACCTGATAATCTTCCAAAAAAATACAAAAACTATATGACAAAGGGCATGAATGATTAAAATATCCTAATCATTATAAAAAAGGTTTGGGTGTGTTAGATGTAATTACCAAATTCTTCACTAACTTTCCACCTTCTTCCGATTCCAAAGCTTCAGCAATTGTTCGCGAATCGGTGCATAATGTTCCCCAATAAGTCCGAAATCCATCTCCTTATAAGTCCAGACAGCACAGCCGATACCGAACTGTCGAAATACGGTATCCACATCCGTAAACCAGCGCAGGGTATCTTCTACAGGAGCCTGATCAATAACACCGAATTCTCCACAGTACAACATCACTCCGGCATTTTTTGCAGCAGTAACCGCTTCCATGACCATTTCCGTGATAAATTCTGTTCCCATGGTCTGTGACTGTGCCTTACAGACTACTTCTCCCTGATATCCGATGGGCAGCGACTTTGTACGATAATAGTCCATTGCTTCCGGATAATAGATATCTTCTGTTTGGCTAATGGTCGATACCCAATGTGCTTTCTGATGGGTAAACAGCAACGGCTCATAGAAATGGAACGTGAACAATATATTTTCATCCTTGGGCTTCTCTAACAGTTTCAATGTCTTCACACTATTCCATTGAATTCCGCCGTATATAATAATAGTGTCTCTGGCTATGCGACGAATAGCGTTCACCGTCTCCACAATAAGCAGATTCCACGCTTCTGCATTTTCCTGCTCCACCACTTCATTCAGCAGTTCAAACGCAACATGAGTCTCGTTTGCATAATGCTCTGCGATCTTGATCCACAGATTTACAAAACGCTTCTGCACCATTTTATTTGTAAACAGAATATTCTTTTTCTTATCTCCGGCATTATTAAAATCGTAGCCATACGCTTTATGCAGATCCAGTACAATGTTCAATCCCTGCCGTTTACACCATTTCACCACTCTGGTCACATAGGCAAACCCCTCTTCTCTGGTTCCGCCATATTCATCTTCCAGCACTTCATAATCAATTGCCAGACGTACATGGTCAAATCCCATGGAAGCAATCTTACGAATGTCTTCCTCCTGAATAAATGCATCGTAATGTTCTGTGCTATGCACACACTGAGATAAATAGCCACCTAAATTGATACCTCTCTCTAATTTCATGCTCTTGCCCTCCTGATTCTTTGCAACGGGAAATTTATAACCCTGCAGTTCTTCTTTTTTCTATCATATAATTTAAAACAAAATTCATATATCGTTTCTATGTTATTTTTATCATTTTTATGCTATATTATTTATAATTACCAGCGTGCCACTATTTTCACTCCACAAGTGGAAGAATTACATAGCGGTTTTGAAAAATACTGTAATAATTTCAGAAAGGTATCCATATGAACATTCCTCAGGAACTTCTCTATCAACAATATGTCCGCAGAGAATTAGAAACTTACCGCGCCCCTTATGATCCGGAACCAGAATTCTACAGCTATGTCAGGCAGGGAAATACTGAAAAAGTAAAAGAATTGTGTCATGAATCTTTTCAGGAAAAGAAAGGTCTGGGTGTCCTCTCGGATTCTCCTCTGCAAAATCTGAAATACCACTTTACCATTACTGCTGCCATGCTGGCAAGATACTGCATTGAAGGAGGTATGGAAGTCACAGAGGCATATGATCTCAGCGACTACTACATTCATAAGGCGGATCAAATGAAATCAAAAAAAGAAATTTCCGCCCTGCACCCGCAGATGTGTCTGGATTACACTACTCGTATGGAAAAATTGCATAGAAATCATGCCTGCTCCCGTCCGGTTGCCCAGTGTCTGGAATATATCTATGATCATTTACATAATCGTATTACTGTCCCGGTACTCGCCGCTCATGCTGGCATATCTCCCGGTTATTTAAGTCATCTGTTCGCAAAAGAGATGGGAATTTCTGTCAGTTCCTATATACAGAATAAAAAAATAGAGACCGCTCAGAATATGCTTTGCCATTCCGATTATGCGATCTCTGTAATTTCTACTACCCTGGCATTTTCCAGTCAAAGTTATTTCACATCTGTTTTCCGGGAAAAAACCGGTAAAACACCAATGCAGTATCGTGCAGAACACTTCCGCACTGTTACTCCTTGTGTCTGATGAATTTGTTATTATTTTACCGTATTTTAAGAATTATGGCAATTGGAAGTTTAGTTATATGACGGCATTATCATAATTTATGCCTTGCCACCTTCTTCCATCCAGCCGGGCTTTCTGAAAAATCCAATGTGTTAGGTAACCTTTTCCATTGTAAGCTCATGCTCCCCAATCACATATCTGCCGATTGTGGTGTCCTTTCCCATGATGATTCCTTTCTCCATAGTTTTTTACATCTGTCTGCATTGCATTAACAAGTACGAGATTCTTTTCATAATCTGGTGTAACACCTATTTTTTGTTCCACATTGATAATCAATGGAATCTATCTGTTTTGCTGTGATAATCACTCTGTCAGTCTTTTGTAAATCAACTTCTGCTGCTTGTGAAATTCCTGTAACATGGTAGGCGACATACGGTTTTCGTGTTACGAAAACCCATCTCGTTAGTGGCGGCTGCCCCTAATACCCTGCCGGTACACACCTACGGTGTGGGATATATAACTGCATGAAAAAAGCTTCGCTGATACTTGTTGTTATCTTTAGGGCATGAAAAAAGCAGACACATGGAATATTTCCACATATCTGCTTCTTTCATTGCGTGTATTCAATTTTACATGATTGTTACTATAAATGGGCTACACACACTACAATTTTTGTAGCCACATAACTTTAATTGTGATTGGATTCTTTGTGATGGTTACATTTTTTACATCTAACGAAACCTTATTACTGATAATGGTATTAAAATACATTTATCCTGCAACCTTTCGCAATCATATCACTCCAATAATGCATATCAGCAAAAAGAATCCCGAAAAGATCATCCGAACTTCTAAACAAACTGTTGACTTTTCCACATCTCAATGCTAGTATACTTTCAGAAGCGGTTTTGTACCACTTGGCTACTTGTTAGTCTTGAGTGGGTTACTCGCTTCCTTTTTTATATCCACAACATCATACAAGTACATTTTCCTGTTAGCTGCGTGGTTTACAACCAGACACGCAGAATAAACATTATATTCTCCGGTCTTTTTCTCATTGTTATATAATGGAATTGCAAATCTTGTCACATAATAAAACCATCCATTGTGAGCATCCTCGGAATGCTTTTCCTTATGATTTTCCCGATATACCTTATCAGTAGCTATCTCAACCATTTCTCGGATTCCCTGTGCCGCATTTGCCTTTGCTTTTGCTCTTGCGCCCTTTGTTTTTCTTGTATAACTAGAACCGCCATATTCATCCGGAAATTTGTTTCCAATATAAATAATGTCTCTTGTCTCTGCTATTTCAATCAATTCTCCTACATATTTTCCCAAGTAATCCTCTACATCATCCCAATTAATATTCTGTTTATTGGAAAATATGATTTCAGGCAGTAAAACAACCCTATTGCCTGACTCATCTGTTACTATATCCAGTTTGTCCATGTAATCCCTTTCTCCATTCATATTTTAAATATCATAACATGTCCTACTGCCATTTGCATTATGAATTTAATCGGAATTACATTCCAAAAGAAAATCAAGAAACTCGTTATCCTCCGGCTCGTCATCAGCCAGAGTTTCTTGTTGAGATATGCCGGCATTCTGACCTTGCCTCACTCCATTTTCTCTGCTACAAGCACCATTCTGTGCTCCTGCCCCTGTAATACCCGGATTCATAGCTCCTGCTGTAAAATTCATCATTGGCATGGGTCATGGTGAACCATACCATAGTCCACCAGACACACGCAGTATCCCCTTTGTTGTTGCTACAATATTCAAATGGTTCATTCATAAGGCTACAAAACACACATTCATTTTTGCTCCTTAATATCCCACAATCCGCAGAAAATCAAGGTTTCCTTGAAAGCAGACAAACGGTTTCAATATTTACAATTTCTTCACATATTTTTTAACTCAAAAATATACTTGGTCTGCCGGGTATTCTGTTCTCATAATATTTCGTAAAGTATCGAAATTAGTATTTCGTAAACGCCTTCCAGTTACATTTGTTTGCAAATAAAGTATATAGGCCTGCAAGTTTTGAAAATTTTCATTGTGAACATTAATATCTTTTCGTAAAAAACTTCCTATCGCAGTATTTACAGCTTTGACCTCACAATTTCTCACATTCCAATATGGATGTAATTCTAATTTTTCATATAATTCTTTTAGCATTCCATTCATTGGTTGCGGATCATTAATATGTAAAATCATTAATGAACGAGCAAACAAAATCAAACTTCTTAATTTAGAATTTTCTACATTGTTTTTATTCCCATTTCCAGTTCCACCATTACCTCCTCCTACACCATTGTTATCTTCTATGAAAATACTTCGCTTCTTTGGTACTGGTTTATTCCAACTCTTAAGCATTTTCCTTCCAACTGTCTCTGAAAAAACCGGGAAATATTGGATATCCTTGATTACGTCACAAACTCTAAACATTATGAAAGAATTTTCAATATCACGATTACCCGTTGCATAACTGCTGACAATTTTCCCAGGCAATAATTCTTCAAAAGACTCTACATCAACTTCAAAATCTTTTCCTATACTGATTCTAGCCTCTCCATTTTTACAATATTCTTTCTTAAAAATTGCAATCTCATATTCATTCGCTGTTCTCAATCTTTACCCTCCAATCTTATACTATTTTTGAAATAATTTCTTTAAATCTATCCCAATCCCATTAAAATTAGGCTCTAATAATATTGATTCTTTCAAATTTTTCCAAAATGACTTCTTTATACCATCATCAAAAAAGAATTCTCGAATATCCTCATCTAAGTATATGTTTTGCTCTTTACAGTCTATAAATTTGTTCTTACCATCATCAATACATGCTTCTCCTGTAAGAATAAAAGAAAAACTTCCTCTTGCCGAACGTAACTGCATTTGTACAACTTGAATATGGCTTTCGCAATCATAAAAAACATCATATTTAAAGTGCTTTTTCTTTTTTAAATTTTTATTATTATCAAAAGGATCTACAATATGTAATTCTGTCAATCTATAGTCTACAGGTAAAATAAAATTATAAATACCACAGCTTCCATATCTAGAACTCTCAACAGGTATAAACATATGCTCAAAACAGAAAAAAATCTTACCATAACTGTCTGTAAAATCTTTGATTTTACAAGTAGTAGAAAGCAACTGACATTTGTCAGAGTTATATACTCTTAGCAATCCCACATCCTTATCTGTATTTCCCTTTACATCTGTACAAATATCAGATAATCTATCAACCACTATTCTATTATATTGATTAATGGGTATAAACCTATATGTTTTGAGCATTCCTTTCGTATCAATAAAGTCAGTTAATAAAATACTTAAATTCATATGTATCCTCCCTACACTTCCAAATTTTAATCACTCGACTGTACAGCAAAATAACTTTGTGCAAAAGCAATTTCCTCTTTTCTTGGATCTCCATTTTGCGCAATAAGATCTGGTAAGCAAAATATCATCCACATCTCGCACCGCTTTACTACCAATCTCAACCATTTTAACAGCGTCGGCAAAATGGTCTGAAACCTCTATTTCAGCACTTTTACAAGATTCTATTGCTCGATTTATCGCATCTTTAAATCTTCGCCATGTTGTATACCCCAAACATCCCATAAGCTCTCTTGCATACCAAAATTCAACTGTTCCATCCTCTGTTGTATTCATAATATCATCAAACATTTTTTCATAGTACTTATTGTTTTCTTATCCATTATTTCTTATCCTCAGTCTTCTCTTGATTCTTTTTATCAGCCAACTGCTCTATCCGAATCTTATACTCCATCAAACGCAAAAGATATGTTGGAACTCTCCGGTTGCCTAATTCCCAATCTGTTTCCGTCATATAAGGAATTTCAAAGTACTCGCAAAATTCTTTTCGATTCATACCGGTACTTTCTCTTAATTTTTTCAATTCTTCTCTTGCTTCCATATTTCGCCTCTTTATGCATTGCATAAACAAATTATATATCTATAAGTTCAAATGGTCAATAATCTATTTCATAAAGACCATTTCATAAAAAATGAACCTCGGTAAAAATTTTCTTCTTACCGAGGTAAACTCAAATTTTATTATTATATTCTATCTACACTATTTTTTGAACGCTCTAACGTATGTATACATCCCACTCTCGCAGGATGCCGGTAATCCTTATGCCGCATCCAGAAATCGCTCCAGAAATCTCTTCGCATAAGTACTTCAGTCAGATTATCTGATACCGGATTCTGCACTTTATTTACTTCATCATTTGCAATATTATACATACCATCATTCTGCTGTAATATTGTAGACTTGGATTCCTGCTTTGATAACTCATTCCCTAACTCAATGCTTTCAGGATACTTCTCCCTCACATACTCATCATATGATGGAAGCATTCTCTCAAAGTATTCCAGCGGTTTTTGCTCCTGCTTTATCTTCATCTGCTCACTCATCCACCATCCAATGCTATCGTACTGATATATGCAGATGCAGCCAATCCTGTAGCCATTGCTTTTTCTTTTCTTGTGATATCTGATCCCTCTGCTTTGGAAATTTCTATAACATGGTAGGCGAGATACGGTTTTCATGTTACGAAACCCCATCTCGTTAGTGGCGGCTGCCCCTAATACCCTGCTGGTACACACCTGCGGTGTGAGATATATAACTGCATGAAAAAACAGACACATGAAATATTTCCACATATCTGCTTCTTTCATTGCGTGTATTCAGTTTTATATATTTGCAACTATATACTTTTATAGTAAATCAGGAAATTTTTAACAACAATCTTGCGTACTCCCTCAGTCCTCCATGGCTCTTCATCAATCAAGGCATGTTTTTTCGGAAAACTCGACAACTTAGTAATCTCTGCTTTCATCTTGTCAAGCAGATTATCTGCTGCATCCGGTGCCATTAGATCATTTGAAATATAATGAACTATCTCTTTCATCTGCTCTAATGCCTGCCTTGTTACCCTTACCTCATATTCATTCATGCACTATATCTCCGACTTTAATTGATTAAAAGCCTCATCAACAGATACAGAATCGTTCTTTTTTGCCTGTGCAAGCCCGGTCTGCATCATCGTATCAAATTCAGCTTGTGTTATAGAATCTCTTGTAACAAGTTTATCCGGAATATCTAGTGAAAATGGTACTCCATCACGCATAATAACCTGTCTGTAAGTCATATCTATGAATACAGATACAGGAATTCCAAGTCTGTCAAGAATTGCCTCTGCCTGCTCTTTTATATTCGGTTGAATTCGCGCTGTTACATTTGCAGTTTTTGTTGCCATAGTATGCACCTCCTGTTTCTTATAGTGTACCACCATATATTGCTTTTTACAATACAAATAATCCCTGCAGCTGTATTTCATATGCCTGCTCATTTATCTCCACATTCCGTATCATCTCCATAATATCGCCTTTCTCGAATACATCGAATTCATCTATTCTGAAATCCATTTGATACGATGACTTTCAGATACAAAGAAAGACCGCTCACTTTCAATTTTTCTTGAAAATGAACGGTCTTTCACGTTTCTTTTATTCTGTTTAATGATAAATATATTACTTTTCCTTTGATGTGTTTCCGAAGCCGCAGTCCAATACCACAGACACGTTTACCCCATCAGAAATTGCCTTTTTGTATGTTTTTCGGTCACTCTGGTCAAACCTGAAAAACCTCTCAAAGTGCCTAAAGTCGAAAAGTTTTACAAACTTCCCGACTCGCGTGCAGTCGTCGAATTCCGCATAAACACTGGCTTTACAGCCCATTGTTTCCTCGGAACTCTCCTCGTTGCCTTCGCGCAAATCAAGGATTCTTACATATCGGTCCGATGTAGTGCCACTATTGTTTCTATATGGCCAGTATTTGGAAACATATCTATACAGCAGCCCTTTTTTACCTCATACCCGCTCTCCTGCAACATAACCAGATCCCTTGCAAGACTTGTAGGCTTACAGGAAATATACACCATAGAATCCACACCATAATCAATTATCTTCTTAAGTGCCTTAGGATTGATTCCATCTCTTGGCGGATCAAGAACTATAAAATCTGGTTTATCCTTAATATTATCAAGTGCATTAAGTACATCGTCTGCTATGAATTCACAGTTATCAAGTCCATTTATACCTGCATTTATTTTAGCTGCATCAACTGCCTCGGATATTATTTCGACACCTATAACTTTTTTTGCAACAGGTGCTAAAATCTGTGCTATAGTACCTGTTCCACTATAAAGATCAAAGATAACCTTATCCTTAGTTGTTCCGACATAATCTCTTGCCTTAGAATACAGAACTTCTGCACCAAGCGAGTTAGTCTGAAAGAATGAAAATGCTGTAATCTTAAACTTTAGTCCAAGCAGCTCTTCTTCAATATAATCTCTTCCATATACTATATCCGTCTTTTCATTGATTACAGCATCTGCAACACTGTCATTATAAGTGTGTAAAAATCCTACAATCTCACCATCCAGCGATAACGCTTTTAATCTGTCTGCCAACTCATCCATAGGAATATCGTTAACCGTAGTCGTTACAATATCCACTAGAATCTGACCCGTTTTTACTGCCTTTCTTACAAGCAAATGTCGAAGGTAACCTTCATGCTTCATTTTATGATAATATGTAAGCTTCTTCTCCAAAGCATAATCATATACACATTTTAATATTTTTCTGTAATCATTATCCACAATTTTACATTCTGTTACTGTGACTATGTCATACATACTATTTCTTTTATGCAGTCCAAGTGCTATAGGACCATCCTTTATTTCATCACCAAACGAATATTCCATCTTATTACGATATTCACTTGATACCGGACTTCCAATTATTCCTTCCCAGTCATAATCTGTCTTTATAACAGGATCCAGAATCTTTTTAACCGTGGTTTCTTTCATCTTTAGCTGTTCATCATAACTTACAGTCTGATATACACATCCACCACATTTTCCGAAATGTTCGCATCTTTCGTTTGTTTCTGTATCTGACTGTCTGACAACTTCAAGAAGTCTTCCTTCACATTTTCCATGCTTCTTTTTATTCACCATAAATGTAACTGTCTGTCCTGGTATAGAATTCTTTACAACCGCCTTTTCCTTTATCAGTTGTCCATCTTCCTCTATTTCAACTATGACATTTCCTTTATTAGGAAAATCAACACTTTCTACATACCCTGTATATATACCACCTTTTTTCATTTAGAATTTCCTTTCATATATCACATGAATTCATATATATGTATATTTCTTATCCATACAGGTAAAAAGACCACTGACCGATTACATAACCTGCCAGTGGTCTTATATACATTATATTATTCTGACTAACTGATACGCTGCTGATTAATTCTCAAAGTCTTTATCAGCTTCATCTTCATCATCAAAATCATCTTCAAAATCATCATCATCGAAATCATCATCGAAATCATCAAGATAATCTGGTGTGAAATATCTGTATATAGCATATACGATTGCTGCTAAAGCTGCAACTGCTCCGATTACTGCTAAAACAATAACAACAACATTATTTTTGTTTTTTTCTTCTACATCTTTCTTATGAAGAAGTTCGTTCAGCTTACTAGCTGCTATAAGTTCTTCAATCTTATCCTTATTCATAACAACCGCTCCTTTCCAGTCACATAATAAAGTAAATATATTGTATCATAATCATTTTTATTTGTCACCATATTTAACTACATCTTCAAAATCTTATTTAGTAACTTATTTAATTATATCTTCTTTTTTAATCTTCTTTAATCACATATTTAACTAAATCTTCTTTAATCTTGCAAATCCTGCAAGCATCTTTTTTAAGCCGAATTCATCAAACTTTACAGATACCATATAGTCACGTTCACCATGGTCTATAGATATTACCCTGCCTTTGCCAAACTTACTATGTTCTACTGTATCACCTACAGAATAACCTAGTCCGCCTGATGATTCTTTTGATAAGCTTTTTCCTGTATCTTCTGATGATGAAGCTTTAATGGTTGTTTTTTTTATGTCAAATATATCCATAGGAAATTCTTTTCCGAATCCAACCTTCTTATTTACTCCTGCATTAGCTGTATCTCGTATAGCTTTCTTTGCTGAGCCATATATAGTATTACCATATCCACTACTCTTATACATTCCACCCGGCTTTGAAGCGCCACCTATCTTTACTCTGCCAGACTGCTTATATGTAGTATTTCCACTTCCATATCTGCTGAGTGCTGCCTTTGCATTGGCTCTTATATTATAGGCAGGCTGTTCTTCTGACTCATCTTTTCCACCATAAGATATTTTTCCTTTATATCCGGAACTGTTATTCTCTATATTAAGATATTCATCTGGTATCTCTTTGATGAATCTTGAAACCTTATTCATCTGTGTTTCACCTCGTACCATACGCATTTTGGCACTACTCAGATTAAGTATTTTCTCAGCTCTTGTTATACCTACATAACATAATCTTCTCTCTTCCTCAATCTCTGTTGGATCATCTGATACTATGGTCATATAGCTTGGGAACAGTCCGTCTTCCATACCTGTCATATATACTATAGGAAACTCAAGACCTTTAGCACTATGAAGTGTCATAAGCATAACCTGTTTTTCTGATTCATTAAGATTATCTATATCTGCTATAAGCGCAACCTCTTCTAAGAAACCACTTAGAGTAGGTTTTTCGCCTTTTTCCTGACATCCCGTTTCATAACTCACTATTTTATTAATGAATTCATCAATATTCTCCTGTCTTGCTTCTATCTCCTCTGCGGTTTCACTTTCAGCAAGACTTTCTATATATCTTGTATCCTCTAATACTGTTTCTGCCAGTTCTTTAAGACTCATGAACTGCTGTTTAGCCTTTAATGAACTTATAAGCGTAACAAATGGTTCTATCTTTCCTGCGCCTCTTTTTATAGTATCTATATTATCTGCTTCACATAATGCCTGCCAGAACGTATAAGCATTCTGATCGGCATATTCCTGGACACGTTCTATAGTAGTTGCCCCTATTCCTCTTTTAGGAACATTTATGATACGTCTTACAGCCTGTCCATCCATGCCATTATCTATTGTCTTAAGATAAGCAAGAATATCCTTGATTTCTTTCCTCTGATAAAAGCTTATACCACCATATATTCTATATGGTATATTTTTCATCATGAGTTTTTCTTCAAGCACTCTCGACTGGGCATTTGTTCTATATAATATCGCAATATCATTATAATTCCATCCATCTCTTACGAATGAACTTATACTGTTTACCACGCCATCCGCTTCTTCATATCCATTTTCATAAAGTGTGTAATTAACTTTCTCACCCTCACCATTCTCAGTCCACAGACTTTTCGACTTTCTTCCAACATTATTCTGTATAACCGCATTGGCTGCATTAAGTATGGTCTGAGTTGAACGATAATTCTGCTCAAGCTTAATAACCTTTGTTCCCTCAAATGTATTCTCAAAATTAAGAATATTCGTAATATTAGCTCCTCTGAACTTATATATTGACTGGTCATCATCACCAACAACACACAGATTACCATACTTTGCTGCAAGCATAGACACAAGCTTAAACTGTGAAGTATTCGTATCCTGATACTCATCTACCATAATATATCTGAATCTATCCTGATAATAATTAAGAACTTCTGCATCATGCTCAAACAACTCAACCGTTTTAAATATAAGATCATCAAAATCAAGCGCATTATTAAGCTTTAGCGTTTTCTGATATTCAACGTATACATTGGCTATCCTTTTAGCATTATAATCCCCACCAGCATCCAGAACCATTTCCTCAGGTGTCATAAGCTCATCCTTGGCATGTGATATAGCATTCATAATAGTTCTTTCTTTAAGCAGCTTTGTATCTATATTAAATTTCTTACATATATCTTTAATAACACTCTTCTGGTCATCCGTGTCATATATTGTAAAATTATTAGAATATCCTATTCTGTCTATATATCTTCTTAATATACGTACACAGGTTGAGTGAAATGTACTTACCCATACCTCACCTGCACCATTTCCTACAGTTGCATCTACTCTCTCTCTCATTTCTCTTGCAGCTTTATTCGTAAATGTTATCGCAAGTATATTATATGGTGCTACTCCGCAATCATCTATAAGATAGGCTATTCTGTTCGTAAGCACTCTTGTCTTACCAGAACCAGCACCAGCTATTATAAGCAGAGGTCCCTCTGTACGCTTAACAGCGCGCTTCTGCATATCATTTAATCCATCTAAATTCATACACAACTCCTGTTTTAACTATATATTGCACGAACATGTATTCTTGTCATACTTATTTAGTATAGCAAATGTTGTGGAAATAATAAAGTGGAAATATTGTTGTTTAATTGAATATTAGTTGGTGACGAACGGACGACAAATATAAG
>ERZ773204.1472-NODE-1472-length-18154-cov-3.024919_pt1 | contig 18154 bp, 12 predicted proteins | sample MGYA00581007_ERZ773204 | MGnify/ENA primary metagenome ERZ773204 (study PRJEB29015, sample SAMEA2737757) | human gut metagenome | biome: human gut; feature: human-associated habitat; material: faeces | place: China | collected 2012 ... | reverse complement strand
CTGTGGATGAGCCGGCCAGGCGGGGGCGGTAACCAGGTTACCGTCCACATGCGCCTGGTCGATACCAATATCCGCATAGTGCCCGCCGCTCAAACGCACTTCCGGGGCGCAGGCGGGATAGGCGCTGCAGGTCCGTCCCTGCAGAATACCGGCGGCGGCCAGCAGCTGCGGGCCGTGGCAGACGGCGGCGATAGGTTTACGCGCGGCGTCGAATGCCTGTACCAGTTTAATAACCTCCTCGTTCAGGCGCAGATACTCCGGCGCCCGGCCGCCGGGGATCACTAGCGCATCGTAGTTCTCGGCCTTTACTGCGGCGAAGTCAGCGTTCAGCGTGAAGCGATGGCCCGGCTTTTCGCTATAAGTCTGGGCGCCGTCAAAGTCATGGATTGCGGTCATGACATAGTCGCCAGCGGCTTTATCCGGGCAGACGGCATCGACCTGGTGGCCAATCATCTGCAGTGCCTGAAAAGGAACCATCGTTTCGTAATCTTCGGCATAATCGCCGACCAGCATTAGGATTTTCTTGCTCATCTTTGTGTCTCGTTGTGGGCGAAAGGTGTCTTAGATATAGCCTGGCGACTTGCAGAATGCGAACCGTTCAGGATGCCGACGACGGTGTCGTGTGCGTCTTGTAACCGGGCTCATGTTTTTTTGCTAACGACAACTTTGTCCGACATCGCGCTGTGGCTCGTTATCCGCAAAAAATCGGTTTGTGGGGAGTAAGGGGAGCAGAAGAATATTGTTACCGTTTAGATTTCGCGCCTGCACTATTAAGCGTCCGCCGCGAAGGGGCAATCGGATGGAAGCCAGATATTATCCCTCTGAGTAATTTATTGCGTTGTTACGCTAAATTTGCATAATGAGCGAATTATATTTCCCCGGTCGTCTCTATGGTTTCCTTTATTCATCCGCTTAATGTTTTAGCCCGCCTTATAGTATCCTTTGCAAACATTCCTTTGGTGCATTATTTGTTGAATATATCATTGACGGCTGTTTCATATTTTAAATATTGATATTCATGGTGCTTTTATTTTCGTGGTGAAAGGGGGTGTTTATGAATAAATATAATTATTAGGTGGTTAAGTTGATCGTTAATCCATTTTTGCTTTATCATCGTCACGTTTCACATCAATATATCTTCAATAATTATTCCTTAAGGAAAGGAACTGCTATGGCTGATACGTTCCAGAATGAAGTCCCCAGGGCGCGCATTAATCTCAAATTATCTCTTCATACCGGCGGCGCGCAAAAGAAGGTCGAACTGCCGCTGAAGCTGCTTACCATTGGCGATTTTAGTCATGGGAAGGAAAACCGGCCTTTATCGGAAAGAGAAAAAATCAACGTCAATAAAAATAATTTTAACAGCGTACTTTCGGAATTTAGCCCGGAAGTTAACCTCTCGGTGCCGAATACGCTGGCCGGCAATGGCGAAGAGGAGAACGTCAGACTGCGTTTTACCGACATCAAAGATTTTGAACCGGAGCAGGTTGCCCGGCAAATTCCGCAACTCCGCGCCATGCTGGCGATGCGTAATTTATTACGCGATCTCAAATCCAATCTGCTCGATAACGCCACTTTCAGAAAAGAGCTTGAGGCAATCCTGAAAGATCCGGCGCTGTCCCAGGAATTACGCGACGAAATGAGTGCGCTTGCCCCGAAATAAGTGCGGGGCAAGTCTGTTAATGGATTAACCGGGAAAATGCTAATGTCTGTTACCACAGAAAACGCCCCTGTTCAGGGGCAAACCACGCTGCAGGAAAACAGGGCGGGCGAGGGCGTTTACGCCTCGCTGTTTGAAAAAATTAATCTCACCCCGGCGTCTCGGCTCGGGGATATCAACGACTTTCTGGACGATGCCGCGCTCTCCGAGGCGCCGGCGGCGGAGCGTCTCACCGCGGCGATGCAGGTGTTTATGGAACGCATCCGTCAGTCCGGCCAGCGGGTGGAAAAGCTCGACAAAACGCTGATTGATCGCCACATCGCTGAACTGGATTTCCAGATAAGCCGCCAGCTGGACGCGGTGATGCACCATCAGGAGTTTCAGCAGGTCGAATCCCTGTGGCGCGGCCTCAAACAGCTGGTGGACAACACCGACTATCGGCAGAACGTCAAAACGGAGATCCTCGACGTCGCCAAAGACGATCTGCGCCAGGACTTTGAGGACGCGCCGGAGCTTATCCAGAGCGGCCTGTACTGGCACACCTATACCGCGGAGTATGACACCCCCGGCGGCGAGCCGATCGGCTCGGTGATCTCGGCCTATGAGTTCGACGCCAGCCCGCAGGATGTGGCGCTGCTGCGCAATATCTCCCGCGTCTCTGCGGCCGCCCATATGCCGTTTATCGGCGCCGTCGGCCCGGCCTTCTTCCTGAAAGAGACCATGGAAGAGGTGGCTGCCATTAAGGATATCGGCAACTACTTCGATCGTGCGGAATATATCCGCTGGAAGGCGTTTCGCGAAACTGACGATGCCCGCTACATCGGCCTGGTGATGCCGCGCGTGCTGGGTCGTCTGCCGTACGGTCCGGACACCGTGCCGGTGCGCAGCTTCAACTATGTCGAGCAGGTGAAAGGTCCGGACCACGAAAAGTATCTCTGGACCAGCGCGGCGTTCTCCTTCGCTTCCAATATGGTGAAGAGCTTTGTCAATAACGGCTGGTGCGTGCAAATTCGCGGTCCGCAGGCCGGCGGCGCGGTGAAAGATCTGCCCATCCATCTGTACGATCTGGGCACCGGCAACCAGGTGAAAATTCCTTCCGAGGTGATGATCCCGGAAACGCGGGAGTTTGAGTTCGCCAGCCTGGGCTTTATCCCGCTGTCGTACTACAAAAATCGCGATTACGCCTGCTTCTTCTCGGCCAACTCCGCGCAGAAACCGGCGCTGTACGATACCGCCGACGCCACCGCCAACAGCCGAATCAACGCGCGTCTGCCTTATATCTTCCTGCTGTCGCGCATCGCGCACTACCTGAAGATGATCCAGCGCGAGAATATCGGCACCACCAAGGACCGGCGGCTGCTGGAGCTGGAGCTGAACACCTGGGTGCGGAGCCTGGTGACCGAAATGACCGACCCCGGCGACGAGCTGCAGGCCTCCCATCCGCTGCGCGATGCCAGCGTGGTGGTGGAAGATATCGAGGATAACCCGGGCTTCTTCCGCGTGAAGCTGTACGCGGTGCCGCACTTCCAGGTCGAGGGGATGGACGTCAATCTGTCGCTGGTTAGCCAGATGCCAAAGGCGAAGGCGTAGGTTCGGACGATGATGAAAACGGAACGTCCGTTGTGGGGCCGGGGCATTATGGTGTCGCCTCAGCATTTTCAACAGCAGGCTGCGTATGCAGCCTGGACTGCGGAAGTGATTGCCCGGATGGGTCTTAACCACCCCTGGGGAGTGGTTGAGGCGACCTTCGAACCAGAGATGCTCAAACTGGGCCGCCTGCAGGCTCACAGGCTGCAGGTCCGGTTCCAGGATGGCACGATGATTGATACGGACAATGCCGATGCGCTGCCGTCCGCGCTGTCGCTGGACGGCGCATCCGGCGAGGCGGTGATCGTGCTGGCGCTGCCCCTGATGCAGGCGAATGGCGGCAACTGTCTGAAGCCGGAGGAGGTGGCCGAAAGGCCGGCGCGCTTCCGGCAGCGCTGGCGCGATGTCCGTAACCAGTTTGGGGATGATACCCGGCAGATTGCCGTCATACAGCCGGAGCTGACCCTCCGCTTCGCCCACCAGGACAACAGCGATTACCTGACCTGTCCGCTTGTTCGCCTGCAGCGGGACTCGCAGGGGGCCTGGCTTATCGACGAGACGTTTCTCCCGCCGCTGCTGCAGATCCAGGGCAGCCGCTGGCTGGCGACGCAGCTTGAACAGCTGCTCATCCAGCTCCGGGCTCGTCTGACGCGCCTGATGGCCATGCGTCGCGAAAGCAATGAACGGATGGCTGATTTTGCCGTAGCCGATGTCTCTCTGTTCTGGTTGCTGAATGCGCTGAACAGCGCCGAGCCGGTGCTGGGGTACTTTCTGCGTTACCGGCAAAGCCCGCCGGAACGCCTCTACCCGGAGCTGGCGCGCCTGGCTGGTAGCCTGCTGACCTTTTCGCTCACCCATCAGGCGAATGCCGTCCCGATCTATCAGCATGACCAGCTGAACGCGGTTTTTCCGCCGCTGTTTGATTTACTGAGCGACCTGCTGGAAGCGAGCCTGCCATCGCGGGTGGTGGCGATTGCCCTGGAGCATGATGCCCGGCTGCACTTCTGGCAGGCGCGTCTGCACGATGCCCGGCTGCGGGAAGGGGCTGATTACTACCTGTCGGTTCGTTCGTCGGTACCGGTCGCCCAACTGCAGGAGCAGTTTCCGCGACAGTGCAAAGTGGGCAGTCCGGATCATGTCAAAGCCATCGTCAACTCCTCGCGGACAGGGGTGCCCCTCACGCCATTGCGTCATGTGCCGGCGGCGATCCCGCTGCGTCTGGAAAATCAGTATTTCAGCCTCGATGTGTCCCACCCTCTGGCGACGGAAATGCTGCAGAGCGGCACCTGTATGTTTTACGTCCCGGGGATGCTCGGTGAGCCTGAACTTGAACTTTTTGCGGTACTACGAACGTGAATGAGCCTAAACGCGGCAACGCCGCGTCCATTGATATTGATGCGCTGCTGCAGAACACCTGGCTGCAGGTTATCAGCCTGCGCCACGGCCCGCAGTTCCGCGATGAGGAAGGGTACACGCTATGGCAGCGCTGTATCGCTGATGTCGAGCGCGTGCAACATGAGCTGAAGGCGAGCGGGCTTGATGACGCCAGCTGTCAGCATATTCTCACCGCCCAGTGCGCGCTGCTCGATGAAGCCGTGAAAGGTCGCGGCGTGGAGGATGAGGCCTGCCTGCAGTGGTATGACATTCCGCTGCAGGGGCACTTCCTCGGCACCATGGACGCCGGCGACACCCTGTGCGAGCGGATGCGTGATGTGTTGCGTGAACCGGCGCCCAACCTGGCCGTGGTCACCTGTTTTCAGCGGGTGATGCTGCTGGGTTTTATTGGCAGCTTTCGCTCCCTCCACGACCCCGAGCGCCTGAAGCTGGTCAACGCGCTCGGTGAGCGTGTTCCTCCTTTTCAGTGCCCGGCTACCGCTCCCGTACTGGTAGAGAGTCGCGCCGGTCTGGGGATAAGCGGCTGGCTGGCCCCATGGCCGGTACGTATTGGCCTGAGCGTGGTAGTGGTACTCGCCCTGTGGTGGGGGCTCAACCACTGGCTCGATCACCTGCTGCTGACCTTGTTACCGGGGGAGGTGAAATGAGCCCCGCGCAGCAGCGTGGGCTGGCGCTGTGGGCCAGTCTGCTGAGTGCGCTGGTGTGCCTGCTATTTTTGCCGGTTCCCCGCTGGGGGGCGTGGCTCATTCTGCTGGTCACGCTGGCCCTGATCATCGGGATCTGGCGCATCGCCAGTCGTCGTACCGGACGTAACGTCGCATCAACCCAGGCCCCTCTCCCGGAGGGCGCTTATCGCCAGCCGGTGGTCCTCGTTTGCGGCGATCTGCCGTTTGTCTGGTCGCAAAAGTCTCCGGTGCGGGTCGTCAAACAGGGCTGCTGGATCCGCGTGAAAAAGACGGAGGAGCTGCAGCAGGTCGCGCGCCAGGTATTGAGCCAGCGGCCGGAATGGGGGCCTCAGCTGTCGGTGCTGCTCTGCGTCTGCCCGCAGCGGCATGCGCAAAGCGATGCGCTGACCAGCGCTCTGCTGGCCCTGCGCTGGCAACTCAGCCAGCTGCGCCAGCAGACGGGGTATGCCGTACCGCTGGCGCTGCAGGGGCAGGTGGGCAGCGCGATGAGTCGCGACCTGTTGTGGCAGGCGGCGATACCGGGTGAAGCGGTGAAAGTCTGGCAGCCCTCCTGCGCCCCCTGTTCCGTACCGGCCTGGGTAAGCGCCGGCGGGGCGGCCGCGCTGGAGCAGCAGGTGCTGATGAACAGCCTGATGGACTGGTCTGAACAGCACGTCCATGCCGTGTTGACGGAAGAGAATACCGACCTGCCACCTCTGACCCCTGCGGCCGTGCTGTGGGGCCTCGGGCCCTCGCTGCCCGGAAGTCTGGCATCGTCGGCCTGGACGACGTGGTTATCCCGACATAGCGGCCTGTCGCGGGTAGCTGGCTGGCAGCCAGATGAGAGCGACACCGGGGACGCTTCAGCTTTGCCGGAATTCATCCTGCCGCAGTTACCGGCGGGACGGGGACTCACGCCACGAGGCAGGGCCTGGCGCGCGGCGCTCGCGATTTTCACCCTCGCGGCTGTCGCCGCGCTGCTCAGCAGTGGCTGGAACAATCGACAACTGCTGCAGCGCGTGGGCGTCGATATTGCCCGTTATGAGCGGATTGCGATGGATGATTATCGACCAAAAGCCAGCGCTGTCAGGGTGCTGCGTGAAGATGCCGCGCTGCTTGATAGCTGGGCGCGTAACGGCGTCCCGCTGCGCCTGAGTCTGGGCTTATATCGCGGGGAGCAGATTCGCCTGCCGTTGCTGGAGGCGATTCGCGGTTACGTGCCGCCGCCACCGCCGCCCAGGCCGGTGCAGCGCGTTGCCCCGAACGTCATCCGCCTTGACAGCATGTCGCTATTCGATACCGGGAAATGGGTACTGAAGCCTGGTTCGACAAAGCGGCTGGTCAACTCGCTGATGGACATTAAGGCCAGGCCCGGGTGGCTGATCGTGGTGGCGGGTCACACCGACAGCGTGGGTGAGGAAAAAGCCAACCAGCTATTGTCGCTGAAACGTGCGGAATCGGTCCGCGACTGGATGCGCGATACCGGCGACGTGCCGGACAGCTGCTTTGCCGTTCAGGGCTATGGCGAAAGCCGACCAATTGCAACAAACGATACGCCGGAAGGCCGTGCGCTGAACCGTCGTGTCGAAATCAGTCTGGTGCCGCAGGTAGACGCCTGCCGGTTACCGGACCAACCCTCTGCGTCATCCCAGGATGATGGCGCTTCACTACACAATGGAGAGTAATTCCATGGCAATTCCTGTTTATCTTTGGCTGAAAGACGACGGCGGCGCGGACATTAAAGGGTCTGTCGACGTTCAGGATCGTGAAGGCAGTATCGAAGTGGTGGCTCAGGAGCATAACCTGTACATCCCGACCGATAACAACACCGGCAAACTGACCGGCACGCGTATTCATACGCCGTTCCTGTTCACCAAGGAGATCGACTCCTCCAGCCCCTACCTGTACAAGGCGGTGACCACCGGTCAGACCCTGAAGTCCGCCGAGTTTAAGTGGTACCGAATCAACGATGCCGGCCAGGAAGTGGAGTATTTCAATACCAAACTTGAGAACGTCAAGGTGGTGAAAGTGAATCCCCTGATGCACGACATCAAAAACCCCGCCTACGAGAAGCACAACCATCTGGAACAGATTGAGCTGCGCTACGAGAAGATCACCTGGACCTATAAAGACGGCAACATCATTCACTCCGATAGCTGGAACGAACGCGCCACCGCGTAATTGCCCGTCATATTTCGCGCCGCTGGCGCGCAGGCGACGTTCGCTCATCCCGGCCGCATCGTTATCTCTGCGGCCGGGGATTATTGCGGGCGATCGCCTGATGCGGGCAGCGTTTCTCTGCCCGCCGTTTTTTGCTGAGCGCCTGAGATACGGGTTCTCAGCAAAGAAAAACACAATCTGTCTGCCTGACCTTGTGCGCTTGGGGTTCCTGTTCAGGAACAGCGACGGGCGGTAGCGTGTCCGGAAACAATAAGAGAGGATCTCATGGAAAATCCAGCCAGCCTGTTACGCCGTCTTAATCCCTGCTGTGCCCGCGCAATGGAGGGGGCGGCCTCCCTGTGCCAGACCCGGGCGCATGCCGAGATCCTGCCCGAGCACTGGCTGCTCAAGCTGCTGGAACAGGGGGAAGGCGATCTGACGGTGCTGGCGCGGCGCTATGAATGGGATATGGATGCTCTGTGGCAGGATCTGCTGAGCTGGCTGGATAAACAGCCGCGCTCGGTACGTCATCGTCCCCAGCTCTCTGACCATACCCTGAGGCTGATGCAGGAGGCCTGGCTGATTGCCTCGCTCAGCGGCGAAGCGCAGATCCGCAGTGTTCACCTGCTGATGGCGCTGGTTGAAAAACAGAATCTGATCCAGTGCGATGGCCTGTGGCCGCTGTTAACGCTGGGCCAGCGTCAGCTGGAACGCCTGCGCTCCTTGCTGGATGCCCAGTCCGACGAACGTCCGCCAGCGCAGCAGGAAGCGGCGCTGGCGCAGCCCCATGGCGGGGACGTGGAATTTGTGGGGCGTCCTGTGGGCAGCGAACTGAATGCGGATGGGCTCAACCCGGCGCTGCAGAACGCGCTGGACAAATTCACTCTCGACGTCACCGCCAAAGCCAGAGACGGCCAGATTGACCCGGTGTTCGGACGCGACACGGAAATCCGCCAGATGGTGGATATTCTCTCCCGTCGGCGAAAAAACAACCCGATCCTCGTCGGTGAGCCGGGCGTGGGCAAGACCGCTCTGGTGGAAGGCCTGGCGCTGCGCATTGCCGAAGGCAACGTCCCCGACGCGCTGAAGCCGGTGTCGGTGCGCACCCTTGACCTCGGTCTGCTGCAGGCCGGCGCCGGGGTCAAAGGCGAGTTCGAGCAGCGGCTGAAAAATATCATTGAGGCGGTACAGCAGTCGCCTTCGCCGGTGCTGCTGTTTATCGACGAGGCGCACACGATCATCGGCGCGGGTAATCAGGCGGGCGGCGCGGATGCCGCCAACCTGTTGAAGCCGGCGCTGGCCCGGGGCGAGCTGCGGACCATCGCCGCCACCACCTGGAGTGAATACAAGCAGTACTTCGAGCGCGACGCCGCGCTGGAGCGCCGCTTTCAGATGGTCAAGGTGGATGAGCCGGACGACGACACCGCCTGCCTGATGCTGCGCGGCCTGAAGTCCCGCTATGCCGACCACCACGGCGTGCATATCACGGATGATGCGGTGCGCGCCGCCGTGACGCTGTCACGACGCTATCTCACCGGCCGCCAGCTGCCGGACAAGGCAGTGGATTTACTCGACACCGCTTCCGCCCGCCTGCGTATGAGTTTGGATACCGTGCCTGAGCCGCTGACCCGCATGAAGGCGCAGCTCACCGCGCTGGCAATGGAGAAGCAGGCGCTGCTGGAAGATATTGCGCTGGGCAACAGCGCCCGCGGCGATCGGCTGGCGGCCATTGAGCAGGAGGAGATCCGCCTTATTCTGGCGCTGGATACCCTTGAAACTCAGTATGGTCAGGAGCTGCAGCTGACGGAAGCGCTGCTCGCCTGTCGCCGCGATATCTCCCGCCAGGCGGAAATTAGCGATCTACAAACCGCGCTTATCGCCGTCCAGCAGGGCAATCCGCTGCTCGGGCTGGACGTCGACGTCCGCACCGTGGCGACGGTGATTGCCGACTGGACCGGCGTGCCGCTCTCCTCGCTAATGAAAGATGAGCAGACGGAGCTGCTGAGTCTGGAAGAGAGTCTCGGCAAACGGGTGGTTGGCCAGGAGGCGGCCCTGAGCGCTATTGCCCGGCGCCTGCGCGCCGCGAAAACCGGCCTGACGCCGGAGAACGGTCCTCAGGGGGTGTTCCTGCTGGTCGGGCCGAGCGGCACCGGCAAAACGGAAACGGCGCTCGCCCTGGCCGATGCGCTGTTCGGCGGCGAGAAAGCGCTGATCACCATCAATCTCTCCGAGTACCAGGAGCCGCACACCGTCAGCCAGCTGAAGGGTTCTCCGCCCGGCTACGTCGGCTACGGCCAGGGCGGGATCCTGACCGAGGCGGTGCGCAAACGCCCCTACAGCGTGGTGCTGCTCGATGAGGTGGAAAAGGCCCATCGCGATGTGATGAACCTGTTCTACCAGGTCTTCGACCGGGGGGTAATGCGCGACGGCGAGGGGCGTGAAATCGACTTTCGCAACACCGTGATCCTGATGACCGCCAACCTCGGTAGCGACCTCCTGATGCAGCTGCTGGATGAACAGCCGGAGGCCAGCGAATCAGACCTGCACGAGCTGCTGCGCCCGGTGCTGCGCGGCCACTTCCAGCCGGCGCTGCTGGCCCGCTTCCAGACGGTGATTTACCGTCCGCTGCCGGCGGCAGCGCTGCGCGCCATTGTCGGCATGAAGCTCGGGCAGGTAAGTCAGCGTCTGGCTTGCCATTACGGAATCACCACCACCCTCAGCGAGAGCCTGTTCGACGCGCTGACCGAGGCCTGCCTGCTGCCGGATACCGGCGCCCGCAACGTCGACAGTCTGCTGAATCAGCAGATCCTGCCGGCGCTGAGTCAGCAGCTATTGAGCCATATGGCGGCGGGGCAGAAACCGCGCCAGGTGACGCTGGGGTATCACGAAGAGGAAGGCGTCGTGATGGCGTTTGACGAGGGGGCAATCGCCGATGAGTAGCGTGAAATCGTTGTTGTTCAGCCACAACCACCACCTGCTTTCGGTGAAGGGATGTGAAGCCGGGCTTGATGTGCTGGCCTTCGAGGGCGATGAAGCCCTGAGCCAGCCGTTCCGCTACCGTATTGAATTCACCAGCGCAGACCATGCCATCAGCAAAGAGATGATGCTGATGAAGGCAGCCTCCCTGACGCTGCAGGCGCCGGTGGCTCAGGGCTTCGGCATCAATGTTCAGCAACCCGTGCGGGTGATCCAGGGCGTGGTGACGGGGTTTGAACGGCTCAGTACCTCCAGGGATGAAACGCACTACGCGCTGACGCTTCAGCCGCGCCTGGCGCTGCTTAACCGCTCGCACCAGAACGCCATTTACCAGGACCAGTCCGTTCCGCAGATTGTGGAAAAAATCCTCCGCGAGCGCCACGGCCTGCGCGGTCAGGATTTTCTGTTCTCGCTGACAAAAACGTATCCGCGCCGCGAGCAGGTGATGCAGTACGGCGAGGATGACCTGCGCTTTATCACCCGGCTGCTGGGTGAGGTGGGGATCTGGTTTCGGTTTACCGCCGACACGCGGCTGCACATCGACGTCGCTGAGTTCTGCGACAGTCAGCAGGGCTATGAGAAGGGGCTGACGTTGCCTTCGGTCCCGCCGTCAGGGCAGCAGTCGGCCGGGGTGGACGCGGTGTGGGAGATGGCATGCCGCCACCGCGTCGTGGAGCAGCAGGTCAGTACCCGCGACTACAACTACCGCGAGGCGACGGCGGACATGAACGCGCAGGTGGATGTCACCCGCGGGGAGACCACCACCTTTGGTGAGGCTTACCACTGGGGAGATAACTACCTGACCGCGGGGAATGCCCATGACCGCCATCCGGCGCCGGAGTCCGGGGCGTTTTACGCCCGGCTTCGGCATGAGCGTTATCTTAACGGCCAGACCCGGATGCAGGCCACCACCAGCTGCCCGACGCTCTGCCCGGGACAGGTGCTGAAGGTCACCGGCGGAGAGGAGGTGGCCGGGGAGTTTGCTGATGGCGTGCTCGTCACGGCGATGCACAGCCACGCCCGGCGCGATGCCGACTTTGCGGTGGAGTTTGCCGGCATACCGGACAGCCCGGACGTCGGCTACCGGCCTGAGCCCGGCGCGCGTCCGGTGATGGCCGGGACGCTGCCGGCCCGCGTGACCAGCACCCGGGAAAACGACACCTACGGGCATATCGACAAACACGGACGCTACCGGGTGAATATGCTGTTTGACCGGGCGCGCTGGGAAACCGGGTTCGAGAGCCTGTGGGTCCGCCAGTCGCGGCCGTATGCCGGAGACACCTACGGCCTGCACCTGCCGCTGCTGGCCGGGACGGAGGTGGCGATTGGCTTTGAGGATGGTAACCCTGACCGGCCGTATATCGCGGGCGTGCTGCACGACTCGGCGCACGGCGACCACGTCACCATCCGCAATGACAAACGTAACGTCCTGCGCACCCCGGCCAACAACAAAATCCGCCTCGACGATGAGCGCGGGAAAGAGCATATCAAGGTCAGCACGGAGTACGGCGGTAAAAGCCAGCTCAATCTCGGGCACCTGGTGGACAGTGACAGGCAGCCGCGCGGCGAAGGCTTTGAGCTGAGAACCGACAGCTGGGGAGCTATCCGGGCACAGAAAGGGATATTTATCAGCGCGGACGGACAGGCGCAGGCTCAGGGGCAGGTGCTGGCGATGGAGCCGGCGGTCAGTTTGCTGAAAGGTGCGGTGAATCAGGTCACGGAATGGGGAAGCATTACGCAAACCCATCATAATGTTATCCCAGACACCGGCCCATTAAGCGCACTGACCACAGGCGCCAGCGATCTTAAACAGCCGACATTGCTGATGTCGGCCCCGCAGGGGATTGCCGCAGTCACGCCGGAAACGACCCTATTGCACAGCGGTAACGGGCTGTATCTGCAGAGCCTGGGAGAGGTCAACATCACCACGGCACAGCGCTGTTCTCTGAATGCCAGCCAGGCTATTTCACTGCTGGCGCAACAGGAGGGGATGAGGCTGGTCTCCGCCAAAGGTCCGCTGCAAGTAGAGTCGCACGGCGATATTCTATCGCTGACCGCGCTAAAAGATATCACCGTCCAGTCAACCCAGGGGCATCTGCAGTTGACGGCTAAAAATGGCATCACCCTGGGTTGCGGCGGCGCATATATCCGTCTTACCCCGCAGGGAGAGATACAGATCCACGGACCGGGGGTGATTAGCCTTAAGGGGCAGCATGATTTGCAGGGGCCGGTCAGCGAGGAGTTTCCCTTGCCTGAGCTACCGGCATCGGTGTGTAAAGAGTGCCTTAAAAAAGCCCAGGCGCTGGCGCAGGGCTTCGTGCCGCGGGAGGCATAGATGACCAGACAATGGATTGAGGAGGTCGCCGGAACCTGTCGGGCTTTCGGAACGGATTATCTGCATGTCATTATCGATCAGGCGGGGGTGGGTTTTTCCGTTATTCCGGCGCTGAATTCGCTGTCAGTTGAGTGGCAGTCGCTTTTTCATGGACTTCCGGAAGCATTTATTGTCGATGATGCTCCGCTGGTGGCGCGCTTTACGCTTGATGATCATGAGCAAATGCGCTGGTTACAGGATATCAGCCAGCAACTTGCCATCCAGGCGCCGCTGCTCCTGTTCTGCACATATTGGCCCTTTTCGGCGCTAGCGAACTGGCTCACGCAGTGTATGGATATTCTGCAGGAAGGGCGCAGCGGAATTTTACGCTTTTACGATACCCGGGTATTTCCGCTGTTGTTTACGCACATTCTCAGTGACGAGCAGCAAGAGCCATTGATGCGTCCGGCCCTGTTTTGGGCGTGGCAGGATCTTGACGGCCAGGCGAAAGGCATCAAGGGCAGTGGTCTCCTGCCGGAACGCGATGAAAAGGCGCCAAAAATAGAACTCAGCGATCGCCAGCTTGAGCATCTGATGTGTATCAGCGATGTCATCGTCATGTTGTCGCACTGTGCTCCGCCTGCGGGCATGTTTGACTCAAGACAGTCACTGTTTTCGGCCTGTTACCAGGGCATGGTGGAGGCGACACGCCAGGGTCTTCTTCTGGATGACGCTCGTGAAGACTGGGTAATGAAGAAGTGGCTTGCCGACGTAAAAACCAGTGAGAGACCTTCAGAATGAAAAGCCTGGTCTGGCTGAGTACACCCCTCTCTTCATTACCCTCAAACCGACAGGGAGAGTCCAATGAAATCTGCATTAATCAGCCCGCTGCTGGCGGGGCTGCTGCTGTTAACCGGCTGCGCGCAGCCTGCCGCACAGGCCGGAGGCGGCGGTGGCGGAACAATAAAAGCCATCAACCACACAAAATGGGCGATCAACCACTTCAGTGTCAACGGCCAGTCGGGGATCGACATTATAGGCCCGTTTCAGGGCGGCGGTGGCGGCTGCTGCTTCAGCGTGCCCGCCCGCTGGACGCCGGGTATGACGGTGCGCGTTGACTGGGAAAGTGGGGAAGCTTCAACTGATGATTTCCCGGGATATGAAAACTGGAATAAATATCTTGAATGGGAAAAGAAAATAAAAGCCAGTCATCGGCAGCACAGCAAAACTGTCCCGCTGCCCGACTATAACGGCCAGGATGTGTGCGGCATTACGGTACACTTTTTACCCTGCGATGACGTGAAGGTGACCACCAGCTGTTACACCTACGGCAGTCCGTCGTACCCGATAAAAGAGCCCGTCAGGATGAAGGAGCCCGCCGTATGTCCGAAATAACTGAAACCCATGCCGCCTGGGTCCCGCCGCCGTTTCCGCCGCAGGGACGTCTGCCGAACCGGGCGCTGCAGGTTGGGCAGAACTGCCATCAGCAGAACAGCGACGAGCGGCGCTATCACCAGGAACTGTGCCTGGCTGCCGGACGGCGCGTGGAGCCGCCGTGCTGCAAGACACTGCATATCAGTCTGTTTTTCGACGGTACCGGCAATAACTTAAATCATGACTTTTTTATCGCGAACCCGAAGCACCCGACCAATATCGCGCGTTTGTTTCGTGCCACCATTGGCGACGGCACCGCCGGCGGCGTCACTGATACCAAAAAGATGCCGCTGGATGGGGTAAAAGACAGTGGAGGAAAATACTTCAAGTTTTATATTCCCGGTGTGGGCACCCCGTTCCCGGAAGTGAATGACCCGGACTATTCCACCATGGGTCTGGTGGGGGCAGTTAAGGGTGAGGATCGGATTAACTGGGCGCTGCTGCGGATTATTGATGTGCTAATGCGCCTGAGTAAGGACAAGGAAAACAACAGCATAAAGCTGTCCGAAGGAGCCAGCCGTGAATCCCTCAAAAAAATGGGTACCAGCTGGAACCGGCTGTGGTTTGGCGGCAGCCATAACCGCTATGAAGAGTTCACTCGTTTGCTGAATGATTTGGCCTCTGATTTGAAGCCCCTGATTATTCAGCCTGAGCCGGGCAAGCCGAAACTGACAGGCATCAAGCTGTATGTCTATGGTTTTTCCCGCGGCGCGGCAGCGGCGCGCACCTTTGTGCGCTGGCTGAGCGAACTGCTGCCCCCGCCGGCGGCGGAGGGTGAAAAACCGCCGCAGTGCCTGCAGACAGGCGGGATGCAGCTGCCCGTCAGCGTGGAGTTTCTCGGGCTGCTGGATACGGTGGCCTCCGTCGGGGTGGCGCATGTGGTGCCGGTTGCCGACGGGCATATGTCCTGGGCAGACGGCACGATGGAGCTGCCGGATGATGAAACCTATGGCGGGCTGATAAAAAAATGTGTTCACCTGGTCTCCGGGCATGAGCAGCGTCTCTGCTTTCCGCTGGACTCGGTGCGGCGGGCAAACGGCAAATATCCGCCCTGTGCCAGAGAGGTGGTTTACCCGGGGATGCACTCGGATATTGGTGGAGGATATCCGCCGGGGGATCAGGGGAAAGCGAATGGTGAGGATGACAGCTTATTGCTATCTCAGGTAGTTTTGCATGACTTGTATGCTTCAGCATTTTCTGCTGGCGCACCGCTAAAAGTACCTTTACAAGCATTGCCTGAGGATAAGAAATCGGATAGCTGGCGTTTGATGCCTTTAGATTCTATAAAGGAATTTTTAATCCATGGTGACTTATTCAACCGCTTCAATGCCTGGCGTGAACTCACCCTGGGCCAAACCACGCCGAAAACGTTCGATCCCGATGCAGCCTCTCACTACGAACCACCTGCCGCCAGCGGCAGTCTGGAAACCGTCATTGCTGAGCAGATGGCCTGGATCACCGCCTGGCGCATCGACCGCTATGCCAGAGGCTCGATGCTGAAAACGCCCTTCTATCAGCGCGCCACGAATACCGAAGCGCTGCCTGCCGCGCGGAAGGCGGCAGAAGTGATTCGTGATAAAGAACAGGAGAAGGTGCTCAGTGCTCGCCAGAACCAGATAGCAAACCAGCCTCCTGACAGGATGGATGAGCTGGTTCTGCAGCCGGGCGTGAAGGATTTTGACCCAAAGATGGATCAAACCCAGCTGTTCGACGCGGCGAAGGAGTTCGGAAAGGATTACCACGACGGTTACCGTATCCCGGATAACCTGGCGCAGCTGGTGCTGGATACCGTGCTGCAGCCGGTTATTTTCGTTCTCAATACCGATGATGAAGCGCAGGAATACCGGCGCATGAAGCGTGACGGAGAGGCCCGGGTGGCCGTCCTCTTTCCCGATGCCGGGGAGGCCAGCAACGCGGAGCAGCCTGCCGGGCTGGTGAGGGCGCTGTTTGATGATCAGGTGCATGACTCACGCGCCTGGTTTATGTATGCCGCGCTCGGCACGCGCGAGATGTGGACCGGTTACTTCCGCTACCGGATGATTTACTTCAGCGAGCGCTGCAGTAAACCGCTCTCGCCGCTGGTGCTCGCCGGAGACCTGGTGGGTTTTGCGACCGTGACCGCGGGTGTCGTGCTCAGTTTCCGGCAAAAGCGCCTGACCGGCAAGCTGGCCGGGCTGGCTGCGACAGGCGCCGTGCGCTCGCTGGAGGTGGCGGTGCTGGACAAGATAACCGGGGAAGCGCTGCCGGAGCTGCCCGGAGGGGCGCAGCTGCGGGCATTTACCCACGAGCCGGGAACCGTTGTCGCACAGCAAAAGGCGCGGAAAGCGGAAGAGCAGCTGGCGCGGGGGCAAGCCGCGCTGCCGGCCAGCTGGCTGGAGGACGTTCTGACGACAACGGTCTGAACGCGGATAAGGAGGATCCGATGAATAAAGTCATTCGCAAAGGCGATACCCTGCGGGAGTATGGGGGCAGGGTGCTGATGGGGCATTATCAGTGTTTTGGTCTGGGATTCGCCTGCAAGGGCGACCCGGTCAAGTGTAACAAACACGGTATGACGACCATTGCTGAAGGCAGCGCACGAACCACGATTGATGGCCAGCCGGTTGCGCTGCACGGTCATCGCTGCGCCTGCGGCTGCACGCTGGTCAGCTCTAACCCAGACTGCGGGGTTGATCAGTGAGGCCGGTACCGGAGTATCCCCCGTACGGAGACGCGCGACCGCCTGGTACGGCCAGGTGGCTATCGGCTTCGGCCCTGCTGGTCCTGCTTAGCGGCGGGGTCAGCGCTTTACTTGCCTCGTCAGAAGGGAAAAGCGCCCTGGCCGCCACCGGGATCCTGTTGGCTCTGGTGCTGGCAGGTACCGGCTGGTTGATCCGGCTGCTGTACTACCGCATGAGCGTGCATAACGCCAAGTTCTATGACCAACTGGTGGCATACGAACAACAGCAATGGTGGGCGGAGCATCGGCAGCCGATCGGGTTACAGGAAGGTCTGTTGCTGGGGCCCATGGGCAAAACTACCACTGACTGGCTGCGGGTGCTAAGCCGTCACCAGCGTCCGCCAGAGGAAGAGAACGAGGGCGGCGGCAGGGCGCTGCGAGCGCCATACCTTTCAGTTTCTGAGGCTATCGCCGGGAAAAACGGCTGGCGGAACTACTGGTGATGGAATGGCAACGACAGCGCAGTGAAAGAACGCTTACGCCGCCGCTGCGTTGCTACTGGCAGGGAACGGAGCTCGCCTGGCAGGCGTTTCGTGCACAGATGACCCTCACTGTTGCGCAGATGACACTACCCTCACGCCCGTATGCCTGGCGTGGGGAGGCCAGCCTCGCGGAGATAGCACACGCTCTGGCGGAAGCTGACCCCCATGACACTGTGCTTATCGCCGGATGTCAGGTGGTTGTCGCCCAGACGGGGGCGGTGCAACCCGCCGGAGAGTCTGCGGTACTGTGGCTCGCCGGACGAGACGGTCCGGTGCACCTGACCAGGGGGGAAATATATTGCGCAGAAAAAGGGGAGGCCCTGACTGCTGTAGCCGCTCGTGTGCTGGAGCAGAACGAACTGAGCGGCCCCCCGGAAGCCTGTGCGCTGTTTTTTCAGCCGGGGCTGGAAGCGCTGGCGCACAGCGGTTGGGATATCAACCTGTATCGCCAGGATGCCTGTTGGGGAGACATCGGCGAGATGGAAGGCTTGACCGTCCTGTCGCTGGCGGCGATCTACGCCGCGCACTACCAACAACCGTGTGGCTGGCTAGCCCGCGATCCCTTGAATACCCTCGCAATTGGAATTGTAAAACCTGATGGACAACGTCAATAAACCTGCAGCTATCTCTGTGGCGGCTACGGTTATCGTCTGTATTGCTGCGGTCACGCTTCTGGTGCTCCTGGGCGGGCTGGCATGGTGGCTATGGGCGATGGATCGTGCCACGCAGTGGGAAACGCTGCGCCCGCTTATCGCCACGGGC
>ERZ773204.1468-NODE-1468-length-18202-cov-8.799526_pt1 | contig 18202 bp, 21 predicted proteins | sample MGYA00581007_ERZ773204 | MGnify/ENA primary metagenome ERZ773204 (study PRJEB29015, sample SAMEA2737757) | human gut metagenome | biome: human gut; feature: human-associated habitat; material: faeces | place: China | collected 2012 ... | reverse complement strand
TATTTTCTACAACCGTTGGATGATATGTATTTATAAGTATTTTCTCCTCAGACAGAATAAATCCTCTAACCTTTAAAAAGGCTGTCTACATTTTCTTTATTTCAAATGATGTCCGCCTTGAGTATATTTACTCTTTACAATGAGAGGACTTTATATCCTCTCCGTGTCGTAAGCATTCTATTTTCCGCTACGACAATTTTATCGGCTGTTTTTCAGCCGATAAAATAAAAATGTCCGCAAGAAAATAGTTTAGTTTTAACATTCCGATTTATAAAAACATGGCAGAAGAGCCTTCTTGTCGCAGTCCTTACCATGAAGAATACATTCAAACAAGTGTTTCAGGTAATCCTGAGGATCTATATCGTTCAACTTACAGCTTTCTATCAGGGAGAAGATGAATGCCGAGTTTTCTGCGGCTGCCTCACTTCCTATATTCATACAGTTCTTGAGCAGCAGCTTTACAGGTTTCATTCTTTGCTCACAGAGATTGTTGGATATTTCCGCTGAACCGTCCTTGAGGATATTTCTCAAGGATTTCCACTGGTTTATCGTGTAGTTCGCAGCCTTTCTCATCAGTTCGTTAGCCATAATCTTCGCATCCTGCATCATCATGACCACCTTATGATGGATACGTTCAAGAATAGGTCCCGTAAGTTTAAGTCTTTTTTCCTTTATCTGCTCGCCGCTGAGTTTCATTGTGCGGAACAGGTCTTCATTCCTGAATAAATCACCGATAGAATCTATTATGTCCATCGCCGTCCTGTCTGATGGCAAGGCATCAACCCACAACCTCCTGCAGTGCGTCCAGCATCCTATATGAAGCACCTTTGATTCTTCTCCGTCGAACATCCTGTAAACCTTATATCCGTCTGTAGATATAGATCCCATAAAATGCTCAAGGAAGGTCTTTGCTACATCAGAGGCTCTGCTGCCGTTATTGTAATGATAGTAAACCAACTTGACATGCTTTGCAAAGAAAGCCCATAAGTACTTTCTCCTGTAAGCCTTACCTTCCGGTGTTTCAACTCCGACAAGTTCGGTAGTCTCATCAACCATAAGGTATTTTGCCTGTTGTACAAACTCCTTGAAGACATCTTCCATACTACTATGATTTTTGCAAATTATTTACGATAAAATAGGTTTATATTTCTCATTTCTTTTAATGACCGCAAACATCCTTGCCACAATTTTAGCTCGCAGCGCATTGATTACGGACATCTTGTTCTTGCCTTCTGCAACTTTCCTTTCATAATATTTCTTCAGTTCTCCACCAATCCGATGTGTTATTGCTACGGCTGCCAAGTGGAGGAGTCTTTTCATCACCTTGTCTGCCCGGTGTGATACCCTTGCTTTCGAGTGTTGAGAACTTCCGGAAGAATAAGAGAAAGGTGCTACTCCAGCATAACAGTTGAACTTCCTCGGATCATCAAAACGTGTAAAGGCTTCCGTTGCGATTATCATGTTGGTTGCCACCACACGCCCAACACCGTCTATGGACATTAGCAGTTCCCGCTGCCTGAACAATACAGGGCAAGAGGCAATCACTTCATCCATTTCGTCAGTAATGGACTGTATGGCTTCCTCCAAATCGTCCATCAATGCCTGCAAACGCTTCATCTTGCGTTCATACAGAGATTTCGGCATATACTCCTTTTGGTCTTTCATCTGTCCTTTATATTTGGCTAAATCCGTCACATACAAGGTGCGTTCGGATTCAAGCTGTTTCAATCTTTCAATATCCTCCGTGGGACGTTCGTAATAGCGCACTTTGTCTTGAAAGCGGCTGGCATAGATGGCGATACGCTTGGCATCCACCTTGTCATTCTTTCCCCGTTGTACACCGGAAGAGTATTTGATTTCCGCTGCATTTTCAAGCCATAGCCTACATTCTACTGCTTTGCAGGCACAAGCCAAAGGGAATGTATACTGACCGGTATGTTCCGCACAGACAAGCATTTGCCCGTTTGACATTCCATAATCCTCCTCCAAATGACGCAGCAACGATATGATTGCGACTTGATGGTTAGCGGTTTCCTCTTCATGTAAAACCTTTCCTTCAAACATCACACAGAAGTCCAGCTTCTTTTTCGACACGTCCACACCGATAAAATAAAAATTATCCATACTTTTATTTTTTAATAATTTAGGAAAGAAAGGGCTTGAACTTAACCTAACTACCTTAACAATGGATGTTAACCTACTATCTGGGTCTGGGTTCAAACAAGTAGGAAGTCCTTTTATGGAAATGGAACTTTATTCTCCCTAATCTTAATCGGTTCACTTCCTACGCTCTTTCTTTGCTTCACAAATTTATCCTTTCTATTTTATCTGTAGTCCTCGGATGCAAATCTAAGGTACAAACTCCTTGAATACATCTTCCATAAACTCCCTAAGTCTGGAGATTCCGTTATGGATATAGTTGTTCAGCGTGGTGTTGCTTATGTGGATGCCTTCTCTTGCAAGCAGTCTTATCTGCCTGTTCTCAGGCATGCTGAAGTCATATTTCAGACAAAGCAGACGGGCAAGCAATTCAGGGGAGAAGATACCTCCAAGGTTTTTCAAGGGATGCTCCATCGTGTTAGTGAAAGTGCCATCTGCAAGCTTTACCCTTGCCACCTTGTACACATGCTCCACGTTATGAGCACGCACATGTTCTATAAACCTGTATTCCCACACATCAGCCATTCCGTTACGGTTCATAAGCCTTGCACCGTCAGGGAGTTGGTAATAGTCTTCTATTTCATGAACAATTACCTTATCCACCTTCAGTCTGGTCTTTTCTGCACGTGGTGCAGTTTCCTTTTTCCTTGAAGCTCTGCAGTTCTGTGCAGGTACACTACCGGAAGAGGTATTGCTGCCAGTACCGTTACCATTGGCCTTATTATCATTACCATCATTATCCGTCTTGTCAGAACCGTCATACTCAGACTTCTCCATTGCAGCCTTGTCAATGTTACGGTTGTTCAGCAGCCTTCTTTGCTCTGATGTACGGCCGAAACGGTGTTTCCTGCTATCCTCAAGCTGAAGCCTGAGATTGGATATCTCGCCAGCATCCTGTTCACCTCGTCTTTTGCTTCAAGCTGCTTTCTCATAAGCTCCATTTCTTTCCTATAATGTTCAACCGTGGTTGATTGCTTTTCGAGGGAATCTTTGAGGTCATTGATTGTATCAATCAGAGCTTTTGAGTTCTCCCTGTTGGATTTTTCAATAGACTCAAGCCTCGCAATCAGTTCTTTATTCTGTTTGCGAAGCCCTGCTTTTTCCTCATTCGCCAGACCCAGCTGGCAGCAAAGTAACTCGTATGCTCTTTCATCAATCATGATATAAAGGTACGAAAAATCAGGCAGTTACGCAAACTTTTTATCGATTATTTTTGTATTACCTAATTTCCGCAACACTTTTGTATAAAACTAATTTGAAGCACTGAGTAGTAATGTATTACCCAGTGCTTTGTCATGTCAGAAGATTCACTTAACTTCGTGTTGCAATAAAAATCAAACCAATCTTCAGCAGACATGGCTAAAGTACAAATAAAATTCGATTCAATCACACCTTTTGGCGGAATATTTTCAATCATGGAGCAATTTGATGCTCTTTTATCGGACGTAATCGACTCCACATTAGGACTGCGTAGCAGAACCTATGGTTACCAATACAGTGAAATCATCCGTTCTCTCATGTGCGTATTCTTCTGTGGCGGCTCGTGCATTGAAGACATATCCACTCATCTCATGCCCCATCTTTCCCTGCATCCCAAACTTAAAACCTGCAGCGCAGACACGATTCTTCGCGCCATAAAAGAACTGACAACAGACAACATAACGTATTCATCTCCAGACTCAGGTAAATCTTATGACTTCAATACAGCTGACAACATGAATGAATTGCTGGTCAAGTCTCTCATTGCTACCGGAGAATTATGTCAGGAGCAGGGTTACGATCTGGATTTTGACCACCAGTTCATTGAAACGGAGAAGTATGATGCCAAACGTACATACAAGAAGTTCACAGGATACAGCCCGGGAGTGGCCGTTATAGGTGACCATATTGTCGGCATTGAAAATCGGGATGGCAACACGAATGTCCGGTTCTGCCAGCAGTGTACATTGGAAAGAATCTTCACCAGGCTGGAATGTAACGGCATTCATATAAATAGAGCCCGTATGGATTGTGGGTCGTGCTCCGAAGAGATTGTAGATACCGTCAAGGCCCATTGCAAGTACTTCTATATCAGAGCCAACAGATGCTCCGCTTTTTACGATGACATGTTCGCCCTCAGGGGATGGAAGGCTGAGGAGATCAACGGAATCAGGTTCGAGATGAATTCGATTGTCGTAGAAAAGTGGAAGGGGAAACCATACCGTCTTGTCATCCAAAGACAAAGAAGAACAGATGACATACGGGAGCTATGGGAAGGAGAATATACCTACCGGTGTATCCTTACCAATGATTTCGAATCCGACATAAGGGATGTCGTAGAGTTCTATAACCTGCGCGGTGGGAAGGAAAGAATCCTCGATGACATGAACAACGGGTTTGGATGGAAACACTTGCCAAAGTCATTCATGGCAGAAAATGCAGTATACCTGCTGATGACTGCATTGATAAGGAACTTCTACAAAACAATCATCCGAAAATTAAACGTTAAGGATTTTGGGCTATCCATATCGAGCCGTGTTAAGACTTTCGTTTTCAAATACATCTCGGTTGCCGCAAAGTGGATTAGGACTTCAAGGACGTACGTGCTAAACATCTATACCGAGAATCCGGCGTATAAAATAGCCTTTCAACAGGATTTTGGCTAATCCTTATTCTAATGGTGGGTAATGCGTATTGCCTCAAGTCGCTTCATGGGGTAAGGGGAAGTTATGCAAAAGAGTGGACCTTTGGCACCTTCGTTTCACCAAAACCCAATGTAAAGATAATAAACTCACTAAAAAATGATAAAGTAGATACTACATATATACAAACTTCAAAAGGTGCAACTGGAGTAGCACTTATAACTGTAGATAAAAATGCTCAAAATTCTATAGTAGTTTCACCAGGAGCTAACTTTGAAGTTAAAGAAGATGATATAGATAATAATATAGAAGCGATAAAAAATAGTGATATAGTAGTACTGCAACTTGAAACACCACTTAACACTATAAAGTATGCACTAAACAAAGCAAAAGAATTAAATAAGTATACAATATTAAATCCAGCACCAGCTGTTAAGTTAGATGATGAAATAATAAAAAATGTTGATTGCATTTATACTCAATAGAAGCAAGAGTATTAATATTGATACTCTCAGCATTAAGCAATATTTTTTTTAAGACTTCGTATCTTATCATACGATTAGATATTTTATTTACACCTTCAGAAGAAGCTAATTTATATTTTTTTATCATTTCAAAAGCTTTTCTTTCTTCATCAGTCGTTAAAGGGAAATCATACTCGTTTTTAAATGCATTATATGTTTTAACAAACTGAACAAAATACTGTTTAACTTCTTCTGTTATAGAGATTTTATTATCAATAAAATCAAATGCAAGAGCAAATAAAGTAAACATTTGCACTTTTTTGCTTGAAAAAGATTCTGTCTCCGTTACTATTAAATCGTCTATAAAATTCATTGCAGCACAAACTTTTTCCAAATCTTTATCTTTATCAATGTATTCATCAACAAAATCGGTATAAATTTGGTCTAAAGTTTCTTGCTTTGTTTGGTCTACAATGCCTTCCCTACACAGAAGCAGAATACTGCTACAATATTCAACATCTCCCATTCTTCGAATATCTCTCGGACTAAATATTTTATGTTTAGTCCAAAACTCTAAGTCAGCTATGGATTCAGCCGCTTTACCAAAGGCACTATCCATACTGTTTCGCTTTTCTTGCTCATTCAAACTATAATCAGTTAAATTCAATCTATAAAACATATTTTTTATTTCGTCTAATGAAAAAGAGCTATTCAAGTTTACAACTGAAATCTCGTATGTCCATATCCTTTTTTTTATTTCGTCCGGCAATTGAGAAAAGGTAAAGTCTCCATACAGATTCTTAATTTCATCTGAAATAAGATATTTACTTTGCAGTTTGTATTTTTCTTGAATAAACTCAAATATAGCGTTTATTCTTTGCTGTCCATCAACAATGTGAGTTATAGTTTTACCTGTTGATGGATCAGTATCACAATCCCATATGAAAATCTCAGGAATTACTAGCTCCAACAAAATTGTTTCAATTAATCTGATATTATCTTTTATTCCCCAAACCTTTCTTCTTTGGTATGTTCTATCAACAATCCATTCTTCATCATTGAATTTTGTATAAATATCATTTATTTTGATTGAGTTTCTTGAAAAATTATTTGGCATTTTGCTTTACCTCGTCTTTCAGCATTTTTAAGGACTCTAAATTGTATTCTTCGAAATCTTCCCAACTTCTATACACTCTATAGCTAATATCGTGCTTAAAATACATATTTTGTTTTAATTTTCTTGTGGATTCTATGCTCATATTTTTCCAAAACAAGCGACAAGGTTCTATTAAATTTATATTTTTATCATTTATGTATCCACGATATATTTCTCGTGAAATATATGAGTAATATCTTTTATTTGTAATATCGTAAGCTTTTCTAAATTCTTTCCAGAGTCTATCAAATATTGGCAGAGAGATAATTGCAATATCAATATCTGATTTATTTTCGGCTGTAGGTTCAATGGTGAATTGTTTAAGATGTTTTTGTGGAGAAAGACTGCACCCTGTTTTTCCGCTTCCAACCATCATTATACTGTTATAGCTTATTCCCATAGCTTCACTTACGATGATTTTAAAATCATCAACCGCCGTTATTATTTTATCTTGTGGAATATTTAGTATATTCTCAAAATACCAATTATCGGATCTTACAATATGTTTCATATAAAATTGCTTTATGTCACAGTTAATTAAATCATCTTTAATTTCTTCAATTGTGTAGGACATTTTCATCCTCTCCTGTTTCACTTGTTAAAAAAGCTTTTATGCTGTGTGCTATTGCTTTTGACATTAAATAAGGAACTCCATTTCCAATTGTTTTGAACATTTCACTTTTTGATAATGTCTTCGGTAGAACAAACTCTTTTGGCAAAGATTGTATCGCTAAAGCTTCTGAAACTGATATTCTTCTGGCTTTATATGGATGCAAGTGAACTTCATTGTTACCATAAGCGGCTGTTGGTGAATATCTCCAGCGATGAAGGCGTTTGAAGGATTTTTTGCTGACATCGCCTTCCTGAATGGTATTAAAACGAGTTGTAGAACGAGGCTCAAAATAGTCAGTTGAATTATTATGATTATATACATTGTTCTTTCGGAACCAATATTCAACTGTTAACTCCTCAATTACATTAGATGGACATTTCAAAACACTATCTAATACAAATGTAGATGTTGTTGGCCACTGAATTTCTTTTATTGTATTTATGGAATATTTTTCATTTACACCCCAACTAAAATTAGAACTCAAGATTTTCCTAGCTAAAGACTTATCTTTATTGATCAAATCATACTTAACACCAAACAAAATTATACGTTCTCTCTCTTGTGGAACACCATACTCTAAAGAATTTACAAGTTTATCTACAAATACATATCCTTTTCTTGAAAAAGCCTGCTTTATTTTGTTGTATTCTTCTCTATGCTTTTTGGTGCTCCATAAGCCCTTAACATTTTCGAATATAAAAAAATCTGGTTCATAAAGAAGTATAGCCCTCTTATAGCTGTTTGTCAGTTTACCATTATCCCCATTTATTCCTTCATTTTTTCCGGCAACTGAAAAATCAGGACAAGGCGGGCCGCCTATAAAACCTATCATTTCTTTTTTTCGATCAGCATTGATATAAGATAAAAGCTCTTTTTTCCTTTTTCCCTTTAATAAATCGTTAATATCTCCGCAATAGTATCCATATTGCGGTCCTTTAAGATTCATATTTTTTCTTGCATATTTGTATACTTCCAAAAATGCTTCGTTATATTCATTAACGAAATCTATAAAGAAACCTTCTGTCTCAAATCCTAAATCTAAGAATCCAGCTCCTGAAAAAAATGAATATATTCTTAAAGATTTCACATTATCTCCTCCGTAACATATATGATTTACAATTCTACTTATTTGGGAAATAAAGTGGAATCGTTTAATTTAAATGAATAAATCAATTGGTTATTTAATATGCGCTAACATTTAATAGCCTAAAATACTGTAAAATAGACGCTCAAGTATGATATCACGCTTGTCCTTTTTTAACTCGCATTCCCATACAATCAATACATTCCATCCGAGTTTTGATAAACTTTCATAGGTAATTTTATCACGGGCAATATTGTTGTTTATCTTATTCTCCCAATATTCAGTATTGGACTTCGGCATTACAAAATATCTGCAGTTCTGATTTCCGTGCCAAAAACATCCGTTTACAAAGACAACTGTCCTGTACTTTGGAAACACAATATCAGGCTTGCCGGGAAGTGTTTTTACATTCTTTCTGTAGCGCAGTCCTCTTGAAAAAAGATATTTGCGCACAATCTCTTCAGGCTTTGTTCCAGTGCTTCTAATTTGGGACATATTATAGCTTCGTACTTCTTTTGAATGATTGTCCATAAAATCACCCGCTTATCATACCAGAACCTATTATTTAAAATCAGAATGCAGGATCTGCCTGCCTACAGAGAAAATTTCTCTGATGGTAGAATGATTGTAATTGCAGGTATCATACCTTTTAATCAAATCAATCATATTGCTTACATTCATAGCGCTTCCACACACTCCTGTTTCATCTGTAATAGACTGCAACTGTTTATTTATATTTGTTCCGAAGCCGCCGGCAATATAAGAGAAAAAGGCAAGGGGATAACTTCCATTATAATAATTGCTGAGATTTCCGATATAGTTATGTACCATTCGGTTATGATGGTCATTATTGATTGTATATTTACTGTATGCTTTATTATCGATAATAGCTGAGTATCCGTCACTATCCGATAAAACTAATACATCAGGCGTCAGGCCAATGGGACCAACGTGCTTTGCCGAAAAGCCGAATACATCCTGAAAGATATTAACTGTAGCCTTTTCAAACTCTGTTGCTTCGTCTCTGCCTTTAAATGCCATCTCAAAATATTCAGTCATAAACGCACCGATAGAACCCTTTGGATAATATTTGAGCAAAGTTTCTTCTACGAATTTTTCATCAATGCCTGTTGTTTCAACGATTTTATCAATAAGCTTTGCATTGACAGCAGATATAGGCTGACGCAGGGATTCGGAAATAAATGCATTTTTAACCTTCTGTTCAGCAATAATTTTCGCTGTTATAGTTGCTGTGCCCGTTAAGTTTCTGGTATCTTTTCTGTGTTTAGGATCTATGCCGTATTTTCTTTGAAAATACTCGTGTTGCTGAGGTCTGTCAACAAAAGCCGGCGGATTAGCAAGTATATTATCCACTTCATCCTGTTTGTCGGGAAGTATTGCAATTCTGCCGTCCTCACGCTTTGCAAGCTGAGTATATTCAAGCCAGTTAAAAAGAGTATTCGCCAAGTCCATTAAATGAGCATACGGTTCATTTTCTCTGCCGCCGCCCTTTGAAGGAGCATATTTTTCAGCAAAATCAGCTTCAAGACAAGCATTGCCTTTATCACGAAATTCGAGAATATGTGATACAACATATTCAAAGCATTTTTCACTTTCGTTTTCAGCTTCAACAACTACTATTTTTGCAAGTTCTTCCTCAGATAAGCTTCCTATTCTGTTATCGGCAAGCAGTCTAAGCATAAATATAAACGGATGTATTTTAAAACGAGGTGCTACATCGATATTTCTTCCTGTCGAAAACGATGACGGAAACTGATATTTCAGAACCTGATTTTTCAATACATCAACAGGGTTGTCGCCGTTCATAATCGCTTCACCCGCAAGAGTAAGCTTTATTTTTCCTGTTGATTCCTGTGTGAAAATCAAGCCCAAACTCATAACCCACGCTTTATATGTTCGTGCTCCTCCGCCTGTTTGGTCACGTCTTTCGCCTTTGCGTTTAAGTCCTGCTTCTTCCAGCATTTCTTCAAAAGAAAGATGAGATTCACGCTGTCCCTGCCATTCTTGATCCAGTGATGCTTCTGCAAAAGTAGACAGAACTTCTGGTATGGAGTTTAATTTTCTTTTAGGTCGGGTAACCCACCAATAATTAAGCATTTTATCACTCCTTAATATTGCAGGGAACCGATGGATATTCAATGCCTGCAAAAGTCTTTAGTACAGCCTCAAAAATAATTTTTGCTCCCTGAACAGGAACCGCCATACCTATTTGCTTACGGACGCTTTCCTTTGATCCCATAAACTCATAGCTGTCAGGAAAAGTCTGAAGTCTTGCACGTTCTCTGTTAGTCAGCGCTCTTGGTTCTGAATAATGATAAATATGAGTGCCTCCGCCGCCGGAACCGGTTACTGTGTAAGCAGGTTTGCTTGGATCAAGTCGTTTGTATATCTGACTTATTTTTGCACCTTTAACATTCAGTTTCAATTCATCAGGCAAATCTGCGTTAAATGCATTTTCACCCGGTTTAATATATTTCAGGCGCTCAGTAACAACAGCAGACTGACGGGTTAATTCATTGTTTTTAGCGTCAGCAGGAATAGGCGGGTTTTCCAGAGCATTTCTGCAAGTGTTATCAACGTCTTTATAAATTTCTGGGCTGGGCGGAGAAAATTCATATGGCAAATCTTTTCTGATCCCAATAATAATAATTCTATGTCTTGCCTGAGGAACTCCGTATTCTTCAAACTTATACAAATGCGGATAGATTTTGTAGCCGCATTCTCCGAGTTCTTTTAGTATAACCTGCAGAGCACTGCCTTCATTTGCGCTTGCCAATCCTCCTACATTTTCAGCCAAGAACCAATCAGGGTTATAAATTTTTAGCGTTTCTGCCCCGTATTTATAAAGCGGACCGAATGTTCCGTTGAACCCTTTTTGTTCTCCTACTACAGAAAAATCATTGCAGGGAAATCCGAATGCAAGGGCGTCTATATCTCCCAGCGAAGCTAAATCCAGCTTTCTCACATCTCCGCATACAACACTTTCTGGAGAATCGGGACATATATTATGAATATATGTATTGCAAGTATCTTGGTCATAATCATTTGCCCAAGCGTGTACGATTAAATAATTTTTATCTCCTATATCAGCTAATGAAGCTCCGCACGCAATACCGCCGGGTCCGCAAAACAATTCGCCAAGCCTATACTTTGCCATTATTTATACCTCACTTTATATTCTATCGCCGTTATCAAGAACAAAATTGCACTCAAACTTAACACCTACGGCGTCAGCTATGTTTTCAAGATCATTAATTGTAAAACTGTCTCTTTTTATTTTTCCGCTTAATGACTGAGGAGAAATATTAAGTCTCCTTGCCAGTTCAGCTAAGCTTATTCCCGAACGGACACATAACACTTTTATCTGTTCTGAAGTTGTCATAGCTACACCTCCACTGAATAATAGTATAAATGTTTTTGTTTAGCTTGTCAATATATTCATTTAGCTTTCTTTGGATTTTAAAAAAATCAGCGGCAGAGATTTCTCTCTGCTGCCGCTGTAATTATAACGTGAAAATAAGTTCTGAGTTTACAATTTCCAACGTTCTGTTACGAATACTATTCATCTTCTGAACCCACAACATTTGATTTTTAGCTTTGAGGTTTTCCGTTACATTTTCTTTTTCCGCCAGTTGTTTTACCAGCCGATAAAACATTTCTTCTGCCTGCTTATCAATGTCGGCAAGGTAACTGTCCAGCTTGCAGGAAGTCAGCAGATTAGCATAAAAAGTTCTTTTATGCTCTTTAATATACTTCAAACGTCTTTTGCCAAAAATGCCTACTGGCTTCTGTTCTTCTTCGGGTAGTGAGAGGCAAGGAAAATAATAATCTCCTTGCAACTCATAGCATAATCCGTTCTTTTCATCATAAATTTTCTTTTCCATCGTATGTGTCTACCTTTCATCTTTGTAATTCCTAAAGCGTTTTTCACGCTGTTTAGACTGTGTGATTTCCTTTGCCTGTTTCAGCATATCATCAATATGTTTACTGCCGAAAACCTTGCGGAGAAGCTTATAATCTTGCAGTTCCGCCTTTTGTTTAGCATTGATATTTTCCAAGTTCTTTGCCTTTTCCGACAGTCTGTTGTTATCGTGATAAAGATTTTGATTCGCCTGCCGCCACTGCTCCAAAGTGTTCTTCATTTTAAAATATTTGATAATTACACCCTGTACCAGTTCTCTTAATGCGTTAATTATAGGCTGTGCAATTTTTGTTTTGTATGTCTTTGCGCTCATTAAAGCAGGAGAATCGGGAAGTTGATACTGCGGATCTTTATCAAAGTTTTTTACTACATTATCAAGAGAATTTTCGCAGTCAAGCATATTGTTTATCCGAGATTTTACAAGTTCCAATTTATCTTCCTGCCTGCTGATTTCATCGCTTAACTGAGCCACTTCTTTCTCTCGCTCCTGCTTTTTGTAATCAAGAACAGACAAATGTTTTTCGTGTGAGCCTTTATGTTCCCACTCAATTCCGTGTCGTTCCATAACGAATGCGAGTGCGGATTTTTCTGCGCTTACCCATTGATTCCACTCGGTATCTCCACGGGTTCCGCCCTTAAAGCCTTGTGCGGCAAGTGCTTGCTTGAGCGACACTCTTGTATCAAGTCCACGCTTACTGCCGGTTGTGAACGGAACAAAATCAATGTGCAAATGGGGCGTTGCCTCGTCCATATGCAGATGAGCAGAGAACACTTTTAGGTTGGGATTTCGCTCTTGAAATTCCCGATAATACTCATCTAAAACCTGCCGTGCAAGCTGTCCGTTTTCGCTTTCGGCACTCATATTTCCCTTATCGCCAATCTGCAAAATCAGTTCGTGGAACGGCTTTTCCTGCTTTGAATTTCTGATTTTTTCATAATAGTTTTCTATTTTGCGGTCGGCTCTTGTCTGCTTTTCGTTGTATCTTTTGAGTGCTTCATCAAACAATTCGTGATAGATTTTCTTTATCGGCTCGTTACAATAATCTATATTAAAATGACTACGCTCACCGTCAACATTTTCCGCCTTGAATTTGCGGCTGTTATGATTGACCGAGCCTTTACCCACCATTGCACTTATCGTTCTTTGCATTAATATACCTCCAATCTCATAAACTTGCTCATCCTCGGTTCTGTTACTCTTGTCAAGAGTAACGCAAAAGCACTTTTGACAGGCAAGCCCATCAAAAATGCAACCTGCAAGCAGGTTTTGCGCTCTCCGAGTGGCAGGTGCGGCTTTTTGAAAAAAGCCACCTGCACCCTGCAAAAACTTTATTGCGTGACGGTCTGCGTCGATAGTGACGGTGATTTTGCCACCGCCTAAAACAGCGACACAACCGTCACACATCGTCACGCTGTTCATAAGTTAAACTGACTTTACGCCCATCGTGACAGCGTTTGTTTTGATAACTTATTCCATACTCGTTAAACAAACGCCCGGCATTGATATTCAACTTCATAGTCAATGCATTTGCTTTCATATCAGCACCGAGAAATTCAACAAGCTCTGTCGGACTGCCATACCATTCGGGGTTTTCATTTGTAATTTTACCTGCTATATTTTCAAGCAATGGTTCTGGCGGCAACTTCCAAAGTTCTGTTTCAGTTCTCTCAAGTTCCCACACAAGAGTTTCGGGATTGCGATTAAGATAAATTTTTTGGTCCGGCTGGTCTCTGCCAGAAACTTCAAGCGTTGCCGAATTGCTTGTACGCTTTTCTTTCCGTAAAATAAATCCACCGTCGGCTGCGCCAAGCAATCCGTTGGTTCCCGAAATCATATCAAACTTATCCTCGGAGTTCTGCTTGCGTGTATGATGAACAAGCAGCAAACATATTCCGTAACTGTCCGCAAACTTTTTAAGCCTTGTTATAATCTCATAATCGTTTGCGTAACTGTAATTATCACCGCCCACCTCACGCACCTTTTGGAGAGTGTCTATGATAATCAATTTTGTATCGGGGTGTTCTGCCATAAATCTTGTAAGCTGTTCGTCAAGTCCATTTCCAAGTTGACCCGCCGAAACAGAAAAGTACAAATTATTCGCACTTTCTGTTCCGAACATCCTATACAATCTTTCTTGCAATCTGTGGTAATCATCTTCAAGCGCAAGGTACAAAACAGTTCCTTTTCTCACATCAAAATTCCAAAGCGGTGTACCTGTACTGATATGGTAAGCAAGCTGTGCCATAAGAAAACTTTTGCCAAGTTTCGGAGCTCCTGCAAAAATATATGTTCCGGGGTAAAGCAAGCCGTCAATCAATGGCGGTTTGCTTTGATACACCGTGTTATATAACTCACGCATAGAAATCGTTTTCAAATGTGATGGATCGAGCTGTTGCAAAAATTCTTTTTGCATTTCCTCAAGATAATCATCTAAGCTCTTGCCATCCTCATTAAAATCGGTTATACTATCATTACATACATTTAGTGACTGCTCCGTATCTGCGCCAACAGATACAACCGGAGCGGTCTTTTCTTTTTCTGTCATTCTAATACCTCCTTTAATCCACCGAGAATATCAGCAATCATTTTGATTAAGTCAAGTAATTCGTCATTGACTTCACCGCCGTTTTCAATCCTCTGTAATTCCGTAAGTACATCTGCAAGATTATTACGCAAAGCCTTATATACTCTCGGATTGCCTTGAACTACAACCTCTTTGTTTACAAGTCGCCTTGTAATATAGTCCTGTTTGGTTAAACCCGAAAGCTGAACATAGCGTTCAATCTGTTCCCACTCTTCGGGCGAAACTCTAAAAGCCACAGTCTTGTTTCTCCAACGGTTATGTTCATCTCTGTTTTTAAGTGACATATTACTTTCTCTCCTTCCATAATTCATCAAGCGTATTTGCCATTTCATTTTGTTTTGACGGATATATATGTGTATATCTGTCGGTAATTTCTACGGTTTCGTGACCTACTCTATCCGCAATAGCGGCGGCTTGATAGCCTTGATTTATTAAAAGCGAAACATGCGAATGTCTTAAATCGTGAATACGAATACGCTTTACCCCTGCGGCTTTTGAACCTCTGTCCATTTCGTGATGAAGATAGCTTTTTGAAATAGGAAATATCCTGTCGCTGTTATTCAGTGAATAAAACATTTTCAAGTATTCTTGCATTTCATCACATAAAAACTGCGGCATTTTTATTGTTCGATTGCTTTTCTCCGTTTTCGGGGTAGTGATAACATCTTCTCCGTGCAATCTTTGATAAGATTTGTTGATTGTAAGCATATTGTTTTTAAAGTCAAAATCACCGACAGTTAATGCAAGCAACTCGCCTACACGAATACCTGTCCAATAAAGCGTTTGAAACGCATAATATGAAATAGGCTTGTCCATCATTTCATCAGAGAACTTACTGTACTCCTCCACAGTCCAATAACTCATTTCCTTGCGTTCTTCCTTACCCATATTACCGACCGTAGAGGCAGGATTTAATCTTAAACCGTAAATCTTGATTGCGTGATTAAACAATGCGCTCAATTGATTGTGAATCGTCTTTAAATACCCTTGAGAAAGCGGCTTTCCGCCTGAATTAGTCATTTTTCTAATTTCATTTTGCCAAGCAATAACATCTTTTGACGATATATCGCATAATCGCTTATGCTCAAAATACGGCAATATTTTAGTTTTAATAATATGTTCTTTGGTAAGCCAAGTGTTTTCCTTTAACTTCGGTCGAACATCTTTTTCGTACAGTTCCGTAAAAGTCTTAAATGGCATAGTGACATCGGCTTTCTTTTCTGTCAGAAATGCTCGTTCCCACTCCTGTGCCTCTCGTTTGGTGGAAAAGCCACGCTTTAATTTTTGCTGTCGCAAGCCTTGCCAGTCTGTGTAACGGAACTGCACATACCAAGTTCCATTTTTTTCATTTTTAAATGCTCCCATTTTAATCGCTCCTTTCAGTCGTTTTGGTTGAGTAAAATTTTTCGTGAAAGAATTTACGGTCAATTCTGCCGGGAATTGTAATACACCCGGTTGACTGCAATTCTTTATTTAATTTGCGTATAAGTTTGTAAGCGTAAGAAACGGAAACGCCCATTTCTTCTGCCACATCCTCAACACGCATAAACATTTTGTTTGACATTAACATCATCCTTTCATTCTTAATTTTCATAATTATTTAGTGTCGGATACTTTCTGACCGCATTCCGATTTGCCCGAGCGGATACACCATTACCGTGATGTATGACAGCTATTCAGTTGTTTGCAAATAGGCTTAACGCTATTTGCTTAATGATTATACTAAACATATTCCGTTATGTCAAGTGGTTTTCGCAAAAATATTAAACTTTTTTGTTTTATGTTACTTGACATTACTTAACTTGTTATGCTATGATATTTAACAGTAAAATGAGAGGGGCTATATTATGGCTATCGGCGAAAGAATAAGATTTTTTAGAAATTTAAAAGGTATGACTCAAAAATATCTAGGTATGCAGGTGGGCTTTCCGGAGAAAACTGCGGATATTCGTATGGCGCAGTATGAATCCGGCTCAAGAACGCCGAAAGCAGATCTGACTAACAGCCTTGCAGAAGTGTTCGGAGTATCAACAAGTGCGTTAACCGTACCCGATATTGACAGCTATAACGGCTTAATGCATACCTTGTTTACCCTTGAAGATTTATACGGTCTCAAAATCACTGAGCTTGACGGAGAAGTATGTCTGCACTTGGACAAGGGAATGGGTACAAATTACATTACTATGTTTGAAATGTTCACTGCTTGGAAAGAACAGGCTGAAAAGCTGAAAAACGGCGAAATTACAAAAGAGGAATACGATAATTGGCGCTACAATTATCCGAAAAATATTAAAGTGTGAGGCATATAGCTATGTTATATAAATTAAATAAAAATACAAACCGTAATAATTACTCAAAGGTTAAAAGAGTCACACTATCAGATGTTGGTTGGAAAGAAAAAGATCTTGAAAACCTTATTTCTAATAATATTCAAGATTTCATTTCTTCAAATGACCTTATGGCTATTTTTACTGAAAGAGCTCGACAAGAAGAACCCGATATACTTGCCATTGATAAGGAAGGCGATTTATACATATTTGAACTCAAGCGCTGGTCTGGAAAACAAGAAAATTTATTACAAGTACTCCGATATGGGCAACTGTTCGGAAAAAGTACTTACGATGAATTGAATTGTTTATATCAAAAATATCAGCATAACGAAAAAGCTAATCTTGCACTTGATCATTCTTCCTATTTTTACGGAGACACTTCTAAGATTCTGCCTGACGACAACTTTAACAAGAAGCAACATTTTCTTATTGTTACGAATGGAGTAGATCAAGCAACAATAGAATCAATCATCTATTGGAAAAATAGTGGGTTGAATATAGATGCTATTGTATATTGGGTATTCGAGATTTCAGGTGAATACTACATTGAATTTAACATGTATTCTCAAACAGAAGACTTTTTGGAGTATGAAAACAATTGTTACGTACTTAACACAAATAAACAAAGCAACCCTCATTACACAAAAGAAATGATTGACGAACATAAAGCAGCAGCTTACTATCCCGGATGGAGAGAGAAAATTCAAAAATTCCAAAAAGGAGATATCGTATTTTTATATGAAAGCGGAGTTGGTATAAGAGCGTATGGGTATGCAAATGGAATACTAAACAAAAAATCATGCGATGGATACGACGATTACGAATACAATATGATTTTAGATAATTTTGTTGAATTGTCTAAACCTATTTCAGCTTCACAAATGAAAGATATTACCGACAGTAGTTTTAATTTTAGGCAAACTATGTTTTCAATTTCTGAAGAAGCCGCAAAAAAGATAATAAACTATGTGCGAAACAACAATTGATTGTATAAAACAAAGAGGCATTACCGACTGCAAAAGTCAGTAATGCCTTTTATAATAGTTATTAAGATAATTGTACCCGCAAACCACAGGGAACGCACAATAAATGCGTTTTGCAGTCTGCTATCATTTTGCTATCAAAACGGGAATTTTTAAGCTGAAAATCCTTTGTTTATGCGGTTTTTCAAACTTTACGATTTATTCGAATTCTACAAAGACTAACGCTTTTTGTTTAGGAATTATTCTCTGTAATGTTTCTCGTT
>ERZ773204.1453-NODE-1453-length-18332-cov-9.291186_pt1 | contig 18332 bp, 15 predicted proteins | sample MGYA00581007_ERZ773204 | MGnify/ENA primary metagenome ERZ773204 (study PRJEB29015, sample SAMEA2737757) | human gut metagenome | biome: human gut; feature: human-associated habitat; material: faeces | place: China | collected 2012 ... | reverse complement strand
TGGCGGCGGCGGTGGCGCTGCTGCTGGTGCCCTCCCGCGTGCTGGCCTGCCTGCTCAGCCGCCTTGTGCCCCTGCGGGACGAGGAACCCTCGCCTGCACAGCTGCAGAAAAAACTGCTGCCCCGCGCTATACTGTACGCAGCCAGCGCTGCTGTGGTGTATCTGGCGGCGTATCCCATCCTGAACCTTGTGTTCGGCACGGGTCTTTTGAACCTTGGCATCTACCTGCCCATGCTGGTAGTGGAGCCGCTTCTGACCTACCGCTTCGGCCGCGTGCAGGAGACGGTGCACAAGGCGGTTTCCAAGGGCGTGCGCATCACCGTGGGCTACGCGCTGCTGCTGCTCGTGATCGGCATGGTGCGCGAGTGGCTCAGCCTTGGCACCGTGTTCGGTGCCCCGGTGGGGCGCTGGGCGCTGCTGCCGCTGGCTAAGATGCCGGCGGGCGGCTTTATCGTGCTGGGCATCCTGTGCGCCATCTGGCGCGCCGCTGCCGCAAAGCGCAGGGAATTTCTGAAAAAGGAAGCGCAGGATACCCTGACCGTGCACTACCAGAAGGAGGTGGACCGCGAACCGTGAAGGAAGTTGTAAGCAGCTCGGCAGTGTTTTTCAGCTATGCACTGCTGGCTATTTTTGCACAGAACGCTGTCTTTACCCGTGCATTGGGCGTGTCCCGCATGGTGCAGCTGGTGGGGGACGACCGCACCAGCAGCGCGTTGTTCGGCATGATGCTGTGCATCACGCAGGTGCTGGTAGCACCCGTGGCTTTCCTTGCCGGCGGATTCATCGCCCCGCTGGATAACCGCGCCCAGCTGCGCCCGCTGGTGTATATCGCCAGCATCGCCGTGGTGTGCTTGGCAGAGCACCTGGTGCTGTGGCTGCTGCGCAGCCTGCCCCGCCGCAGCCAGCTGCTGCGCATCGTGCCGCTGGCCGCGCTGAACAGCGGCGTGCTGGGCACGGTACTGGTGGAGCGCACCCAGACTTTTACCCTTGGCCAGAGCCTTGGCTTTGGCCTTGGCAGCGGCATCGGCTATGTGCTGGCGGTGCTGCTGGTCACCGAAGCGCGCCATCGCCTGCGCAGCAAAGCTATCCCCAAAGCATTCCGCGGCCTGCCCATCACGCTGGTGTATATCGGCGTGCTGGCGCTGGCGATCTATGGCTTTACCGGACACTCCGTCATCCTGTAATGCAGACAGGGAGGAAAGGATACCATGGCTAAGAATAAACGTCAGAAGGTCAAGCATTATAACCGCAGCTTTTACAGCCGGGAAACGCGCGTAAAGCGCGGCATCGGCATTGTTGTGTTGGTAGTGGCAGTGCTGGCAGCCGCATGGTTTGCTGCACCCCATGTGCTGGATTGGGCCACCCACACATGGTATACCGTGGTCAAGGATCGGGACTTGGAAGCCGAAAGCGCTTCCCGCGCCGAAGCAGCCGCTTCCTCTGCGGCGGCAAGCAGCGCCGCCGCTTCGCAGGCAGCGTCTGAGCCGGAGCCGGAGAAGGAAAAGCCGCTGGACGGCAAGGCCATCACCGGCGGCAGCTGGGCAGAGCTGGACGTGACAGCCCTGACCGATGAAGCCGCCATCCGCGCCGCTGCCCGGCAGCTGAAGCAGCAGGGCGCAGACTATGCCCTTGTCACCCTGAAGGACGCCGCTGGCACGGTGTACTACGCTTCCGGGGTGGCAAATGCCGCCCAAAGCATCACCGAAAGCCCGGTGGATGCGGCAAGCATCGCCGCCATCCTGCGGGAAGAAGGCATTATCCCGGCGGCACAGCTTGCCGCCTTTACCGACCCGGTGTCGGTGTACACCGACCGCAGCATGGGCGTGCACTACGACGGCAACAGTCTCTGGCTGGACAACGTCAGCGCAGCCAAGGGCGGCAAGGCGTGGATGAACCCCTTTGCCGCAAGTGCGGTGCAGTATGTCGGCGACCTCATTGAAGAGGTGCAGGGCATGGGCTACGAGCAGGTGGTGCTTACCGGGGTGCAGTTCCCCAATATCGTCACCCGCAAGCAGGACTTCGGCGCTTCCGGCGGCAAGAGCCGGGAGGGACGCGCCGCCCAGCTTACCGCCGATATCGCCGCGTGGCAGACCCGCTTTGCAGGCAGCGTGACCCTGTGGGTCAGCTATCCTGACGCGCTGTGCACCGCTGCCACCGATGCCCTTGGCACCACCGGCGTGTCCCTTGGCATGGAAAATCTGCTGGTCACCAGCAGCACCGCACTGGATGCGGACAGCCGCGCTGCGCTGGAGCAGGCCGCTGCCGACGCCGGTGTGAAGCACGTTGTGGTGCACGATACCGCAGCGTTCCGCTGAGAAGCGGCTTTGATAGAGAGGGGAGGAAACGACTATGAAACCGACTACCTGTTTTGCACCCGCACACATCCTGCTGCCTTCGGAGCAGGTGCCGCTGGAGCAGTGGGGCTGCATCGCCTGTGACCAGTTTACCAGTGACCGCAGCTACTGGCAGCGGGCAGAAGAGACCGCTGCGGGTGCACCCAGCACCCTGAACCTGATCCTGCCGGAGGTGTATCTGGAGGACGGAGACGCCGACGCGCGGGTGGAAAAGATCCACGCCACCATGCAGGACTACGCCAAAAATGTGCTCACCCGGGCGGTGGATGGCTTTATCTATGTAGAGCGCACCGAGCAGAGCGGCCGGGTGCGGCAGGGTCTTGTAGGACGTGTGGACCTGGAGGCATACAGCTACCGCCGGGGCGAAAAATGCACCGTGCGCCCCAGCGAGTGCACCGTGGAAAGCCGCATCCCGCCCCGCATGAAGGTGCGTACCGGCGCTGCGCTGGAAACGCCCCATATCATGATGCTGGCCGATGACCCGGACTGCACCCTCATCGAGCCCATTGCCGCCCACAAGGACAGCCTGCCCAAGGTATACGAGGGCGAGCTGATGCTGGGCGGCGGCCATGTGGCAGGCTGGGCAGTGGAGGACCCCGCCCTCATCGCACAGATCGAAAATGCGCTGACCGTGCTGGGCAGTCAGGAAGAATTTGACAAGAAATACCCCGATGCCACCCGCCGCGACCCGCTGACGCTGGCCGTGGGCGATGGCAACCACTCGCTGGCTACCGCAAAGGCCTGCTGGGAGGAGCTGAAAAAGACTCTGACCCCGGAGCAGGCAGAAAAGCACCCCGCCCGCTGGTGTCTGGCAGAGGTGTGCAACGTGCACTCCCCGGCTATTGAGATCGAGCCCATCCACCGGGTGCTGTTCAACGTGGACTGCGCCACCGTGCTGCTGAGCCTCATTACATGGAGCGATGCCAACATGGCAGGCTGCTGCTTTGGCGGCAGCAAAAAGCAGCCCTTTACGCTGGCGGGCCCCCACATGGCCAATGTGCTCAGCTTTGAGGACCCCACCGAGCCGCTGACCGTGGGCACCATCGACGATTTTATTTCGGATTATATCGAGCGCCACCCGGAAGCAAAGGTGGACTATGTGCATGACGAGCCGGCTGTGCGCGCTTTGTGCAAGCAGGGCGCCGTGGCGTTTTTGATGCCGCCCTTCGCCAAGAGCGACCTGTTCCGCGGCGTCGTGATGGGCGGCGTGCTGCCCCGCAAGACCTTCAGCATGGGACATGCGGAGGAAAAGCGCTACTACATCGAGTGCCGGAAGATCACAGAATAATAGGAGAACCATGACATTTAAAGAACTGAATCTGTCCGCCCCGCTGCTGCGCGCTGTGCAGGAAGCGGGCTACGAGACCCCCTCGCCCATTCAGGCAGCGGCCATCCCGCCGGTGCTGGCAGGCCGGGATCTGATGGGCTGCGCCCAGACCGGCACCGGCAAGACGGCGGCTTTTGCGCTGCCCATGCTGGACCGGCTCACCGCCAATGCGCCCCGCCGCAAGGGCGCTGTCCGTGCGCTGATCCTGACCCCCACCCGGGAGCTGGCTTTGCAGATCGGCGAAAGCTTTGAAGCCTACGGCAAGTACCTGAAATTGCGCAGCACCGTCATCTTTGGCGGTGTGGGACAGGCACCGCAGGTGGAAGCGCTGAAAAAGGGCGTGGACATCCTCATCGCCTGCCCGGGACGGCTGAATGACCTGATCGGACAGGGCTTTATCGACCTGTCCGCTTTGGAGATCTTTGTGCTGGACGAGGCCGACCGGATGCTGGACATGGGCTTTGTCCATGACGTGAAAAAGGTCATTGCAAAGCTGCCCGCCCAGCGCCAGAACCTGATGTTCAGTGCCACCATGCCCGCCGAGATCGAGCAGCTGGCTGCCGGCATCCTGCGCGACCCCGCCTTTGTCAAGGTAGACCCGGTGTCCAGCACCGTGGACCGCATCCAGCAGAGCCTGTACTATGTGGAAAAGGGCAACAAAAAGCTTTTGCTGCCGTGGCTCATCAAAAATCTGCAGCCGCCGGTGGTCAATGCGCTGGTGTTCAGCCGCACCAAGCACGGCGCGGATAAGATCGCAAAGGATCTGACAAAGCAGGGCATCCCCGCCGCCGCCATCCACGGCAACAAGAGTCAGACCGCCCGCGTCACCGCGCTGGAGGATTTCAAGTCCGGCAAGACCCGGGTGCTGGTGGCGACCGATATCGCCGCACGCGGCATTGATATCAGCGAGCTTTCCCATGTGTTCAACTACGACCTGCCCGAAGTGCCGGAGACCTATGTGCACCGCATCGGGCGCACTGCCCGCGCCGGTGCGGACGGCACCGCCGTCAGCTTCTGCGCCCCGGAGGAGCAGGAGTATCTGGCAGGCATTGAAAAGCTGAACCGCCGCAAGATCCCGGTGGTATCCGGTCATCCGTGGGACGGCGTGCCCGCCCCGGTGCGCCCGGTGCTGCCCGTGCGCGGCAAAAAGCCCCGCCCCGAAGCGGAAAACTTGGCCGAAGCGCCGAAAAAACAGGCCGAAACTGCGCCCGCAAAAGCTGCAAAGACAGCTGCGCCCGCGCCGAAGCAGGAGCCGAAGGCTGCAAAGAACGCGGTGCCTGCAAAACCGAAAAAAGAGGAAACACTGATGCAAGACAGCAACGCAAAGCGCGGGGCCCGCAACGACCGCCGCGCCAACAATCGGGGCGCAAGCGCCCCCAAGGAGGCGGCAGCGCCCCGCGCCCGCCGCGAGAATGCCGCCCCCGCCCGAGGCAGCAACGTCCAGCCCAAATTTGACCCCCATTTTGTCAGCGCCCCGGAGGCTACTCCGCTGCGCCCGGCACGCAAGACTCCTGTTGCTCCGGCAGCACCCGCCATCCGCAGCGCACAGGAGCCCCAGAATAACCAGAACGCAAACCGCAGCGGCAGCCGCCGCAACGACCGCAGCGACCGGGGTGAACAGCGCAATGCCCGCCCCGCTGCCCAGAATAATAACGCCCGCCCTGCCCGCAACGAGCGCGGCAATGCCGGGAATCAGAGCCGCACCGGCAGCGCACCCCGCGCTCCCAAGGCCGAGCCTGCCCGCCGCGGCCGCAATGCTGCCGCCCGGGACGAGGACCCGGGGCTGGTGCTCATCAGCCGCCGCCCGCCCCAGCAGAAGTACACCAGCTTTGAGGAGTATATGGACGCCCACGGCGGTGCCACTGCACCCATTGAGGATCACAGCGAAGAAGTATGAGCCGGAACGAAGCCTTTGCCCCGTGGCAGTGCCCCCTGTGCGGCGGCGCGCTGCAAGGGGAGAATGACCTGAAATGTGAAAAAGGCCACTGTTTTGACCGCGCCCGGGAGGGCTACTGGCATCTTTTGCCGGTGCAGAGTATGCGAACCAAAGCCCCCGGGGACAGCAAGGAGATGGTAGCTGCCCGCCGCGCCTTCCTGAACGCCGGATATTACGGCATTTTCGGGCAGGCGCTGGGGGAGTTGTGCCTTACCCACGGCGTGCCCGCCGCGAAGGACGCCCCGCTGCATCTGCTGGACGCAGGCTGCGGCGAGGGCTGGTACGACCGCTGCATCGCGCAGCAGTTCGCGGCGGCAGAAAAGCCGTTGCAGCTGGCCGGGTTCGATATCGCAAAGCCCGCGGTGCGGTTGGCGGCAAAGGCGCTGCCCGCCGCGCAGTATGCGGTGGCGTCCAGCTTCAGCCAGCCGGTGCGCACCGGCTGGGCAGATGTGCTGCTGAACTGTTTTTCGCCCTTTGCGCAGGAGGAGTTCAGCCGGGTGCTGCGCCCGGGCGGGCACATGATCTACGTCGTGCCGGGGGCAGAGCATCTGTACCAGATGAAGGCCGTGCTCTACGAAAAGCCCTACAAAAACCCGGTGCAGCAGGTGGAGTACCCGGGCTTCCGCGCCATTGATGAGCGTGAGGTGCAGGGAACCATCACCGTGCCCGCCGCCCAGCTGGAAGCCCTGTTTGCCATGACCCCCTACTACTGGAAAACGCCCCGCGACGGTGCCGCCCGCCTTGCGGCTCTGCCGCAGCTCACCACAACCATCGCCTTCCGCTTTCTGGTGTTTGAAAAGCTGTAATAAGATAAAAAGGACTGCCGTGCAGAGTGCATGGCAGTCCTTTTTTGTACCCATTCTCATGCTTGTTGATTTTCACAAGAACTGACATACTAATATATCAATTTCACACAAAAACAACAAAATCTATTTACAAGCTAGTTATATTGTGGTACGATTTGTGCAGATTTCGATGGCATGATACAACTGGAATGTCTATCGGGCCCGGCAGCAGGGCGTTTGCTGCACAGCTTTGGGCGGCTTTGCTCTGCACAAATGAGCCGTCTGCATTTAAAAGGAGAAATGATGATGAACAGAAGAGACTTTATGAAGCTTTCTGCCGCTTCTGCTGTGACCATGGGCGCAGTGGCTGGCATGGCGCCCGCATCCTTTGCTGAAAACGCTGGCGTGCACACCGATGCTGAGGTGCAGGCCATGGTGGCAGAGGAACTCCGTCTCTCCCGCGAGGTGGCCTTTTATCCGGCTGCTTTCCGGGGCGATTTTGACAAGTTCTATGTGCTGTTCCACAAGCTGTCCCGTGCTCAGTACGAGAAGGTGGACGGTGCACCTGTGCCCGGTATCAACGCCTCCCACTACGATATGTGTGTTGCTCTGACCAATGCCCGCAAGGCGCTGCGCCAGATCAAGGACCCCAAGAGCACCGTTTGGGAAATTTGGGGAGATCAGATGGCCGTGGAATCTCCGCTGCCCACCAACTGGGAAAATTGCTACGATAACGAGGGCTTCCGTCCCTTCCTGAACCCGTACTTGCTGCGAGATCAGGGCAAGGTGAAGGGCAACGTGATCATTATTGCAGGCGGCGGCAGCACCCACCGCAACAACGTGGTGGAAGGCTACCCGGTGGCCGAGTTCTTCAACAAGAACGGCTACAACGCCTTTGTGCTGCAGCGCCGCGTCAACCCTTATGCCGCTGTGGATCAGCAGCTGGATCTGGCCCGTGCTATCCGCTACATCCGCCACAACGCCTCTGAAAAACACATCGGCAAGACCGATATCATGATCGCTGTGGGCTTCTCTGCTGGCGGCATGAATGTGATGCAGGTGGTGGCCGACCAGTTCGGCACTACGAATACCCCGGATAAGGTCTACCCCAGCTACGTCTGCGATGCTGTGGACCATGAGAGCGCTGACCTGAATGTGGCGATTCCCATCTACGGACTGTTCGTCACTGGTCTGAACTTCACGAAGAACCCCAACCTGCCTCCGGTCTTTGGTGTTGTGGGTCAGAAAGATGGCCTGAGTGCGATGATGCTGCCCTCTCTGCCGGAGTGCGCAAATATCTTCACGGACTTCAGCTTCTATCTGGCACCTGATGCGCCCCACGGTGTGGGTCTGGGCACTGGCACCAAGGGCTATGTGGACTACTACACCCAGATCGCCCAGTGGCCGGATATGGCTGTCAACTTCATCGAGAGCCGTCTGGGGCTGATGGAAAAGAAGATCGACATGGACTCCGTGGGCTTTGCATGGTAAGCTGCCCCGACAGGAGTACCTGAAAAACAACGACCCGCCGCATCTCTTTCAGTGCGGCGGGTCGTTGTTTGTAAAAATGTTATGTATGATACTCCATCCATTTGCCCTTCCACGCATACAGGATCATGAACAATGCGCCCAGACCCCAGCTGACGGGGTAGAGGATGAACACGCCCTCGATGCCGGAGAAGAAGGGCAGCAGAAACTGGATCCACACCACACGGAACAGGCACAGCGAGACCAGCAGCACCACCATGGGTGGGATGCTGGCACCCGTGCCGCGCACGGCACCGGCAAGGCCGTGCAGGATGCTGAGCAGGAAGTAGAACGGACAGAACCACCGCATGGCCAGCTTGCCGTAGGTGACCACGGCCTCGTCGGCGGTGAACAGGTGCAGAATGGCGTCCTGTCCGGCCAATAGCGCCGCGCCGGTGCAAAGGGTGTAGATGACCCCAATAGCAAGGGTGACCCACACCGAGCGCTTTACCCGGTCCAGACGCCCCGCGCCGTAGTTCTGCCCCACAAAGGTGGTAGCTGCCATGCTGATGCTGCTCACCGGCAGAATGTTGAAGCCATCGATCTTCATGTAGGCTGCAAAGCCCGCCATGGCGGCGGCGCCGTAGCTGTTCACGCTGGCCTGCACCAGCACGTTGGAAAAGGAGATGACCATGTTCTGGATGCCGGTGGGCAGGCCCACCCGGATGATGCGGCCTGCCATTTTGCGGTGCAGCCGGATGGCGGAAAGCTCCACCCGGCAGGCGTCCTCGCTTTTCATCAAAAAGCGCAGGCTCAGCACGCAGGACACCAGCTGGCTTAAGTCGGTAGCGATGGCAGCGCCCGCCACCCCCATCCGCAGCCCCACGATGAACACAAAGTCCAGCACGATGTTGGTCACCGACGCCCATGCCAGATACACCAGCGAGCGGCGGGAGTTGCCGGCGGCGTTCAGGATGCCGGCGGTCATGTTATACACCACGCTGAACAGCACCCCGCCAAAGTAGATGCGGATATAGGTCACAGCGTCGGCCAGCACCTCGGCGGGGGTGTTCATGGCCACCAGCAAAGCGCGCCCGCAGGCAACGCCGCCCACCGTCAGCAAAAGCCCCATGACCACCGCAATGGCAAGGGAGGTGTGCACCGCCTCGCGGGTCTCCTTGTGGTCGCCCGCGCCCAGATACTGCGACACCACCACGCCCGCGCCCACGGCAAGCCCCTGACTGAAGCCGATGAGCAGGTAGATGGGCGACCCGCTGGAGCCCACGGCGGCAAGGGCGTTGCTGCCCACAAAATTGCCCACGATGATGCTGTCGGCGGTGTTGTACATCTGCTGCAGCAGGTTGCCGAAGATCAGCGGCAGGGCAAACAGCAGCAGGCTTTTTACAATGCTGCCCTCGGTCATAAGGGTAGCAGTATTCCGTGTTTTTACGGCGGCCATGGGGCTCCTCCTCTCAGCGCAAAAAATCGCTTGTACCCCTTAGCATAGCACAAACCCCGCCCCGGGACAAGGGGGCGTCTCCCCCGAAAGCGTCCTCGCCCTCTCCGTCATCGCTGCGCGACTGCTCCCGGTTACGACACCACTTGTGAAAAAGGGGTTCTGAAAAGCCCGCAGGCTTTTCAGAACCCACAAATTAAAAATCTTTTTTCCGCTGATGATGCGCAGAGCAACGCGGAGCGCATTTTAAATCGTTTCGCCCGCCGACAACAGCGGCGGCGCGGGGCTGCCGTGCAGCTTGCGGGCAAGATAGTTCTGTGTGATGCGTACCACCGTACCGGACAGCGCAATTACGCCGATGAGGTTCGGCAGCATCATCAGGCCGTTGAAGGTGTCGGAAAGCGTCCATGCAAGGTCCAGCCGCATCACCGCACCCAACGGCATCAGCGCTACGAACAGCACCCGGTAAAATGCTCCAGCCCCTGCGCCGAAGAGATACTCCACGGCTTTGCAGCCGTAGCAGCTCCAGCCAAGAGTGGTGGAGTAGGCGAACAGCAGGATGCACACTGCGATGAGCTTTGACCCCAGCGTGCCAAACACGGCGTCAAAGGCCTGCCCAACCAGCGCACTGCCCGCCGCCCCGGCGGCAATGCGCCCGGTGTCCAGATCCACAAAGCCGGAGGTCAGCACCACCAGCGCCGTCAGGGTGCACACCACCATGGTGTCCGCAAACACCTCAAAAATGCCCCACATGCCCTGCTGCACCGGCTCCTTTACGTTGGAAGCCGCGTGCACCATCACCGAGGAGCCAAGCCCCGCTTCGTTGGAAAAAGCACCCCGCTTGAAGCCCCAAGTGACCGCCTGGGACAGCCCATAGCCTACGATGCCCCCACCGGCGGCGCGCAGCCCGAACGCGCCCTTTACGATGGCGGCAAGCGCCGCCGGGACAGCGGTGATATGCACCCCCACCACGGTGAGCGCACCCACGATGTACAGCAGTGCCATGGCGGGGACAAGCCTTTCCGCCACAGCGGCTACTCGCTTGAGCCCGCCCAGCAAGATCACCGCCGACACTGCCGCCAGCACTGCGCCGGTGACGGCCTCCGGCACGCCAAAAGCCGCCTGCAGATTGCCCGCGATGGAATTGAGCTGGCTCAGGTTGCCGATGCCAAAGCTTGCCAGCGCACAGAACGCGGCAAACAGCACCGCCAGCACCCGCCCCGGTTTGCCGCCAAGGCCGTCCCGCAGGTAGTACATCGGCCCGCCGCGCCAGCCGCCCGCCGGGTCTTTGCGGCGGTAGTAGATGCCCAGCACGTTCTCGGCGTAGCTGGTCATCATGCCCAGCAGCGCCATGACCCACATCCAGAACACCGCCCCCGCCCCGCCGGAAAGGATGGCGGTGGCCACCCCCACAAGGTTGCCGGTGCCGATGGTGGACGCCAGCGCGGTGCACAGGCTTTGGAACTGGCTGATGGCCTGTTCCTCGCGGGCGGTATGGGCGGTGACGCTCCGGTCGGTCAGGATGGCGCCGAGGGTGTGCCGCATCCAGTAGCCCCACCGCCGCAGCTGGAAACCCCCGGTGCGCACCGTCAGCAGCAGCCCGGTGCCGAAGAGCAGCCCCAGCCCCATCGGCCCCCACACGATGCCGTTCAAAGCCTCGATTCCCCGCATGAACCGCTCCGGCATCCCATCCCCCCTTTTTACCGTATCCTATGCAGCAGCCTTAGTCCTCATGCGGTGCGGAGGGCTTTTCGGGGTCTGGGGCGGGAAGGGGTTCCAGCGTCAGCCAGAAGTCCTCCTGTTCCTCGCGGTCTTTTTCGTTGGGGGTATTTGTTTTATCCATACAGCATCCCTGCCTTTCTGCATAAAGGGTCGCCCGGTGGGCTATGCTTTATGCACAAAAAGGAGGCAGAGCCATGAAACACGCAAAACGCAGCGGCTGGCGTCCCTTCTGGGCGGCGCTGTGCGCCGCCCTGCTGGTGTTGCTGCCGCTGGTGGGCGGCACAGTGCTGCTCAGCCGCGCCCAGCTGCGCAGCAGCCTGCGGCAGGCCGCAAAAAGCCAGAGCGGGGTGCCCGTCCGTCTGCCCAAAGCCGCTGACCAGTGCACCGTGCTGCTGTGCGTGGCAGACGAGACCCCGGGCTTTGTGCTGGCTTACCTGAACGCCGGACAGAACTGCATCCATCTGCTGGCGATGCCCGCCGCGCTGGAAGTGCCCTTTGGGGGCAAAAATGTCCCTCTTGCGGACTGTTACGCCGCCGCAGGCCCCGCCCGCTGCCGAGAGGCGCTGGGCGAGGTGTTCGCCCTGCCGGAGGATACCGATTATCTTGCCATCGCCCCAGCGGTGCTGACAAAGCTTGCGGCGCGGTACGGCGCAGTGCGGGTGGGTTTTACCGGGGCCCTCACACCGGAGCAGCTGGCGCGGTACGGCAAGGGCACCGGGGTGCAGGGCATCTCCGCCGCCGATGCCCACAGCTTTTTAGCGGCGCTGGATGCCGACATTGCTCTTTCGCCCCGGCGCAGCGCCGCCGCCCGGGCGGCGGTGTGGGATGCGTTTTTCCGGCAGGCGCTGGAGCTGCTGCCCACCACCCTGCCGCAGGGTCTGCGGGAGGTGAGCAGCAGTCTGCTGACCAGCCTGACCGCCGTAGACCTTGCTGCACTGGAACGCACGCTGGAATTTTTAGCCACCAGCGCCGAGCCGGTGGATATCACCGCCGACGCCCTGCCCGGGGACTGGGCAGGCGGACACTATACGGTGTCTGATGCCTCCCGGGCGGCGGTGCAGAGCTTTTTCAACCTCTCCCCGGCGGCGGCGCAGTCTGCGTCCGGCAGTGAGCCATAACCCAGCACCAGCGTCCCGGCGGCAGAGTGCGCCGTGCCGGTCAGGTCGTAGTCGCTCAGTAGGGAACAGCGCACCCCGTACTGCCGGGCAGCAGCCCGCAGGGCGGCGTCCGGCGGCGGGTCTTTCAGCTGCGCCAGCAGGTGCAGACCGGTGTGCAGCCCCGCAAGGGTCAGCTCCTCCGGTGCAAAGGAGGTGCGCAGCGCCGCCACCAGTGCATCCCGCCGGGCTTTGTAGGCGGTGCGCTCCCGCGCTAAGTGCCGGGTGAAATACCCCCCGGTGATAAAGCGCGCCAAGGTCTGCTGCTCAAACCGCCCTACCGTGCCGGAGTACAGCCGGTACTTGGCCTGCCACGCGCCCAGCAGCTGCCGGGGCAGCACCATGTAGGCAATGCGGATGCCCGGGGCAAGGCTGCGGGAGCAGGTGGACAGATACACCACCGGGCCGTCTGCGCCCGCCATGCCCTGCAAACTGGGCAGCGGGCGGGTGTCAAAACGGAACTCGGAGTCGTAGTCGTCCTCAATGATGTACCGCCGTTCCGGGGCGCGGGCCGCCCAGTGCAGCAGCTCCGCCCGGCGTCCGGCGGGCATGGTGACCCCGGTGGGGAACTGGTGGCTGGGGGTGACGTAGCACACCGCCGCATCGCTGGCGGAAAGGGCGGCAAGGGACAGCCCGTCCGCGTCCACCGGCAGGCAGCGGCAGGGCACGCCGTTGTTTTCCAGCACCTGCCGGGCGCGGGGGTAGCCGGGAGTCTCCACGGCGGCAGGGCCGGGCAGAAGCGGGGCCAGCAGCCCCAGCAGATATTCCAGCCCTGCGCCCACCACCAGCTGCTCCGGGTCGCACTGCACGCCCCGGTACTCGGCCAGATACCCTGCCAGCGCCTGCCGCAGGGCGGCATCGCCCCGGGCATCCCCGGGGGTGAGCAGCTCCGGCGCGGAGTACAGCAGTTCCTTTTGCAGCCGCGCCCATGTGCGGAAGGGGAACAGCCCCGGGTCCACGCCTCGGGTGGATAAATCGAACTGTACCGGCGGGGCGGTGTCGGCGGGGTGCACTGCCGGCGGCGTGGGATGGGTGGCGGGCGGCTGCACCCCCTGCGGCAGGGCAAGATACTCCTGCACCGTGAAGCCGCTGCGCTCCCGGGCGGTCAGATAGCCCTCGGCTGCCAGCATCTGGTAGGCGGTGTCCACCGTGTTCACCGAGACCGACAGCTCCGCCGCCAGCCGCCGCTTGCCGGGCATCCGGGTGCCCGCCGTCAGGGTGCCCGCCCGCATCTCGGCGGCAAGGCTGCGGTAAAGCTGCTCGTACAGCGGCACCGCCGAAGCCGGGTCCAGTGCCGTGGTCAGATGTACCATAGAATGTCCCTCCCATCTGGGTATTGCGTCAAACTGACCCCATAAAAAAACTTTATTCTGGGTATTTTCATGGGGTCAGTTCTGCGTATAATAGGAGCATACCCGCCGGACACCCAAATGTCAAGTAGTTTTGTGGGGTTATCGGCGCGATTGGAGGGAAAGTATCATGTCTACTACTGCAATGTGGCTGCTGCTGGCAGTCGTCGTTATCCTGATCCTGTTTTTCAGTGTGCTGTACAAGCGCCGCTTTACGGTGCACGAGCTGGCGCTTACCGGCGTGATGGCTGCGCTGAGTCTGGTGGCCTACCTGTTCTTCCGCATCCCGTTCTACGGCGGTTCTTCGTTCCATCTGGGCAACACCTTTACCGCCCTGACGGCGCTGCTGCTGGACGGTGTATCCGGCGGTCTGGCGGGTGCCATCGGTCTGGCGCTGGCAGATATCCTTGCCGGTGACCCGGGCTACGCTATTACCACCTTCGTGCTCAAGTTCATCATCGGCATCACCTGCGGTGCCGTGGCACATAAGGTGTTCAAGCTGCGGGATCAGGACCGTCACAGCGCCGGGTATCTGGTCAAGGTGATCGTCTCTGCGGGTTCCGGTCTGCTGCTGAACGTGTTCACCGACCCCTTCCTTGGCTACTTCCGCAACGTGTACATCTTTGGACAGGAGTACACCGTGGCACAGGCACTGACCAAGATCGCCGGCGGCGTCACCTTTGTGAACAGTGTGGCTTCCACTGCCTGCGCCGTGGTGCTGTATCTGGCACTGCGCCCCGCGCTGGAGCGTGCAAAGCTGCTTTCCAAGGGCGAGAACAAGGCTGCCTGATTTAGATAATAAAGGGACGAGGGAAAGCCCGCGGGCTTTCCCTCGTCCCTTTTCTGTTACCGTTTTCGGCTGCAAAGGTGCTTTGCGGCGTCCCGCCCGGCGGCAAGGCCGCTGCCGAACGCCCAGTGCAGGTTGAAGCCGCCGCAGCTTCCGGCGCAGTCCAGCGTTTCCCCCACAAAGTACAGCCCCGGACAGCCCTTGAACTGGAAGGTCGGTTCCACCTCGGTCAGGGCAAGCCCGCCGCCGGTGGTCTGCGCCTGCCGCCAACCGCAGGGGGTAAGCCCCTCGAACCGCCAGTGCTTGGCGGTGTGGGCAAGGGGCTGCATCTGCTTGACCGAGCGGTTGTTGGGCATATTGGCAGCTTCCCAGAGGGCGTAGCCCAGTTTGACGTTCAGCAGCCCTGTCCAGAACCCGGCAAGGGTGTCGGATGCGGTTTGGATAGCGTGCCGGGCAAGCAGACGGGTCAGGTCCATCTCGCTCAGTTCCGGGAACAGGTCAAGTTCCACGACAGGGTCTCTCGGCCTGCGCCCGGGGGCAAGCAGGCCGGACAGCTGCATGATGCAGATGCCGGAAAGCCCGTAGTCGGTAAACTGCACTTCGCCAATTTCTTCTGCCAGCACCCGGTCGCCGTCCAGCAGGCGGGCGGCGGCTTTGGCGCGGATGCCCGCAAGGCTCTTGTTCGGCCTTGCACATTGCAGGGCGGTCAGGCAGGGGTAAAGCGGACGCATCTGCCCGCCGCAGGCGGCGGCAAAGCGGGTGCCGAAGCCGTCCGTGCCGAACTGCGGCCCGGCGGCGCCGCCCATGGCGCAGATAACGGCATCTGCCCGCAGGTTTTCGGTGCCGCCCTCGGCGGTGGTAAACTGCACGGCGTAGCCGCCCTTGCTCTGGCGCAGGGTGCTTACCGTGCAGCCGGTGCGCAGCTGTACGGTGTGCCGCTGCAAATGCAGCTCCAGCAGCGCCAGCACGTCTGCCGCCTGATTGGAATAGGGGTACACCCGCCCGGCCTCATCGGTGCGGGTATACAGCCCCAGCTGCTCAAACCACGCCAGCGGCGCGGCAGCATCCACCGCCGCAAGCAAAGGCCGCAGCGCGGCGGGGTCGGCGGTGAAGTACTTTTCCGGCGCAATGGCGGTGTTGTCCAGATTGCAGCGGCCGTTGCCGGTGGCCAGCAGCTTTTTGCCCACCTTGGGGTTGCGTTCCAGCACCGTGACGCGGGCAGCGGGCGCGGTCTGTGCAGCCGCCAGCGCAGCGGCCAGTCCGGCGGCACCGCCGCCCAGAATAAGGATGTGTGCCATGCGGACACCTGCTTTCTTTGGGTTTATTCCTATTTATTGTAGCAGAACCCCGCCCGGAACGCAATGCGGCGGGCAAAGCAAAAAATGCGCTGCCGGTATAATTTGCCGCCGCTGACAGATACTACATACAAAGGAAACCGCAAGGAGGGCAAAATAATGAAAGCAACCGGTATCGTGCGCCGCATCGACGAGCTTGGCAGGGTGGTGATCCCCAAGGAGATCCGCCGCACCCAGCGCATCCGGCGGGGCGACCCGCTGGAGATCTTTACCACCGGCGACGGGGAAGTGATCTTTAAAAAGTACTCGCCCATGGGCGAGGTGAACACCCTTGCCGCCCAGCTGGCAGAGGTGCTCAGCCGCCAGTTTGCACTGACCGCCTTTGTGTGCGACAGGGACCGCATTCTGGCGGTCAGCGGCAGCGGGCGGCGGGAGCTGACCGACCGCAGCATCAGCCAGCCGTTGGAAAAGCTGATGGATGCCCGCAAGCCCTACCAGAGCCCCGGCACACCGGAAAAGACCCTGCTGCCCTGCGAGGGCGCACCCCGGGTGCTGCTATGCGCCGCGCCGGTGCTGGCGGGCGGGGACGTGACCGGCGCGGTGGGTCTGTTGACCGAGGACCGCACCGCCTGCCCGGAGGACGCCCAGTGCAAGGCGGTTGCAGTGGCAGCGGCCTTTCTGGCAAAGCAGATGGAGGAGTGAAAACACCGCCGCCCGGCCTGTGGAGACAAGCCGGGCGGCGGTGTACATGAAAGGATGAATGTGAGGATGATTAGTTTGTGATGGGCACAGGCACCTTTTTCAGGCTGTTCCATGCGCGGATAATGCGGGCATTGGTCACCTTGGTGTCCGGGCCGAAGGTTGCGCCGTAGTCGGAGAGCAGACCTTGCTCCACGCACCAGCGGGCGGCCTTCTGCTGCTCGATAGCGTCAGCGGGGATATCGGTATACAGTGCGGTGCTTACAGGGTCGGGCTTGCCGGCAGTCGTCCACAGGACGTTTGCCAGCTCCTGCCGGGTGGAGGGGATAAAGCCGCCCGGCAGGGTATAGTACAGGTACAGGGAAGAGATGTGAGCATAAGTGATATAACCCAGACCCGCAGTGCCCAGTACCACGCCAAGTGCGGCTGCACCGGAGGAGAACGCAGGGTCAAGCTCGCCGGGGTCGTCCGGTGTGGGCTCCGCGGTCACCAGCACGATGGACGTCGGCTGGTATACCTCAATGGTGTAACTGCCGTCATCATTTAGCTGTACTTTATCGGTTCCCATAATGGATACGCCGTCTGCAAGGCAGTCGGTCAGTGCGGTATCAGTCTTTACGGTAATGGGGTTTGCCTGCCGCTCAGACATACCGTGGGGCACATACAGCGCTTCATAGCCGTTTTTAGAAAAACCACCATTTACACGCACTTGGAAGGTTCTGCCATTCTGATCGCTCACAGAGGTAAAGCTGACGCTGCCTTCCGGCACAGTGGGCTTGCTTACAAAATAGCCGCCGGTGATAGAAAGATCGGTCGGGTCGTCGATGCTGCTTACATTCACAGCTTTGGTAAACAGGCCGCCGCTGATGGAAAGCGGGGAGTTACATTCTTCGGTGACAACCTCGCCGTCAAACTGGCCGTCTTCGATGATGATGGGGGTGTGATTATTCGCGAGGGTCATACCCTTTTCAAAGGTTCCGCCCTCGATCGTGGCCTCCGTGCCGGAGGAGGCGTATACCTCGACAGCTTTCTCAAAGGTGCCGCCGGAGATGGTTCGGTAGTTGCGCACATCCCCTTGGAAGTTACCATTGGAGATGATGCTGGAGTTGTACACCGTTCCTTGGAAGGTGCCGCCGGAGATGACGCCGGGGATGGACACATTATTGTTGTTGTAGCTGTAGTCGTTGTTCACCTCTCCTAGGAAGGTGCCGTCGGAGATGGTGCCCCAGTTGACAACATCCCCTTGGAAGGTGCCACCGGAGATGACGCCGGGGATGGACCCCTGATCGTCGTAGGCGCGGTAGTTGTACACCATCCTTTGGAAGGTGCCGCCGGAGATGGTGCCGTAATTATCGGTTCCACTGCCGACGATGCCGCTGTTAAATTCGGCATCTTTAATAATACGGAGAGTTGCCTGCAATGCGCTTTCAGCCTCGGCCTCCGAGGAGGGCTGCAGGGCAAAAACGCCATTGTACAGCCAACAAGCGGAGTCAGCGACGTAGAGCCAATGGGTACCGTCGCCGCTGTCTGCGGGATAGCCTTCGGCGTTCAGCTGGATGGAAAAGCTATCGGCGGTGCCGTTTTCCGCGTCCAGATCACGGCTGCTGCGGGTGGCGGCTTCCTCCTCGGTGCTGCGGGAGGCATCGGCCTCCTGTACAAGGGGTGCAGCCTTTTTGGCCGTGGTCTGGGCGGGTGCATCGAACACCGGGGCGGCTGCCAGTGCAGACACCGGCAGCAGGGACAGCAGCATACTGCCGGTCAGCAGGATGCTTACAATGCGTTTGGCTTTCATAAAGTTTCGCTCCTTTCGTGTGGGGTTTATACGGGGTGTCATTACTACAAATATACCATAAACTAGGCAAAAACAAAAGAAATTCTGCGCGAATGGGGGTTAAAACTGCGCGAATCGCTGAAAGTGGGGGAAAATTAAAACACTGCTGCCCGGGGATGTTCTCTTTTGACACCAAAAGAGAAGAAAAGTGCGGCGGTGCCTGCAAGGCAT
>ERZ773204.1449-NODE-1449-length-18359-cov-4.402808_pt1 | contig 18359 bp, 14 predicted proteins | sample MGYA00581007_ERZ773204 | MGnify/ENA primary metagenome ERZ773204 (study PRJEB29015, sample SAMEA2737757) | human gut metagenome | biome: human gut; feature: human-associated habitat; material: faeces | place: China | collected 2012 ... | reverse complement strand
TTTATACTCCCAGAGGGAGAAAGTTTCCGCATGGGAACTTTCGGACGTCCGTGTTTTGCAAAGTCAAAACACCGTTTGTCGGAAAAACGTTAGTTTTTCGACAGGCTCAAAAGGATTTTTGCATTGTAATCGGCTGTTAAATAGCGTATAATGGTATCCGTATAAGTATGAGCAAGAAACCTTGGGAGGGCGTAACAGAAAATGAAACTGGCTGTGATATTCGGCGGCATTTCGAGCGAGCACGACATTTCGTGCCTTTCTGCCGCATCTATTCTGCGCAATCTTGATAAATCGAAATATGAAATCCATGCGGTCGGCATCACCCGCGAGGGCAGATGGTTCTATCTGCCGACCTGCGACGCGGACCGCATCGAGTCCGGCGAATGGGAGAAGATGGGCGACCTCGTTCCGGCGATGCTGCCGCCCGACCGCAGCATCCACGGTCTGGTACTGCTGCGCGAGGGCAAGGCCGAGTGCGTCCGCCTCGACTGCGCGTTCCCCGTGCTGCACGGCGTCGGCGGCGAGGACGGCACGATGCAGGGCGTTCTGGAGCTTGCCGGTATTCCGTATGTCGGCTGCGGCGTCGCGGCGAGCGCGAACACGATGGACAAGTCGCTGACCAAAAAGGTCGTCGAGGGCACGGGCGTGCGTCAGGCACGGTATTACCTCGCGCTTGCGTGCGACTTCGCATGCAACCCGGAGGGCGTTGTCCGCACCGCTGCCGAGCAGCTCGGCTCGTTCCCGGTATTCGTAAAGCCCTGCTCGCAGGGCTCGTCGGTCGGCGTTGCCAAGGCGACCAACATGACCGAGCTGGCCGAGGGCCTGACCGAGGCGTTCAAGATGGACAGCAAGGTGCTCGTCGAGGAGTTCATCGACGGCCACGAGGTCGAGTGCGCGGTCCTCGGCAACGAGCGCCCGCAGGCGTCCACGGTCGGTGAAATCGCCCCGACGCAGGAGTTCTACACCTTTGACGCGAAGTACAAGGACGAAAGCTCTCGTCTGTACATTCCGGCGCACATCACCCCCGAGCAGCTCGAGACCGTGCGTCAGGACGCGCTTCGCGTCTATACCGCGCTCGGCTGCCGCGGCCTGTCGCGCGTGGACTTCTTCGTGACCCATGACGGCGGCGAGGTCGTGTTCAACGAGCTGAACGCCATTCCGGGCTTCACCTCGATCAGCATGTACCCCAAGCTGTTCGACTACGAGGGCATCCACTACGCCGAGCTGCTCGACCGGCTGATTGCGCTGGCACTGGAGGAGCATCATGGATAACCGCACTCCGGACAACCGCTCGATCGGCGTGTTCGACTCGGGTATGGGCGGCCTGACGGCGGTGCGCCGCCTGCACGCGCTCATGCCGAAAGAGAACATCATCTACTTCGGCGACACGAGCCGTGTGCCCTACGGCACGCGCGGCCGCGACACCATCATTAAATACGCGCGTCAGGACGTTGCTTTCCTGCGGCAGTTCGACCTCAAGGCCATCATCATCGCCTGCAACACGGTTTCGTCCGTGGCGCTCGACCTGCTCGCCGAGGAGAACAACATCCCCATCATCGGCACGGTCGAGCCGGCCTGCCGCCGCGCCATGACCATGACGAAAAACGGCCGGGTCGGCGTTATCGGCACCGCCGCGACCATGCGCTCGGGCGCATACGAAAAATACCTGCACAAAAAGGACGGCACGCTCCGTCTGTTCACGCAGGCGTGTCCGCTGTTCGTGCCGCTCGTGGAGAACGGCAGAGTGCACCGAGGCGACATCGTGATCGAAACCGTAACGCGCGAATACCTCGCGCCGCTCAAAGACGCGGGCGTTGACACGCTCATCCTCGGCTGCACGCATTATCCGCTGCTTGAGGAGGTCATCGCGGACTTCATGGGTCCGGACGTGACCCTCATCGACTCGGGCGCCGAGGCCGCGAACCTCGCCTCGACCCAGTTCGACCCGAACGACGGCCCGGGCGGCACGCGCTACTATGTTTCGGACGACCCGGCAGGCTTCGACAGCCTCGCGGGACTGTTTTTGCAGGAAAACGTCGAAACACGCGCCGAGCTTATCGACATATCCAAGTTTTGAGCAGAATCAGGAGATAATCAAAGCATGAAGAAAGACGTCTGGCTGACCATCCGCTCGCGGCAGCATTTCGCCGGCTGCGATGAGGAGCGCGTCAACCTTGAAACCGCGGCAACGCTCTATGAGCGCGGCGGCAAATACTATATCGCCTATGAGGAGAGCGAGCTGACCGGCCTTGAGGGAACAAAGACCACCGTGAAGCTCGACGGCAAGACCGTCACCCTCATCCGCACGGGAACCTTTCCCTCGCATATGCTGTTTTCCGAGGACGAGCGCCATATCGGTCTGTACCAGACGCCCATCGGGCAGGACATGACCATCGCGACCCACACCTCGCGCGTCAGCAACACGGTCGGGGAAAACGGCGGACAGCTCATCATCGACTATACGGTCGAGGTGGACAACTCGCTGATGGGCGAACATCATTTCGAAATGGTAGTTTCTTAAACCGTAAAAACGGTCATTTATAAAACAAAACGGAACTAAACGGAGAGTGTACGAATGAACGCATATGAAATCGCACGCGCCGAGGCGACCCGTGTCGTTGAGGCAGCTTATCACAAGGCAGTCGCAGCAGGCGAGCTGCCCGAGGGCAACATTCCGCCGGTCGCGGTAGAGACCCCGAAGGATTCTTCGAACGGCGACTGGGCATCCACCTTCGCCATGCAGTGCGCAAAGCCGCTGCACATGGCGCCGCGCAAGATTGCGGAGTCGATTGTCGCGAACCTCGACCTTTCGGACAGCATTTTCGACACCGTGACCATCGCAGGCCCGGGCTTCATGAACTTTACCCTGAACCAGAGCTGGTACGAGAAGGCCGTTCGCGGCGTGTTCGAGATGGGCGAGAACTACGGCCGCACCAAGGCTGCAAAGCCGGAGAAGGTCATGGTCGAGTTCGTTTCCGCGAACCCCACCGGCCCGATGCACATGGGCAACGCACGCGGCGGCGTTCTGGGCGACTGCCTGTCGTCTGTGCTCGACTGGTCGGGCAACGACGTCACCCGCGAGTTCTACATCAACGACGCCGGCAATCAGGTCGACAAGTTCGCGCATTCGGTCGAGGGCCGCTATATTCAGGAGGTAAAGGGCGAGGACGCCATCGAGTTCGACGCTTCCTGGTATCAGGGCGACGACATCAAGGCGCTCGCGCACGATCTGGTCGAGCAGTACGGCGACAGTCTGCTTGAAAAGACCCCGGAGGAGCGCTTCGCCATCATCGAGGGCTACGGTCTGCCGACCAACATCGCCCGCATGGAGCGCGACCTCAAGCGCTATAAGATCAACTACGATGTCTGGTTCCGCGAGTCCACCCTGCACGAGAGCGGCTACGTCAAGGAGACCATCGACCTGCTGACCGCGAAGGGCGCGACCTACGAAACCGAGGACGGCGCACTCTGGCTGCGCTCGACCGATTTCGGCTGCGACAAGGACGACGTTCTGCGCCGCGCAAACGGCTTCTACACCTACTTTGCGGCCGATATTGCCTACCACCGCAACAAGTTCGAAAAGCGCGGCTTTGACCGCGTCATCAATATCTGGGGCGCCGACCACCACGGCCACGTAAAGCGCCTCCAGTGTGCGCTCGATGCGCTCGGCCTTGACGGCTCGCACCGTCTGGAGATCGTGCTCATGCAGCTCGTGCGCATGATGCAGGGCGGCGAGGTCGTCCGTATGTCCAAGCGTACCGGCAAGAGCCTGACGCTGACCGACCTGCTCGACGAAATTCCGGTCGATGCGGCGCGTTTCTTCTTCAACTCCCGCGCGGCAGAGACCCAGATGGAGTTCGACCTCGACCTTGCCATCAAGCAGGACTCCGACAACCCGCTCTACTACGTCCAGTACGCGCACGCCCGCATCTGCTCTGTGCTGAGGAACGCACAGGAGAGCGGCATCGCCCTGCCGGACACCGCAAAGACCGATCTTTCCGTGCTGACCGGCGCGGACGAGCGTCAGCTCATCAAGCAGATCGCGCTGCTGCCCGAGGAAATCGTGCAGTCCGCCGTCAGCCGCGACCCGTCGCGCCTCAACAAGTACGCTGTCGCGCTGGCGCAGCAGTTCCACCACTTCTACAACGCCTGCCGCATCAAGGACGCAGAGCCGGCGGTACGCGATGCGCGTCTGACCCTGTGCCTCGCGGCGAAGCAGACCATCGAGAACGTGCTGAAGCTCATTGGCGTAGAAGCACCGGAGTCGATGTAATTTATCTGAACCTTTCCGGTCACGCGGACAGCGTGAGGAGAAAAATTCCCATGAACAAATTAGCGAAAAGACTGACCGCGCTCGCGCTTTCGGCGGCCATGCTGACCGCCCCGGCGGGAGCCATCACCGCAGACGGCGAGAGCGAAACGTGGTTTGACGGCGTGTGGAGCCTCATCGATGCGTTCAGCATCAAGACCGAGCACGACCCCTATGTGCTCCAGAACTACATCAATAAGTATCTGGAAAAGCACCCGGAGGAGATGTACGACGTGCTGAACGACATCCTCGGTCTGCTCGACACCCACTCGATGTACCTGTCGAGCGAGGAGTATTCGCAGGGCTTTTCCACGCTCGAAGGCTTTGTCGGCATCGGTGTCGGTCTTCAGCAGACGGCGGGCGGCGTGCAGATCGCGGAGGTCATCCGCTACTCGGCGGCCGAGGAGGCCGGCCTTCAGATCGGCGACCTTATCGTGAAAATCGACGGCGAGGACGTAAGCGGCGCGGAGAGTGCGCTCATTGCGGAAAAGCTGCGCGGCAAGGAAGGCACGACGGTCGAGCTGACCGTGCGCCGTCAGGGCCGCGACATCACAGTGAAAATCGAGCGCCGTCAGGTCAATCAGGTCTATGTTTCGAACAGCACGCTTACGCAGGGCGTGGAATACATTAAAATCAGCTCGTTCGCCTCGCAGAACGACTGGCAGGCGTTTTCCGAAATCTGGAGCAGCCTGCCGCGGAAAAACACCCGTGCGGTCGTGCTCGACCTGCGCGGAAACGGCGGCGGTCTGATCGACGTTGCGTTCAAAATCGCGAACGCCATGACGCCCGAAAAGGGCGTGGCGCTCGCGGGCGTCCGCTACCGCGACGATATGGGCGGACTCGACCAGACGGTTTCGACTGGCGGCGGTCTGCCGCTGAACAAGATCGTCGTTCTCGTCAACGGCGGCACGGCCTCGGCGGCCGAGCTTCTGACCGGCATCTTGCAGGATACGGCGAAAAACGTGACGGTAATCGGCGAAAAGACCTACGGCAAGGGCCAGGGTCAGATGCACATTCCGCTCATTAACGGTGACAAGCTCGTTATTACGACCCTTGAAATGGAGCTGCCGCGCCAGGGCTGCTGGGAGGGCGTCGGTCTGACGCCGGATATTCAGGTCGGCAACAGCGAGGTCAGCGTCAACGCGAGCACGCTGCATCCGCTCGACACCACGAAAACGCTGCACTTCGGCGAAACGTCGGACGATGTTTACGCCATGACCGAACACTTGCAGCTTCTCGGACTCATCGGCGAGGCGACGAGCACGTTTGACGGCGAGGTTCTCGACGCCGTGACCGCTTTCATCGACAGCTACGAGCTGCCGGGCGCGGTTTATGCGTCCCCCGAGATGCTGTCGGCGCTCGACGACGCCATCAGCGCACTGTCGGGCCAGACCTACACGCTCGATATGCAGCTTCAGTCGGCGCTCGAAATCTGCCGTCTGGCCGCAGCCAAGCCGCAGCAGTATACCGTTCTCGCGGACGGCAGCTGGAAATCTAATTCATAAAATTTACACAATATCATGTTAGACTAACACAACAATGTCTGCAATGGGAGGATAATCTATCGTGGACGCACCTTTAAGTCAGAGCGGCCGAAAGCCGCAGCTTATGCTCACTTCTTCGGACGACGTTCCCTTGTGGCGCGCGCATCCGGACCGTTTCGCCGGGGCGATCGCGCCGGACGGGGCGGCCTGCGACGAATGGGAGGAGCAGCTCGATCCGCTTCCGGTCGGCATTGCGCTCGACTGTCCGCCGGTTCCCGATGAGGAGGACGAAAACGTGGAGCGGCCGGTCACGCTGTTCTACATCCGTCAGTGCAAGGAGGCCTTTCGCGACAGGCTGCACGAGGACGCGGCGTTCTACTATCTGCGGAACGCCGAAACCTTCGCGTCGCTCCGCGCGGCGGTGATCGCGCTCGGCGACATCAGCGGACGCACAGTCATCGCGGAGCTTACGCTGGCGGACGATGAGGGGCATCTGTCGGACGGCACGGACGTCCGCGCCGCCATCGGCGTTCTCCAGCGCATCGGCGTGACGACCGTCATTCTTCGCGCCCGCAGCATGGAGGAGCTTTCCGAAGCGCTCGAAAAGACTGCGCCCTACGCGCGTCTGCCGCTCGGCGTGTGCGCCCCGGCGGCGTGGTTCGACGAAAGACGGCCGCTTTACAACGCGGAAATCGCGGTCCCGGCGGAAAACGAGCACGCGGAGACACTGCTGCACGCGGTAGATGAGAAGGCGGTCTGCCTCAGCATTCCGCGCGACCACGATGATTTCATTCTGGCGCCGGACGGCAACAACGCCCACTTCATCGACCCGACCATCGACATTTCGGACGAAATCGAGTGCGGCCCGCGTCTGGGCGAGAAGCTCATCGAGGCGGAGGACGCCTCGGGCGCGTTCAAACTGCTGCTCGAAACCGAGGACGACCTGGTGGCGCTCGAAGAGTGCCGCTGCATGATTTCGCGCCCGGTCTGCCTGTGCGCGGAGAACGCCGACCTGCTTGAGCAGGGACTGCGCGTGTTCCCCGGCCTTGCGCTCTATGACGGCACGTGGGAGCAGCCCGACGAGGTCGTGCATTACTGGGAGAGAAAATACGGTCTGGTGCGCCTGTAAGAAAAATCCGCTTGCAGGGAACAAAATCCGGACACGATACGTCTAAGGCAATACCGCAGCTTTAATTGTGCGGTGTTGCCCTCACACGGCATAAATAAAAGGAGGAGCGAGATAAGGATGGACTGGAGAGAGGTCACCATCTACACCACCACCGCGGGCATCGGCCCGGTCGAGGCGGTTCTGGAGGATAACGGCATCGAGGGCTACGTTCTGGAGGACGCGGCCGATTTCGAGGAGTTCCTCAAGGACACCGAGATCTACTGGGATTATGTTGACGAGGAGCTTGTGCGCGAAAAGCGTGCGCAGGAGACCTGTCTGAAGATTTACCTTTCGGACGATGAGGCGGGCGCGAAGCAGTACGCCGCGCTGCGCACTTCGCTCGAAAACCTCAAGGCACGCGACGAAGAGCACGCATGGGGACGGCTCGTCACCGAAACCGCGCTCACCCGTCAGGAGGACTGGGAGTGGGGCTGGAAGCAGTATTTCAAGCCGTTCCCGGTCGGTCATTCCTTTATGATCAAGCCGTCGTGGGAGACCGTGGACGACGCGCAGGGCCGCCGCATTCTGGAAATCGACCCGGCGTCCTCGTTCGGCACGGGCAGCCACGACACCACGCAGCTGTGTATGTGTGCACTTGAGGACAACATAAAGCCGGGCGACACCGTGCTCGACATGGGCACCGGCTCGGGCATTCTCGCCATCGCGGCGGCGATGCTCGGCGCTGAGGTCAAGACGGTCGTTGACATCGACGAAAACTGCCTGCGTACCGCGCAGGAGAACGCCGAGAAAAACCACGTAACCATCGGCCGCGGCCTGTGCGGCGATGCGCTGCGCGACGAAAAACTCGCCGAGGACATCGGAAGCGGCTACAACGTCATCGTTGCGAACATCGTGGCGGACGTCATCATCGGTATGGCGCCCATGTTCTTCGAAAAGACCGCCGAGGGAGGCACGCTCATCTGCTCGGGCATCCTCAACGAACGCGCGGACGAGGTGCGCGCAGCGCTCGAAAAGGCGGGTTTTACCGTCCTTCATCACGCGAAAAGTGACGACTGGAGCGCATTTACGGCGAAAAAATGATTTTTGGAATGATTTGTTGATTGTTCCCTTGCCAAAAGGCCGATAATTTGTTAGAATAGGAAAGGTCAAGTTCCCATGCCAAGATTTTTCATTGACGAAACCCCGCAGGGCGATACCGTTGCGCTTCACGGCGAAAACGCGCATCACGCGGGTCGTGTGCTCCGGCTGCGGCCGGGCGAGGCGCTGACGCTGTGCGACGGCGCGGGCACGGATTTCGACTGCACGGTCGAACAGGTGGAAAAGGACGAGGTCGTCTGCCGCGTGCAGGCATCGCACTCGTCGGAAACCGAACCCCGGCAGGATATGACGCTGTTCATGGCGCTCCCCAAGAGCGACAAGATGGAGTTCGTCATGCAGAAGTCGGTCGAGCTTGGCGTGCGGAAAATCGTACCGTTCCTGTCGAAAAACTGCGTGTCCCGCCCGGACAAGACCGATAAAAAGGTCGAGCGCTGGCGCAAGATCGCAGTCGAGGCCGCAAAGCAGTGCGGACGCGGTTATCTGCCGGAGGTCACAGCTGTGATGAACGCAGACGAGGCGTTCCGGCTCGCGGCGGAAAGCGGAACGGCGCTGTTTTTCTATGAACACGAAACGAGAGGACTGCGCGACACGCTCGAAAACAGGGGCGTTTCGGACACGGTTTCGCTCGTTATCGGCCCGGAGGGCGGCTTCGCACCCGAAGAGGTGCAGAAAGCCAGAGATGCAGGTCTTGTGAGCGTATCGCTCGGCACGCGCATTCTGCGGTGCGAGACCGCGCCTGTCGCAGCGCTGGCAGCGGTGCTGTACGCAGGCGGAAATATGTAAAAAGAGGGAGTGTACTTCATTGGCAAAAAGCAATGTGGGCAAAAAGCCAATTACTGAGGAAGAATATACAACAAACAAGGTGCTGACGGTGTTCAGCGTATGCCTGCTGGGCGTACTGGTGCTGATGATCCTTCAGCGCCTGCTGAACTACGGAAATACCTTCATGATAGGTCTTATCGTGACCAAGATCCTGCTCGCCATCGGCATCATCGGCGTTATCGGCGGTCTTGTCATGCTCGGCATGGAGCGCTCGGGCCGCAGAAACAGCGCGCGACGCATCGTCTGCGGGCGCAACCTGCTGATTGCAAGCGTTGTCATGACGCTGTGCATGAGCGCGATCAGCTACGTCGGCACGGCTCCGATCAAGGCGCTTTACGTGATCCTGCCGGTTCTGGCGGTATTCTATCTGGTCTACCATTCCTACTCGACCGAGTTCTTCGTTATCACCGTGGACAGCGGTGCGGCGCTCGGCCTGATGTGGCTCGCGCACCGTGCGCTCGTTTCTTCGAATTTTGTCTGGGTGGCCTACGCGGCGCTCATCGCGGCTGTCGTTCTGACCATCGCGCAGATTTTCGTGGTCAATTCGGTCCGCGCAAAGCAGGGCAAGTCGAAGAACACCGGCAAGAAGGCGGAAGCACACTTCAGCAGCAATGCGTTCCTCATGATGACGGTGACTCCGATTATCATGACCGTGCTGACCGCAGCCGTTCTGTTCGCGCCGGCGCATATGCCGGTGGTAATGGGTATCGCAGCGGCGTACCTGTTCGTGACCGCGGTTTATTACACCGTAAAACTCATGTGATTTGATTCGCAGTATGCGGCGGATGGCTCTCGCAGTCGTCCGCCGTTTTGTTTTTTTCGGAAAGGAGGAGAAAGCCGATGCGCAGGTTCATGTGGGCGCTGATGCTGTGCGTGCTGGCCGTGGGCGCGGGGACGATCTGGTATCCCTATCTCGCGGCGGAGCGCGTGAGCACGCCGTTCGAGGCGGCGGAGCTGCTGGAAGCGGCGGGGGAGGAGCCGCTGTGCTTCCGCTCGGAGGAGGTAGACCCGGACACGGTCTACCGTGCGTTGGAGGCACGCTGGCCTTATGCCTTCGCCCTGCACGCGACCGTCCGGGCGAACAAAACGACCGAGCTTCGCGTCGAGGTGTCGCGTCCCGAGCGGCAGGCGCAGGCAAAGGCATACGCGGGCGCGCTTGCGGCGGAATGCGTCACGCCCGATATGACGGCCGAGCAGAAGCTGCGTGCGCTGCATGACGCGCTCGTGCGGATGTGCGAGTATGACGTCGATACCGAGGAGCAGGAGCACCCGGACGGCTCGGCGCCGGCTTTCTCCGCGGACGGGGCGCTGCTCGACCACAAAGCCGTGTGCGCCGGCTACGGCCGCGCCTATGCCATGCTGTGCGATGCGGCAGACATCCCAGCGGTCTATGTCGCCTCCGAGCAGATGAACCACGGCTGGAACGCCGTGCGGCTCGACGGAAAGACCTGGTTCATCGACTGTACCTTTGACGACCCGGTTCCCGACCGGGGGCAGTACGTGTCCGAGCAGTTCTTTCTCGTAGGCGCGGAGCAGCTTTCCGAAACCCATCAGTGGGACCGCACGTTCTGCGAGCAGGCGCTCGACAGCCTCGAAAACACACCGCTCGAAGAGGGCGGGAAAAGCGGGGAAAACGGGGCGGAAAATCCTTTCAAAAAAATTCTGAAATTTTTTTAGAAAAAGTGTTGACAGTTTCGAAAAAGTGTTGTATTATATACAAGTCGTCAGCGAACGGGCGACACTGGGAAAAGGAAATGGCGGTATAGCTTAGTTGGCTAGAGCGTCCGGTTCATACCCGGAAGGTCATTGGTTCAAGTCCAATTACCGCTACCACTTTTTTTCGCCTGGCCCGTTGGTCAAGCGGTCAAGACACCGCCCTTTCACGGCGGTAACGGGGGTTCGATTCCCCCACGGGTCACCAAATGGAAGTTTAGCTCAGCTGGGAGAGCATCTGCCTTACAAGCAGAGGGTCAGCGGTTCGAGCCCGTTAACTTCCACCAAAAAGCACTTACGAAAGTAAGTGCTTTTTCTTTTTCTTTATTGCAGCTGAGTTCGTCATCTGCCAACCGGCAGAGGGTCAGCGGTTTGAGCCCGTTAACTTCCACCACAAGGACATTCCGAAAGGGATGTCCTTTTTTATTTCTCTGAAGCAGAGCGTGAAATTTTTCCGCCGTTCCTGCGGCGCAGACGCAGGAGGCGAGATAGACCCTTTCCCAAGGGATGGAGATTTTCGCCCAGGGAGGGCGGGTGCCTTTTTTGCCGCCTTCGGCGGCGGGGGAGTTCGCACGCTGCGGCGTGCGGGGGAGAACTGCTGCCGGGCGGCAGCCGGGGACGCGCCCCTCCCGGGGCGAGGGCACCCCGCCCTACGGGAAAGCGCCATCCCAATTTTCCTTGCCTGAAAATTATCTCACCTGTGCCACCCGGCCGCGCACTGTCATGCGCGGCAAATCACGGGCGAAGCCATCCCAAATCGGCGGCGAAGAGCCGTAGAGGATAACGCGGTTTTAATTGCGGCCCCCGCTTTTAGCCGCGCGACCGCAGGGAGCCGCGGCCGGCGGAAGATCAGGGGGTGTCGCAAGAGGGGGTATAAGAAACCGCAGGTGTCTTGTACCCCCTTTTGCAAGAAGCCGGCTGCCCTTCGGCAGCATCCCCCTCTCCTTCGGAAAAAACATTTTTATCCACAGCTTTGTGTAAAACTTTCGGGATAACTTTTCTTTCCGGGCACAAGAAAACGCCGCACAGGTTTTCGCTGTGCGGCGTTACTTTTTACTTACTTATACGGGTCGTCCGGCTTGAGGTAGCAGCACTTCTTGTACTTTTTACCGCTGCCGCACGGACACGGGTCGTTCGGGCCGGGCTTCTTGCCGACACGCTTCGGGGTCGGGACAACCGAGCCGTCGGACGCGCCTGCCGCGCCGGTCTCCTTTGCGACCTGCTCGCGCTTGGGTTCCTCACGGGTGCGTACCTGCGCAAGGAAAATCATGCGGACGGTATCCTCGCGGATAGAGTCGATCATGGCGTCGAACATATCGAAGCCCTCGCGCTTGTACTCAACGACCGGGTCATGCTGGCCGTAGGCACGCAGGCCGATGCCGTTTCGCAGCTCGGTCATCGCGTCGATGTGGTCCATCCACTTGCTGTCTACGTTCTTGAGCAGAACGACGCGCTCAAGTTCGCGCATGATGGGCGCGGTGAGCGCCTGCTCCTTGGCGTCGTAGACCTTGTGCGCCTGGTCAGCCAGCTCATTCGTCAGCTGCTCGGCGGTCAGGTCGTCGCACTCCTCAGGCGTAAATACGCAGTCCTCCGGACGCAGGAATACGCCGATGAACGGACGGCGCGCCTGCTCGACCATTTCAGTCGAAATCAGGTGATTTTCGCCGACCGCCGCGTGTACTGCGTGCGCGATAGTGTCGTCGATCATCTTTACGATGCTGTCCTTGACGTCCTTGCCTTCAAGAACCTGAAGACGCTGCGCGTAGATGATTTTGCGCTGCGTGTTGAGCACATCGTCATATTCGAGCACATGCTTACGAGCCGCAAAGTTGCGGGACTCGATCTTCTTCTGTGCGCTTTCGATGGCGCCGGACAGAATTTTCTGGTCGATCGGCTCGTTTTCGTCGATGCCGAGCGTATCCATCATGTTCTGAATGCGCTCCGAGCCGAACAGACGCATGAGGTCGTCCTCAAGCGAGATATAGAAGCTGGACTCGCCGGGGTCGCCCTGACGGCCAGCACGGCCGCGCAGCTGGTTGTCGATACGGCGGGACTCGTGGCGCTCGGTGCCGAGGATATACAGGCCGCCTGCCGCACGGACCTTTTCCGCGTCCGCGTCGGTCAGCTTCTTGAACTGGCTGTACAGCTCATCGAACTTCTTGCGGACGGCAAGAATGCCCGGGTTGTCGGTTTCCGCATGGCCGTTTGCCTCGTAAACCATCTTGTCTACGAACATCTGCGCCGTGCGCTCGTCCAGCTCGCCTGCCTCGACCTTGCTTGCGGCCAGGCGGGTCATGCCGCGCTTAAGCTCATCGAGCGCCATGGTCTCGGCGTTTCCGCCGAGCATGATGTCGGTACCACGGCCTGCCATGTTGGTGGCGATGGTGACCGCGCCGGACTTGCCGGCCTGCGCTACGATGTCCGCCTCGCGCTCATGATGCTTCGCGTTCAGGACGGTATGCTTGATGCCCTTTGCCTTGAGGATCTTGGACAGCTCCTCGGACTTTTCGATCGAAATCGTACCGACAAGGATCGGCTGACCCTTGGCATGGCACTCCTCGATGCGGGCGATGATGGCGTTGATCTTGCCGCGCTCGTTCTTGTAGACCGCGTCCGAGTTGTCCTTGCGGATAACCGGCTTGTTGGTCGGGATCTCGATAACGTCGAGCTGGTAGGTGTGGCGGAACTCCTCCTCCTCGGTCAGCGCGGTACCGGTCATGCCGGACAGCTTGCCGTACAGGCGGAAGTAGTTCTGGAAGGTGATGGTCGCGAGGGTCTTGCTCTCGTGCTGGACCTTTACGCCCTCCTTCGCCTCGATAGCCTGATGCAGGCCCTCGTTATAGCGGCGGCCGAACATCAGACGGCCGGTGAACTCATCGACGATGATGATCTGACCATCGCGGACGACGTAGTCTACGTCGCGCTGCATGACGCCGCGTGCCTTGATGGCCTGATTGATATGGTGCTGGAGAGTGGTGTTCTCCGGGTCGGACAGGTTCTCGACCTTGAAGTACGCCTCGGCGCGCTTCTGACCATGCGGGGTGAGGGTCGCGGTCTTTGCCTTTTCATCGACGATGTAATCCGCGTCGATGTCGTCCTGCTCCTCCTTGGCGTCCACTTCCTTGACGCGCAGGCACTTGAGGCCGGCGGCAAAGCGGTCCGCGATTTCGTACATCTGCGAGGACTTCTCGCCCTGACCGGAAATGATAAGCGGGGTACGCGCCTCATCGATCAGGATGGAGTCCACCTCATCGACGATAGCGAAGGCATGGCCGCGCTGCACCATCGCCTGCTTGTAGATTGCCATGTTGTCGCGCAGATAATCGAAGCCGAACTCGTTGTTCGTGCCGTAGGTGATGTCTGCGGCGTACATTGCCTTGCGGGCCTGCGGCGGCACCTCATGGATGACCAGACCGACATTCAGTCCGAGGAAGCGGTATACCTTGCCCATCCACTCGCTGTCGCGCTTGGCGAGGTAGTCGTTGACCGTGACGATGTGAACGCCCTTGCCGGTCAGCGCATTCAGATAAGCCGGCAGGGTCGCCATAAGGGTCTTGCCCTCGCCGGTCTTCATCTCCGCGATACGGCCCTGATGCAGGACGATACCGCCGATGATCTGGACGCGGTAATGACGCATGCCGAGCACGCGCCACGAAGCCTCGCGGCAGGTCGCAAAAGCCTCGGGGAGCAGCTGGTCGAGCGTCTCGCCGTCCTGATAACGTTTCTTGAATTCATCGGTCTTTGCGCGCAGTTCGTCGTCGCTCAGCTTCTTGAACTGCTCCTCAAGCGCCTCAACCTTATCCGCAATGGGGTAGATCTTCTTCAGCTCATGCGAGGAGTGCGTGCCGAAGATCTTGGTAAAGAAGTTTGCCATTACTTGTGTTCAGCCTTTCAAAAGGGCATAGCTGCCCCATTCGTTCATACGTTTTCATTATACCACATTATAAAGGATAAACAAATAAATTTTTTGTGAATACCTGTCGCGAAACTGACGTTTCGCCGACAAGGTGTGTTCTGACAGCGCACGGCGCCGCAGAACACGGACGTCCGAAAGTTCCCATTCGGAAACTTTCTCCCTCTCAGAGTATAAAAAGTCAGGTACACGCCCCGACTTTTTATGAACCTGCTTCGCAGGTTCTATTGAATGCGCGCTGCCGCGCGGGAGACAAACGGGAACGCTCGGATATATATTGTTACATAAGAAAACCGCTGTACTGGAACGGGTACAGCGGTTTTTTTCTGTGTGAAATTCTTTCTGGGCGGTAAACCGTAGGGCGGGATGACCTCATCCCGCCGTGAAACGGCAGGCGCTTTTCTTTGTCTTTGGAAAAACGCGCTTTACAGTCCCAGCATTTCCTCTACCAGAGCGCAGGCGTCCTCGATGCAGCCGGGGCAGCTGCGGCGGACGTTGCCGTCCGTGACGCCCTTGAGCTCGCGGCACAGGTAGGTGCCGTTCTTCTCCTTGAAGGCGTTCGCCATTTCGCGGGTGGTATGGTAGGTCTGCGCCTTGGTGGTGCCCGGCGCTTCGACGCCGGCCGAACCCTTGACGCCGGCGAGCATGAACGCGCCGCTCAGTGCGCCGCACAGCTCCATGACGCCCATGCCGAGGCCGAAGCCTTCGGCCATCTTATAGGCGGTCTGCTCATCCAGACCAACGAGGTCCGCATACGCGCAGACGACCGACTGTGCACAGTTGTAGCCCTTGCCGTGAAATTCCTGTGCACGCTGCTGTCTTTCTGTCATAACAAATTCCTCCTGAATTTTATCAATAGTCTACCTGCGTAAAGTAGTACATGATTGCGTTGTACTGCGCACGCGCCTCGGCTGCGAGGTCCTCGTCGCTGTCGATGAACTTCTGGTCCTGCGCGTTGTCGATGAAGCAGAACTCGCTCGTCAGCGCGGGGATAAAGAGCGACGCCGCGGCACGGTTGGTGTAATAGTAGTCGCCGTTGCTGCCCTCGCGGAACACAATCGAGCGGATCGGCACACCGAGTGCGCGGTACTCTTCGAGCAGCTTTTCGGCCAGAATTTTGGTCGGGCCGCCGTTCTTATCCGCGACCTGCGCCAACGCTTCCGCACCGCGGGCGGCGGTGTTTGCGGCGTTGTGGTGGATGCTGAAGAACAGGTCTGCGGTGTCCTGATAGCGCTCCATGACCGCGCCTCGCAGCGTCAGGTCGCTGCCATCTTCGAGGGTATCGCGCACCATGATAACGTTGACACCCGCGCTCTTAAGGTAGCTTTGCAGGTATTTCGCAACCGTGAGGTTGATGTGCTTCTCGTCGTAGGTGCCGTCCAGACTGGTCGCGCCGACATCGCTGCCGCCGTGGCCGGGGTCGATGATAACGGTCATTTTGCCGTCGATCTGCGAGGTGCGCGGCGGCTCGACCGGGTCGTTCGGCTCGCCCTCGCTCGCGGAGTAGCCGCGCACGCGCGTGAGATAGTTCGCGCTGACGTAGCGGCCCGTGCCGTTCGAGGTGTCCATCAGATGCGCCCAGCCGTTCGCGATGCTGTCCACAACGATCTCCGCGCCGTTCGACAGCTGACCGACCTTTTTGCCGGTGGTCGAGGCGGCGGCCCGCACAGCGAGCTTGCTTTCGACGTTCACGCGGTACCAGCCGGTCGTAAACGGTTCGTCCGGGGTGGTGCTGCCGTCGTAGTCGCTGAGACGCTTCAAATAATCCGCGCTGACGTAGCGGCCGGAGCCGCCTGCGGTATCCATGAGGTGTGCCCAGCCGTTCGAAAGACTGTCCACAACGACCTTATCGCTCTTCGAGAGCTGGCCGACCGAGGAATAGCTCGTACCCGGGCCGGAGCGGACGGTGAGCGTCGAGGAGACGTTTACCTCGTACACGCCGGTCGTAAAAACGGGCGTCGGGGTCGGCGCCGGAGTCGGTTTGGGCGTCGGAGTGGGCGCCGGAGTCGGTTTGGGCGTCGGAGTGGGCGTGTTATCCGAGCCGTTGCTGCCGCCGTTATTGCCCGGCTGCTCGGGGTCAGGGTCGGGCGTTGTGATGCTGACCGTGCGGGTCGCATTGTCCCAGCCCGCCTCGAAGCCGACCGACTCCGCGATGTCCGCGATGCTGTAATAGTTGTTGCCGTTGATGAGGTAGCCGCGCAGGGGGAGCGTCTTGCCCTTCATGAGCACCTTGAAGGTGGAGGCGCTGACCTTGAGCGAGGTGAGCGTCGAGGCGGACAGCTCGCCGCCGACCTTCTGGTACTTTTGGCCGGGGACGATGTTCACGACCGTGCTCTGGCTGGCGCTCCAGGTGACGTTAAAGGGCGCTGTGGTGTCGGCCAGGAGATAGGCGACGTCACGCAGTTTGAAATAGTTGTAGCCGTCGATGTTGTAGGCCTGCGGCGCGACGTTCTTGCCGTTGACCTTGAATGTATGGCCCGATACTGCGACCTTGGGCGCTGCCGCCGACGCGCCGACAAGCGTTGCGCCGAGCACCGCGCACAGCACGGCCGCAAATCTGCGAAAATGCATAAAAAACCTCCGTTTCCGCATACAGGGGAAAAAGCGAACGAAACATTGTTTTTATCCTGTGATGATTGGTATACTAAGTCATAATAGCACGAAAACGGTCGGGGTGCAATGCTTTGCCACGGAATGACGCATAACTGTAATACAACTGTCGTGAAACTGACGTTTCGCCGACAAGCGTGTTCTGACAGCGCGGGGCGCCGCAGCGGCGAGGAAAAGCGAAACCGGCAGCAAAAAAAGAGAGCCTTGCGGCTCCCTTGATTTTCATGCCCATAGGGCGGGGTGCTCTCACCCCGCCGCTGCTCTCGTCGTGCAGGAGGGGCAAAGCGGCCTTAAAACCGGAACACAATACCCACGAGCGCACCCACGCCGATGAACACGATGGGGTGGAGCTTGGGCAGCTTGCGGATGGCAATCGACAGAATGAGAAACAGCGCGATTGCCCGCAGGTTCAGCACGCGCAGCAGGCTCTCCGGGCCGGCCCATTTATCAAGATAGAGCAGCGAGGACGTGAAAACGCTGAACATCGCGCCGAAAATAAGTCCGGCGGACGCCGGGCGCAGACCATAGAAGCCGTTCTGAACGAGCGGCGAGGAGCGGAATCGTTCGAGTGCACGCGACACCAGAATAATAATGATAACGGACGGCAGAACGAGCGAGAAGGTCGCAGCGACAGCACCGGGGAGACCTGCGGCATGGAAGCCTGCATAGCTCGCGGAGTTGACGCCCATCGGGCCGGGCGTGGACTCGGACACCGCAATCATGTCCATGAGGTCGCTCATCGTGAACCACGGGTACTTCTGCGCGATGGCTTTCAGAAAGGGGAGGGTGGCGAGACCGCCGCCGACAGCGAACAGACCGGCCTTGAAGAACTCATAGAACAGTTGGAGGAAAATCATGCCTTCTTCCCCCTTGCTACATTGATCAGGATGCCGGCCGCCGCGGCAATGATAACCATGACGACGGGCGACACGCCGAAGAACGCCACGGCGCAGAACGTGACAAGAAGAATCACGCCGGTCGCGCGGTCAACCACGCCTTTTTTGGCCATTTTCCATACGTTCTGGAGCACAAGGGCGCAGACCGCGATACGGATGCCGGCGAAGGCGTGCTGCACGATGGCGAGGTGGGCAAACTGCTGAATAAAGGCTGCGATAATGGTGATGATGCAGAGCGAGGGGAAAATCATGCCGGCGGTCGCGGCGATCGCGCCCGGGACGCCGCGCAGACGGTAGCCGATAAAGGTCGAGGTGTTGACCGCGATAACACCCGGCGTGCACTGGCCGATGGCGTAGTAGTCCATCAGCTCGTTTTCGGTCGCCC
>ERZ773204.1440-NODE-1440-length-18418-cov-20.260306_pt1 | contig 18418 bp, 17 predicted proteins | sample MGYA00581007_ERZ773204 | MGnify/ENA primary metagenome ERZ773204 (study PRJEB29015, sample SAMEA2737757) | human gut metagenome | biome: human gut; feature: human-associated habitat; material: faeces | place: China | collected 2012 ... | reverse complement strand
AAGCGTACCTGCTATGGAACCTCCTATTGTAATAATGAATGATGCCATATCCCACATGGAGTGTAAACTTGCAACACCTCCGTTGGAAAGTACACCAAACACAAACATTACAACGCCTAATAACATACCTACTATTGATGCTATATCCACTTTTTCCACCTACCATCCTTGATTTTTCATATTGTAAAATCCCATCCGTGGGACTTATTCTTCTCTTAAAAGGCCATTTGTAAAAATATCCCTTTTGTATGATTTTACTAAATTTTTGACCTCTTGTCTACTTTCTTTTACAATAAACTTTCTGCCTGTTGTGAGAGAAATAACTGTATCAGGAGTTTCCTCCACCGTTTCGATCAGATCCGAATTGATCAATACTGTTGTTCCATTCAACCGTGTCACTTCGATCATATAATAATCATTCCTCCATTATCAATCAGCAGTTTTCATTGTGACCGGTCCATTTTAAAACCGGCCACAATGTTCAGTATAACATATGTAACTGTCTGTGTAAAACATGTTTCGACATTTCAGAACAGGTTTTACCTAAATATTATATTTTTTTACATTACATTAACGTTTCAGGTTAACCAGTTCCTCTAACAGTGTATCGGATGTTGTGATGATACGGGAGTTTGCCTGGAAACCACGCTGTGTGATGATCATCTGTGTGAATTCTGTTGAAAGGTCAACGTTTGACATCTCAAGTTCTCCGGATGTCATGGAACTTCCGTCTGCGGATATCTCTACACCGATTCCATCAAACTCACCGGAGTTTAATGTTGTACGGTAGCAGTTCTCTCCTACTTTTTCAAGACCGGATGCATTTGCGAACTGTGCTACTGCGATCTGTCCAAGGATTTCTTTATTACCGTTATCATAAGTACCTGTGATAAGACCATTGTTGTCGATGGAAATACCGATCATGGCACCCAATTTCTTTCCTTTTCCTGTCACACCATCATCTATAGATCCTGTAGACATAACCGCTGTGGATTTACCACCGTTGTTTGCATCTTTCAGTCCCGAAAAATCAATGGTAATATCATCAAACTGGGTCGGATTATTTCCCAGCTTACTCATATTAAGTGTAACTGTGTTTGCCTTACTTCCTGCTTTATCTACTGTTCCATCCGCTTTATATTTATCCCGTTCTCCGACTCCTGAAAATGTACCATCTTTCGTGCTAAATGCAATCTCATAATCAGCCACTTCACCCGTTAATGTCAAAACACCTGTTGCAGTGTCAACTGCTGCCGTTACTGTTGCCGTTGTTCCGGTCGGTGGATTAATTTTGCTCTGCATGGCATCAGAAATCCCATATACCTGTTTCAAACTATATGTTCCAGATCCGTCCGCACATGTAAAAGACTTATTTGCAGCACTATATGTAAGTAGCTTATTAGTATCCGCACTACTTCCTACATATATTTTTCCATCTGTATCCAAAAAGTACCCGCTCTGTACTTGTTTATAGGTTCCTAAAGTGATATTTGTTTCTTTTTTACCAAAAATATCTTCTACATTGACTGTTTTTCCATCCTGAGTCTTCTTAGTTTCTGCATCATAGAACGTTGTTCCGTCACTGTTTAAGATTTTTTCCAGTTCCACCGTATATTTTCCATCTGTTCCGGTAGATTTCATTGCAAAACGCGCTGTATAGGAATAACCGAGATTATCAAAAAATGTCAGTGTTTTGACAAGTCCGTTGTCTGACAATACATCCTTATCATTTTTATCAATAATACCGGAAACATTTGCCTGTGTGGTTGCCTCCGGAGCAGATGTCAGGTTGGATGTCTGCATGACACGAAGTGCAGATACGGTATCCTTCTTGATATTTCCTGTTGTCGGATCTACCTGCCATCCCATAACTGTATAACCGGTGGATGTCATACATAAGTTACCGGCACCATCTACATAGAAAGAACCGGCTCTGGTAAACAGGTTCTCAGAACCGTTGTTAACTACAAAAAAGTTTGTCGTAGACTGGTCTGATAAACGGATATCGAATGCACGTCCGGTTGTTTCAGCCGCACCGGAAGTTGTGATGCTTAAGTTTGTTGCACCGGTCGTAACACCAAGACCGATCTGTTTTGCATTCACACCACCGGTACCTGTTGCTGCGTTCGCACCGGATGCATTACTTGTCATCTGATATAAAACATCCTGAAATACAACTGAGGATGATTTAAAAGCTACTGTGTTTACGTTGGCGATATTGTTACCAATAACGTCCATTTTTGTCTGATGTGTCTTAAGACCTGACACAGCAGAGTACATTGATCTCATCATAGTTGAAATTGACCTCCTAAGTTCTTTTGTGCTGCCTTCCCTTCTGTCATTCCGGGAATCTAGCCTCCATTTCGGTCCGGCTACGTGATCACAGCACCATCAATATTGGTATAAATATTATCATCGGACTCTGTCCGGTCCATTGCTGTAACGACTGTCCTGTTCGGAACATTTACGATAAAAGCGAGTGAATCAACAATTACTAACGATTCTCTGATTCCCTTTTCACCAGCCTTAAAAACGCCTGTCTCAAGTCGTTCATTCTGTTCCTCTGACAGATTGATATTACGATCCATCAGGCGCATCGTGGCATGCTTGGAAAATTTGAGTGTCCCACCTGCTTTTGCATCCTGCTTCTGCTTTAAAATATCTTCAAAGGAGACACCACTCGAAGTTACCGCATCCGTGCTTTTCCGAGTCAGATACTGGTCAGTTACCTGCTCAATGGAAGCAAACTGGTTACTGATCTTATTCATAATCGCATTTCCCTTCTGTCAGATATCAGGTTTTATCTGTACCTGTCGTTGTGTCTGTATCCGTTTTTGTATCTGTTCCTGTTGTCGTATCTGTTGTTGTACCTGTCGATGATGAAGTACTTTTATACCAGTCTTTTCCTGCAAGTTTTTCCATCTGTGCAAGCAGTTCCTGATATTTTTTCAAAGTATCTGTATCGATCTTTGACTGCTGATAAGAATTCAGATTATCGTAATATGTCTTTAAATTCTTGACATCATCCTTGTCACTTAATGTAAGCTGTGCTGCGGATGGCAATTTAGCAACCGCTGCTGCAAACGTCTTAGCAAGTGTCTCTGCCTCCATGTATTCGGTATCTGCAACCTGATATACATCAGAAAGTGAATATAACACCCCATTTACACAGATCTTCTGCTCACCGTTTTCTTTCTGTACATAATCAACAAATCCCTCTGTTGCTGTTGTTTCTCCAGTCGAAGATGTTGTCTTGATAATAACATATTTTCCAACAAGTGCATTTGCATTGCTGCTCTCGATTGTACTCTGCATACCAAGTGTTGCTTCCATCTGTGAAAATGTAGCAAGCTGTGCAACATACTCCGTATTGCTGGTAGGCTCTAACGGATCCTGATACTGCATCTCTGCACATAACAGCTGTAAGAACTGGTCATAGCCAAGGTCATTGCTGGTATCCGATTTGCTTGTAGTACTGGTATCCTTTGGTATTTTTCCGTCTACAACGGGCTGAATTAATGCCATTTTTTTCTCCTTTCTTTTGTTTTAAGCAGTATAATCTACGGAATTACCGTGATCTGCCATAATCTGCGCCACAAGGGCTTCTTCCTCACTCATGACTCCGGAGAGTTCATCTAACTCATCTAAGTTGATTCTTCTAGTCTTTGGCGAAGCTTTTTCCTGCTCCTCTGCCTGTCTCTCTTCCTGTTTTGCATTCTGCTCTAAGTTTTTTTCAAACTCATGGCTTCCAACCGTAACTTCTACGGCATCCACCTTCACACCTGCCTGGTTCATACTCTGTTTGAGTTCTGCCATCTGCGCTTCTAACGCTTCTTTTACCAGTTCGTTCTGTGTCATAATATGAGCAGATACATTTCCTTCCTTGGTCGTTACTTCGATATAAATCTTGCCAAGGTGTTCCGGGTTCAACTGCATCTCCATCGTCGTCTGTGCTTCACGGACAGTGATTTTTGTAAATTCTGTTACCTGACGGATCAGATCTAAAGTGTCAAGCTGTCTTGAAAATTCCGGCACATTTTCCGGTGTTTTTACTGCTGCCGGATCTGCCACATGTTCCTGATTCACAAATGCTGTCTGACCCGATGCATTCCCAGATTCATTTTTACTGCCTGTCTGCTGTCCCTTATCTGACTCTGTCTTTACATCCGGTTCTTCTGTTTTCTCCGGCATCAGGCCATCATTTACGTCATCGGTATCCTTCACATTATCTGCGACTTCTTTCTGCAGAACAATGTTGTCCTCCGGCTTCTGTGTTTCCACTTCATCTTTATCATCTTTTGCATCTGAAATCATCTGCTCCGGCACAGCATCTGCTGCCGTCTGTACTGCGTTGTCATTTTCCGGCACCTGAATATCCGCCGGTAACTGCTCTGCATTCACATTTGTGTCTGTTGCAGCAGCCATCTCAGTAAACATCTGCGGTGTCATTCCAAGTTCATCTAACAGGTTCTGTGACAACTCTCCAATTTCATTTACAATTTCCATAAATGAACTGTTGCACAGCAGTTCTCCAACATTTTCACATCCTGTGAGTTCAGCTGTAAGCTGCGCAAGCTGATTCGGCTGTATCAGATCTGCAACAGTAAGTCCTAACTTCTGCATGGCATCTGCGATTTCTTCATCTGTCACACCAAGTTTATCTTTCAAAACCTGTCTCACATCCTCATCAAATGCAGCTAACTTTTCATCCGCATTTTCTGATTGAATGTCCGTTTTGCCTGCTGAATTATCTTTTATACTGCCCGCAGCATTCTGATAACGTTCATAATCATCTGCCACACTACTGTTTCCGGTTACAGCTGCCACATCCTGTCTGCTGTTCTGTCCACCATAATTGTAACCGCCTCCAACCTGGGTTGTCATCTGGCTCATCACTTCTGCAAACTGAACTTTCAGATCGCCTTCTTTTGTTCCGGTCAGTGTCTGGCCGCCCTGTCCTATGGACATAATTCCAGCCACTTCTGAAACGCGCGTGCTTCCCATGTTTCTTCCTCCTTTCCCTTTCGCTGCATGTACTGCCGCTTAATGATCTATTCTGAAGGTTTCATGATCTCTGTTACCTTTGCAGCGGTATCAGAAGTCATTTTACCAAGAATAGCAGCTCTTGAATCTGCATCCATACCATCTAAAATCTGTGCAACCAGTTTCAGGTTGTCTGTCATGGTATCAAAAATTGCTGCTGCCTCTTTTGGCTTCATGGATGAATATGTTTTGATGTAATCATCAAGCTGCTCATCCTCTGCCGTCTGTGCCACTACCTGCTTATACAGTACTTCTGCATTTGCAGGATCGATGCTTTCGTAATATTTCTTATATTCCTCAATATCCGGGGCTACATCAGAAAAGACAACATCCTCATAGAAGCTCTGCTTTTCCTTTTCAAATTCTGCCTCGTTTTCCTTATATTGCTGTAATTCCTGTGATTGAGCTTCTAACTGGCTGATATAATCCTCATTTGCAGACGATGCATTCTGTGCATCTGCCAGTTCTTTTTCAAGTTCTTTAATGCGCTCAACCGCATCTGCCATCGTATCATACGCATAAGCACTGTCCTCTGTTGAAACCTGTTCCACCGCATCATCCGGTAAAATCTTATTTACATAAGGGACATCTTTCAGGATCGGTGCAAGCACGCCTGATCCAAATCCTCCAACATCCCATTTAATCAGAAGGGCAATAATTGCAAACCATACAACTATGATCAGAAGGGAAACAAAAAATACCGCAACTTTGCTGCCGCCGCTTTCTTCTTCAAGTTCATCGCTCTCTGCTGCATGCTGTGCTTTCTTCTGCTTTGCCTCTTCTTTTTTTCTTTGTTTTTCTTCAGCTTTTTTATCTACAACTTCTTCTTTTTCTTCTGCCATATTTTCCTCCTGTCCGCTCAAACTGCCTAACTACGCTGTCCATTATCGTGATAGGTATAACTGACAAGCTCATCTATTTCTTTTGACTCTTCATGTAAAAGTTCCTGTTTAAACTCCTCAAAAGCTTTTTCTTTCAGTTTTTCATGTGTCTTGCGTTCAACCATTGCTTCATTCAACTGTTTTCTCACCAATTCAACATCACGTTCTGCAGCATGTACATTCATCATCTGGCTGCGCTGTTTGCTTTTTAAGACGTCAATCGCCTTCCTGCATTCACGAATTTCCAAAACATTAATACTGCCACTCACCAATTCTCTTGCTTTTGATTCATAACCGGCTCTCCGGATCAGGATATCCTGAAGTTTCTGCTGTTCTGCCGCAAGTTTTGCATTCGCCATACCATAGGCTGTCTTTGCCTGATTTTCCATTTTTTCTTTGATATCAAGAATGTTCTGCATTCTGTATCTGAACTTTGCCATACCAGAAACCTTTCTTAGTTTTCAAACAGTTTTCGCAGCAGGTCAATCTCTTCGTTGAATTCAAATTTTTCATCGGTCTTTTGCATCAGGAACTCATTTACCGCTTGAATTTTTTGAATTGCATAATCAATTTCACGATTGGTTCCATTTTTATATGCCCCGATATTAATCAGGTCTTCTGCCTCATTATAAGTAGCCATAACATTTCTTAATTTTCCGGCAAGCTCTTTATGCTCACTTGTAGCAATCGAACTCATAACACGGGAAATACTCTGTAATACATCAATTGCAGGATAATGATTCTTTTGTCCTAATTTTCTGGATAACATAATATGTCCATCCAGAATACTTCTCGCCGTATCTGTGATTGGTTCATTCATATCATCACCATCTACAAGCACGGTGTAAAGTCCGGTAATAGATCCCTTATCCGAAGTTCCTGCACGTTCCAGAAGTTTAGGCATTTCTGAATACACACTTGGTGGATATCCTCTTGTTACCGGTGGCTCTCCGGATGCCAACCCAATCTCCCGCTGTGCCATAGAAAATCGTGTCAGTGAATCCATCATCAGCAACACATCTTTCCCCTGATCTCTAAAGTATTCAGCAATAGCTGTTGCTGTTTTTGCAGCTTTATTTCTTATCAATGCAGGTTTATCGGATGTCGCAACAATAACCACGGAGCGTTTCATGCCTTCTTCACCAAGATCGCGTTCCACAAACTCTCTTACTTCTCTTCCACGCTCGCCAATCAATGCAATCACGTTGATATCCGCTTTTGTATTTCTCGCAAACATACCAAGTAATGTACTTTTTCCAACACCGGATCCGGCGAAAATACCGATTCTCTGTCCTTTTCCTACTGTAATCAGACCATCTACTGCTTTCACACCCAAAGGTAGTACTTCATCAATAATTTTTCTTGCCATCGGATCTGGTGGCAATGCTTCAACCGGATAATCATACGGAAGTAATAATTCTTCCACATCGGTTGGCCGTCCTATTCCATCTAATGTATGACCTAACAGTTCTTCTCCAACTTTTACCGTCAGAGGATGTCCTGTATTTTCTACAATACATCCAACACCAATTCCTTCTACGCTTTCAAACGGCATCAGGAGTAAATGTTTATCACGGAAACCGACGACTTCAGCCATCGTTGAAATATTTTGTTCCCGATCGATAATGATACGGCACAGATCATTCAGTTTTGCATTTGGTCCTACAGATTCAATTGTAAGACCGACAATCTTTGTCACCTTGCCTAAACGGTTAAAATACGTCTTATCGGCAAGCTGAAGATATTTATCAAATGTACCCATTCTGCCGCCTCACCTCTATGAGCATAATGCTTTGATATCCTTCATCAGATTATCAAGCTGTACGTCTACACCACAGTCAAATATTCCTGCGTCAGTCTCTATGGTGCACGCATTTTCATTCAGTGTATAATCAGGAACAATTTCAAGTTCTATGTCATGTCCGACATAATCTAATATTTCATCTTTATGCTTTTCTAAAAATGACACATTGTCTCCTGCAACCTTAATCCGGAAATGCTTTTCATCTTCGATATTTGCGATAGCATTATCGATCAGATGAAGCAGGATCTCTTTCTTATCATCAAACTGGATATGAAAAACCTTATTAAAAACATTTAATATCACATCTACCAGTTCTTTTTCCATGTTTTTTTGTTTTTCCTGATAAGAATTCTGCAACTGTATTTTTTTCTGCTGTTGTTCCTGTTCTAACTGCTGTTTTTTCTGGTTATACTCCTGTTCTAATGTATTCTGTCCTTCCAGATAACCCTGTTTTTTTGCTTCATCACGGATAGCTTCCGCTTCCTGTCTTGCATCATCAATCAGCACATCTGCCTGTGCTCTTGCCTGCGAAAGTATCTGCTCCGCTTTTTCATTCACAGCAGTCATATCCTGTTCCGGTTCTTCTACAGGGATTACATTCTCTGTTTTGTCAGTAATAATCCCCTCCGCAAATCCATCCGGTCCTACAGGCCGGTCTTGTTTTACCATCTGTTGTTTCAGGAACTCCTGTATATGATCATTTGAATCGATCACCCTTGTATTCTGACTCTCTGTATGCACGAACCACGGTTTATAAAGATTAGACAACGATCTCGTCACCTCCGCCTCTGGAGATTACAATCTCTCCAGAATCCTCTAATTTACGAATGACACTGACAACTTTCTGCTGAGCCTCCTCAACATCTTTCATACGGACAGGTCCCATAAACTCCATATCCTCTTTGATCATCGCAGCCAGTCGTTTTGAAAGATTCTTAAAGATAACGTTCTGTACTTCTTCGTTTGCAGCCTTTAAGGCAACTCCAAGGTCAGCATTATCGACATCACGAAGCACTCTCTGGATTGCACGGTCATCAAGCAGCAAAATATCCTCGAATACAAACATCTTCTTGCGGATCTCGTCTGCCAGTTCCGGTTCTTCGATCTCCAAAGACTCCATAATATGTTTTTCTGTCGTACGGTCTACCGTATTTAAAATGTTTACGATGGCATCCACACCGCCAACAATGGTGTAATCCTGGTTGACAAGGGAAGAAAGTTTCTTTTCTAACACACGCTCTACCTCTTTGATCACATCCGGAGATGTACGATCCATCATTGCAATACGTTTTGCAACATCTGCCTGTTTTTCCGGCGGAAGTGCTCCAATCACAAGTGCAGCCTGGGCTGATGTCAGATACGACAAGATCATTGCGATTGTCTGTGGATGTTCATCCTGAATAAAGTTCAATAACTGGCTTGGATCTGTTTTCCGTACAAATTCAAATGGACGTACCTGCAGGGACGCTGTAAGTTTTGTGATAACTTCCTTTGCCCTGTCCTCACCAAGAGCCTTATCCAGCAGCTCTTTTGCATATCCAATACCGCCTTCTGCAATATACTGCTGTGCCAAACAGATCTGATAAAATTCATTTAAAACATCTTCCTTAACCTGTGGTGAAACACTTCTGGTGTTCGCGATCTCAAGTGTCAGTTCTTCAATTTCATCTTCTTTTAAATGCTTAAAGATATCTGCAGACCGCTCCGGTCCCAAAGCAATCAAAAGGATTGCTGCCTTTTGTATTCCAGTATAATCTTGTGTGTTCGTTGCCATACCTTATTCCCACTCCTCGTTCAGCCAGTTGCGCAATAATGATGCTGCCGCTTCTGGATTGTCTTCCACAAATTTTTCAATCAGGATACGTGTCTCAGACTTCTCATTATATCCAATATCCTGCATTTCTTCCTGGCTTTCTTTTGTTGACTCAAGCAGGCTTTCAACAGAAAGCTCCGGTTCGATCTCTGCCACTTTCTCTTTTCTGGTACTGCGGAACACCACATAGCCTAAAAGAAGAAGGATCAGTACTACAAGTACGATCTGCAAATAATCAGAAGCACTTCTTCCACCGGAAGAATACTGGAAAACCGGTTCTTCCTGTGCAATGATGGTAATCTTGTCTGTTGGGATTCCTGTTGCATTTGAAATCATCGTGATATATTCCTGATCAACCGTAATCGGTGTCGGATCACTGTTTGCTGCAACATACTCATCAAATGTCATGTTATCGAGTGCTCCGGATGCACGCAATGTATCTTCATCGTAAATGCGGTATTTCGTTGCTACCAGAGAAACGGAAGAGTCTGCATAATTAACAGTTCCGCCATTTGATGACTTTTTCGTTACCTTTTCATTGTTCTGGTAGTTTGTGGTTGTATCTGTAACAGTACTGTGTGTGTAATTGTTATCTTCAATCACATAAGACGTATCATCATTCGAATCTGTTCCAGGTGTTGCAGCTGCACCACCTTCTGATTCTGATTCGTATTCACTCTTACTGCCAACCATACCATTCGTCTGTCCGTCCGGTGCATAATATTCATGCGTTGCTTCTTCTGACGTATCGAAATCCATCACAAGTTCCGGTGCCACTTCCACATGGTCAAACAAAGAAGAACCCACCATAACATCTTTCACTTTACTCTTTACCAGGTTTTCTGCTTTTGATTTTACAGAGAGCTGGCTGTTTGCAGTTCCCACATTGGTATCAGAAGAGTCTCCAGAGAATAAGACATTCGAATTAGAATCTAAAATCTGAATATTATCTGTATTTTTATTTCCAAGCTGTGTTGCTATGTATTTTGCAAGACCTGCTGCCTGATCCTCATCCATATCTCCGTTTAAAGTAAGAATCACTGCTGCATAGGAATCCTGATCTTTTGCAAGAATTGTTCCATCATCATTTGGAATATCGAGTGTTACAGAAGCACTTTCAACATTTGACAGGGTTTCCAACTGTTCAGCAAAATATTTCTGCAGATAAACTTTGTATTTCTTTGTCTTGTCTGCCTCTGTCGAACTGAATCCACCATCAAAAACATTATCAATGGATGCGCCCTGGCTCGGTATATCATTTTTTCCGAGCAGAATCGAAGCAGCCGCCTCATCTTTTGCATCTACATAAAAGATCAGTCCATCCTGAGACATCTGATAAGAAATGCTCTCGCCATCCAGAAGATCCTTCACTGTACCTGCCTCTGCTGTTGTCTGACACTCGTGCAGTGTAACCATATTGGGTTTACTGACAACCGCTGCCAGTATTGCCAGCGCAACAATGATCACTGCGACAATGCTGATCAATAACGCTTTCTGCTTTGTATTAAACTTTTTCCACCATTCTGTAATCTTATTTAATATATTTTGCACCTGTTCCGGCATGTTATCTGACTCCATTCATTAAATTTGCATATTCATGATTTCTTTATATGCATCCAGCATTTTATCCCTTACCGCTGTTGTATACTGAAGTGCTGTAAGTGCTTTCTTTGCCGCAATCTGCATATCATGCGGATTATCTGCCTTTCCAAGGGCAAATTCCATCTGGGCCGCTTCTGCATCATTCTGTAAATCGCTCGTTTCTGACAATACATTCATCGCCGAATCAAGCACCGACTGAAAGCTGTCATCCGAAGTATTTACAAGTCTGTTCTGTTCCGCCACCTTTTCAATATAATCTGATGTGATCCCTGTTAATGAAGTAATATCCATTTACCGTCATTCCTTTCCTTACTTACTGATATTCAGTGCAGCCTGCACCATACTTTTCGTCGCGTCAAATGCTGTTGTATTTGCTTCATATGCTCTTGTTGCATCAATCAGGTTTGTCATTTCAGTTACCGTATTCACATTCGGGTATGTAACATATCCATTTTCGTCTGCATCCGGATGAGACGGATCATAAACCATACGCATCTCTGTCTCATCATCCTCTTTTACAGATGTCACCTTCACGCCATTTCCAACCGCTCTCGCTCTTGCAGTCTCATAATACTGTGAAAAAGGTGTTTCTGTCTTTTCTGCAAATGTAACGATCTTTCTCCGATATGGTGTACCGTCTTCCGTCCTCGTTGTACTTATATTTGCAATATTCTGTGCGATCGTGTCCATACGAAAGCGTTCTGCTGTCATTCCACTTGCGCTGATATCAAATGCCTGAAATAATCCCATATACTTTCCATCCTTTGTTCCATTTTCAATCTTTTATCCGTGGCAGTCAAATGTTCGTAAAAGTATGTATTCTATTACTTTAGAACCGTCTGCATTCTCGAAAAATTATTTGTTATCGCCGTTGTCAAAAGCTGATATCTCAGTGATTCAGAAGCCAGCTCCGCATTTTCTGTGTTTTCATCCACATTATTGCGGTCAAGTCGATAAGAATAATTTGCCGCATCTGTATAAGATGTCGTTGTAAGTTTCCCCAGATCCTGATTCAGCTCCCTCACCTTTTTATCAAGGCTGCTGTATTTTGTCTTGCCAAGTGCTTTCTGCAATACGGACTCAAAGTCAACATCCTGTCTCTTGTATCCAGGTGTGTCTATATTTGCAATATTATTGGTTATCACATTCTCACGCATCCAGCTTGCATCAGCCGCTTTATCAAGTATATTTGTATAGTCAAATACATTTGTTGTAAACATACTGTTGCTCCTTTCATGCACTATTTTCTATATTATTCTATTTTATTATAAAATATCTCAAAAAAAACACAAGAGTTTTTTATTTTTTTTCGTGTTTTTTTCCCGTATCTTGTATTATTTTATGATTTGGTGTACTACAATTTGTCCTTATCTTTCATATTTCTCTCTTTTTCGACATTTTCCGCGTTTTTGCGCACATCTTCTTCAGATGAAACACCAGCGTTTCCGCAAAAACATCCCCGAAAATGAAAATTTCTCAAGAAGATTTTTATCTTATCATTCGATTTTTCAAATTTAGGGATGCGAAACAGCAGGTTTCATACAACGAATGGCATTCATCTGTATTCTTTCCACTTTCAGGTGTACGACTCAAAAAGGAATCCGCTATGTTTAACAAATAACATAACAAATTCCTTTTTGTTTTAACTATTCTTATGATTCTCTTTCTTTATTTTGTCCAGTTCATCAAACACAACATCATTTAATACTTTGATGTATGTTCCTTTCATTCCCGAAGATCTTGATTCGATCACACCTGCACTTTCAAATTTCCGTAGTGCATTTACGATTACAGATCTTGTAATCCCAACACGGTCTGCAATCTTGCTCGCAACAAGGATCCCTTCCTTGCCATCCATCTCATCAAAAATATGTGTGATCGCCTCTAATTCTGAAAAAGACAATGTACTGATCGCAGATTTTACAATCTGTACTTTTCTTGTCTCTTCTGCATTTTCTTCATTTACAGAACGCATCATTTCAAGTCCGACCACCGTTGTTCCATATTCACTCAGTATAATGTCATCTATATCATACTGACGGTTCTCGCGATATACAAATAATGTTCCCAGTCGTTCTCCCGCAATATCAATCGGTGTGATGATTGCTGTATATTTTTTTACATCATCCACAAATCCAAGTGTTTCAAGATTCACATTTTCTTTTGTGGACAGGATTCCAAGCAAACGTTCATTTAAAAGCGGGTCGATAAAACCTCCTACCTCGTCCACAATCAATTCATTGATCTCTTCCACACCCTGAAGTACTCCTGTTCCAAGTACTTTTCCTTTTTTACTGATGACCAGGATATTTGATTCCAGTATTTCTTTTAATACATCACATATATCATTAAATACCACTTTGGAAGAATTATTATTGTGAAGCAATTTATTGATTTTTCTTGTTTTATCTAACAACTGAACACTCATAATACGTGCCTCCTGACTACATATATGTCTTTCATGATATCTTATATTTTATCACGTTAATTCTGAAAATTCAATATTCTAATATATTTTCCATAAAATTATTTCATTATTCGGAATCTTTTTCAACATTTTTACGATCTGTCACATAACCGCATTGTTCATCTGCACATACAATTTTGTTTCCTTTAATCACCATATAACCGCCGCATTTTGGACATTTCTCTGCAACAGGCCTTGACCAGCTCATAAAATCGCATTCCGGATTATCCTCACACCCGAAATATTTTCTGCCTTTTTTCGTTTTGCGGAGCACAACCTCCTTGCCGCATTTCGGACATGTAACCCCGATTTTTTCAAGATAAGGTTTTGTATTCCGGCATTCCGGGAATCCCGGGCACGCAAGGAATTTACCATGCGGCCCATATTTTACCACCATGTTCCTGCCGCAGACATCACAGATAACATCTGTCACTTCATCTTCTATTTTTACTTTTTCCAGATCTTTCTGTGCCGCTTTTACCGCCTCATCAAGATCCGGATAGAAATTACGCACCACTGTTTTCCAGTTTACATTGCCTTCCTCAACTCCATCCAGCAGCGATTCCATATTTGCAGTAAAATGTTCATCTACAATACTTGGAAATGATTCTTTCATAATCTGATTTACCACTTCTCCAAGTTCTGTCACATATAAATTTTTCGCTTCCTTGACAATATAACGTCTGCCGAGCAATGTTGTAATGGTAGGAGAATAGGTACTAGGACGTCCAATTCCCAGTTCCTCCAATGTTTTTACCAGAGATGCCTCTGTATAATGTGCCGGCGGCTGTGTAAAATGCTGTTTTTCATCAAACTCTTTTAAATTAAGCACTGTATTCTCATCAATAGAGCCTACCAGAACATTATTCTCTGCTTTTTCATCGTCATCACTTGTATACACCGACATAAATCCGTCAAATGCTATTTTCGATGCAGACACTGTAAACCGGTATTCTCCTGCTCCGATCTTTACGTTCGTTGTCTCGTAAACCGCCTGCGCCATTCTGCTTGCCGTAAAACGTTTCCAGATCAACTGGTAAAGGCGGAACTGATCACGCGACAATGACTCTTTTACCATGACCGGAGTACGGTTAATATCAGATGGGCGGATTGCCTCATGTGCATCCTGTATTTTTGCACCATTCTTTTTCGTCGTTTTTTCGCCTGCAATATAGTTTTCACCATAATTTCCGGCAATATATTCCCGCGCCTGTGCATCTGCCTCTTCCGAAATACGAACAGAATCCGTTCTTAAGTAAGTGATAAGACCAACTGTTCCCTGTCCTTTGACATCCACACCTTCGTATAACTGCTGTGCAATCCGCATAGTCTTTGAAATTGGGAAATTAAGTGCCTTAGATGCTTCCTGCTGCAGCGTACTGGTTGTAAATGGCAATGGGGCCTTTTTCACACGTTCTCCTTTTTTTACTTCTAAAACATGAAACTCCTCTTTCTGCATCTCTGCCATGATGCGGTCTGCCTGCTCTTTACTGGAAATCGTAAGTTTTCCGTTCTCATCTCCATAAAATTTTGCGAGCAGTGTCTTTCTCTCTCCTTTTACAGATAATTCTGCATCAAGTGTCCAGTATTCTTCCGGGATAAATGCGTTAATTTCATCCTCACGGTCACAGATAATGCGAAGTGCAACAGACTGGACACGCCCGGCGCTAAGTCCTCTTTTTACTTTTGCCCACAGTAACGGACTGATCTCATATCCTACCAGACGATCCAGGATTCTTCTGGTCTGCTGTGCATCCACAAGATTCATATCAATCTTACGGGGTTCTTTTAAGGATGCTTTCACTGCATTCTGTGTAATCTCATTAAAAGTGATTCTCTGTACATTTTTATCGTCTAATTTCAGTGCCTGGCTCAGATGCCATGAAATCGCCTCTCCCTCGCGGTCGGGGTCAGTTGCGAGATAAACTTTATCTGCTTTTTTTGCTTCCTTGCGCAGCTTTGCTAAAATATCTCCCTTTCCGCGAATCGTAATATATTTTGGTTCAAAATCATTCTCTGTATCAATTCCCATCTGGCTTTTCGGCAGATCTCTCACATGTCCGTTTGATGCTACTACCTCATAATTTTTTCCCAGAAATTTTTTTATTGTCTTTACCTTTGCGGGCGACTCCACAATAACAAGATACTTTGCCATGCATCCATCTCCTTTTATTTCTGACAATAGACCAGTCCGCCATGCGCACAATCCCTATTGCGTCTGACAACAATCCTGTTCTTCTTATACGGATTGTCATATCTAACAATTTCTTTTAGATTTTTCTGATATAATAATTTTTAACCGTCTCGGTAATAAAACCTTTTTGCAGAAGTCTGGCAAGAATGTCCATCATTTCCGGCACTGATATACCAGTCTTCTTTAAAAGCTCCCCGACGTTTTTCGGTCGTAAACTTAGACAACTATACACCAGTCGCTCATCTTTTTCAAGTAATAAATTTTTCAAATTATCTTCTCCGGTATTTATCTCCCCCTGTAATTCGAGTTCTTTTAAAAATTCATCTACGTCAGAAATGATCCCGGCACCCTGTCTTATCAGATTGTTACACCCCTCACTCAAAGCATCATACATACGCCCCGGCACCGCATAAATATCCTTTCCCTGTTCTAACGCATAATCCGCTGTAATAAGCGATCCGCTTTTTATTTTTGCCTCAACGATCACTACCACATCAGCAAGACCTGCAATGATCCTGTTTCTTGCCGGGAAAAGTGGCGCAGACGGATTTGTACCCGGTGGATATTCTGAAATGATCGCACCATTTTTTTCAAGTATCTCCTGATATATTCTGCTGTTTGACTTCGGATAACAGATATCTACCCCGCAGCCTAACACTGCGCATGTATATCCGTTTTTACGCAGTGCACCTGTATGTCCACTGCCATCAACCCCTGATGCCATGCCGCTTACAACCCACGCGCTCGATGCAGCAAGCCTTCCTGCGATCTTCTCTGCCACTGAGCTGCCATAAGCGGAACAGCGGCGTGCCCCCACGATCGCCACTGTCTTATTATTCCACTCCTGTGGAATAGTCCCTTTTACATACAGACTGTACGGTGCATCCGGAATCGCGGTGAGACGTTGTGGAAATAGCTGTTCTTCTCTGGACAAAAAGAAAATTCCTCTTTCCGCCATGCTTTCGTACTCTGTATCATAATCTCTTTTTTTACTCTCCATAATCCCTGCAGCATGCTTTTCTTCCACCCCTGGTATCAGAAGAAGCTGTTTTTCTGTCAGTCCATAAACTTCCCGCGCACTTCCCGCTGCACCGATCAGTCTGTTTCTGGTGCGTATTCCAATTCCCGGTATATTAGAAAGCCAGTATGCATAATTGATCAATCCATCCCCTCCCAGAATTTTTTATCAATATTTCTGTAGCAAAGCGCCTCGTTTAAATGGCTCATTTTTATCTGTTCGCTTTCATCCATATCCGCCAGTGTACGCGCCACACGCAGTATCTTATGATAGGTGCGGGCAGTCAGATTTAATTTGTCATACATTTGTTCCATGTAAATTTCCTGTTTTTTGTCAAGTTTACAATATTCAAAAATCCGCGAAGACGGGATATGACTGTTAAAGTAAAAATTTTCTCCCCGATATCGCATTTTTTGTATTTCCTGCGTGCGCACAACACGTGCTCGGATTTCTTCGGATTTTTCACTTTTTCCGGTATTGTAAAGATCCCGAAATCTGACCTGTGGAACTTCCACACAAATGTCGATCCGGTCCAAAAGCGGTCTGCTGACCTTCCGCAGATACCGGTCAATCGCAGCCGATGTACAGGTACATCTTTGCATGTCCGGATAATACCCGCATTTGCAGGGATTCATTGCCGCCACAAGCATAAAATCAGCCGGATATTCATAACTTGCATTCAGCCTTGCTATACAGATTTTTTTCTCCTCCATCGGCTGTCTTAATATCTCTAAAGTTTCCCGCTGAAATTCTGTCAGTTCGTCTAAAAACAGGATTCCTTTATGCGCCAGTGAAATTTCTCCCGGTTTTGGCACCGCACCACCTCCTGCAAGCCCCTGCGGTGTGATCGTGTGATGCGGCGCGCGAAAAGGTCTTTCCTGCATCAGTCCCCTTTTGTGCTCTAAAAGTCCGCAAACACTGTATATCTTAGAAAGTTCCATGCGTTCTTTTGTATTTAACGAAGGTAAAATTCCAGGGATCCGCTCTGCGATCATTGTTTTTCCTGCTCCCGGAGGACCGACAAAAAGCAGGTTATGCATTCCCGAAACAGCCGTTTCGCAGGCACGTTTTACAAGCACCTGACCGCTCACATCCGCAAAGTCCAATATCCTCCCTGTCTGCATTTCTTCTATATTATATGGAGTATCAAAATATTCTCCATTTCCGTTTAAGATATTCACAGCATCCGCAAGATTTTTTACGGCAAATACCTGCATGTCCGATACCAATGCCGCCTCTCCTGCATTTTTCCATGGAACCATACATTTTTTCATTCCTCTTTCTTTTGCCTCCGCCACCATTGGCAAAATTCCATTTACCGGTTGTACTTTTCCATTCAGTCCAACCTCTCCCGCTACAAAATATTCCCTGACCATTTCCTGTCTGATATACCCGAATGCGGTAAGGACTGCCACCGCAACCGGAAGGTCAAACCCGGAACCGGATTTTCTGATATTCGCAGGCGTAAAATTGATCGTAATATGCTTTGGAGGCAGGGCAAAGCCGCAGTTTTTCAATGCTGTACGCACTCTCTCTTTGGCTTCCTGCACTTCCGAAGCAAGAAATCCTACCATTTCAAACACAGGCAGACCATCA
>ERZ773204.1424-NODE-1424-length-18539-cov-6.271749_pt1 | contig 18539 bp, 14 predicted proteins | sample MGYA00581007_ERZ773204 | MGnify/ENA primary metagenome ERZ773204 (study PRJEB29015, sample SAMEA2737757) | human gut metagenome | biome: human gut; feature: human-associated habitat; material: faeces | place: China | collected 2012 ... | reverse complement strand
CATCCGGTGGATGTTTGTTCTGCTCCGACCGGAGTGGAACGTAGAAACGAGGTCGGTGAAGCAGGAAGCCCATTGGCTTAAGACAATGGGTAGTTCACCATATTCAGGAAGAAATGGAAACGTTGGTAGCAACTTCTGAAGAAAATTCAGCAACCATTCAGAGTATTTCGGAAACGATTGCTGCACAGAATAACTCTGTAAAAGACATTTTAACGGAAATTGATGAAATTGCCGGAGTTTCAACAAAGTTGGAAGAACACTTTGACATGGAACAGGCACAGTGTGAATAGATTATAAATCAAAGAAGTGAGAACGTTTCAAGTTTTGTGTAAACGTAAAAAACTGATATAAGATTTATGAATAGTTACAAATGGGCAGAGCCACTTTTTGGGATTCTGCCCATATCTGCATTATACAGGAATTTTGGGACATGTCAATAAAACCTGTCTAAAACAAGCTGGTTTTACAGGCTTCTCCTGGTCAGACGTTCTTGAAAATAAATTTTCAGCTGGGAATGAATCTGACCCCAGTCCTGCCTGTGCCTGTGACCAGTCCATTTTTTCGTGATATCCATAGTTGCCAGGTATAGCATTTTTAAAAGGCTGTCATCCGACGGAAAAACCGTTTTGCTTTTGGTCACTTTCCGGAGATGTGTTATGAGAATGTCGGTAATTCTGTTAAGGCTGATATATTTGGATTTGATATTGCCAATGTAAGTGGCAGTATAAGGTTGTTCTCGGACGTAATGAAAAGGATGGGGATAAAGTTGGATGGTGATGAACTTTATGAGGAGTTTCAGAGGATTTATGGTGAGAGTACTGGCAGAGATGCTGATATAGAAAAGTAAAGAGATAGGATGCGGAATAGAGGCAGGGGGAGATAATCCTTCTGCTGTTATTTAATGGATTATTATAAACAAAAGCATAGTGAAGCAAATTGAAAGTGAGATTGAATGTAATATAGAAAATATGTACAATTAGTGTTTCGAGAAAACGAAAATATTCGTTGCAAATAGTACAAAATTCTCATATAATATAAAATATTATAAAGATGCATCTATTATAGTGGGAGAAAAGATGATTACATATAAGAGGTTATGGAATTTAATGAAAAATAAGAATCTAACAAAGACAGAGTTAAGAAAAAGGGCTGGTTTGAGTTCGAGTACTTTTGCAAAGCTTTCGAGAGATAAAATGGTTTCACTTGATGTATTAGTTAGGTTGTGTAAAGTTTTAGAATGCCAAATTAGCGATATTTGCTTGGTAAATATACAAGAGGAAGATACAGAAATATGAGTGACAAGATTTTAGATATTATTGCATCGGAGACAAATGGTAAAAGCTATAAAACATATAAGTATTGTTTTGATAGTACGGAGACTTCACCCATTGACTACGATGATAATAAACAGATAACCTGGAAAAAATATGGCGAGACGGTTCCACCTAAAAGTGCTAAAAATATGAGAGAGGAGGCAGACTTGTTGATGTCCGAAGCTCCATTGTTTTCTTATTTTTTAGATGGGTCAAGGCATACATACAAGGTTGATGATATTGCGTATAAAAATCAAGTATATCCAATAGTTGCTGGACAGGTTGGAATTAGCTGTTGTACAAGAATCGATGGAGAGATGAGAGCGTTCAAGTTTGAAAGAAGACTTGCGATTGCGCTACCAAAGGCAGCCAATAAAGATGATTGGAAATCGTCAACATATTTTCCAAATCTTAAAAAGAAAATTAATGAGCAAGGCTATAGACTTAAAGAAAATAACATTGAATTTACGGATGTAATTCCTTATTCAACAAAAAAAGATGAGTTTGAGCGTATAGAGAATAAAGCAATAGCAGTAATTCAAGATTTAATGATTAAGCGGGAAGTAAAGATGGTGAGCGCAATGGTTGAACAGCATATATTAAATCCCACCAATTATTTGCTTAAAGATGGTTCGCTTGAATATAAAGTTGATGGGATAAAGAGTGAGAGAGAAAAACGTAAATTTGCTGGATATTTTTCATTTGTGGTAGGAGTATCTAAGAGTTTTAACCCGGAAAACTGTGTGGATAAAAATGGTAAAAATAATTCAAATGTAGTAGCGGATTTACCATTATATCATCGTACACCTGTTAGCATGTACACATCAGAGAGATTACCAGGTATGGCATATGCAGTATGGTATGTACGAATAAGAGATAAAAAATATACAATAAATACATTTGATGGAATTCTAAAGATAGAAAAGATTCTTACTACAGAGGAACAGATGGAAAATGGATTGGATACAGAAGAGGTCGACCTTATTACAGCCAATATTATAAATGAAAGAAACCCGGTTTGTTATGGCGCAGATAATAGATGGGCTAATCATTTATATCCAGTATATATTACAGAATGTTATGCAAAAAGCAAATATATGAGTACAACAATGTTTATGAACTTATTTTAGGAGATAAAACGATGGGAAAAGTAATCGGAAAGGTTATAGCTACAGAAAAAAATCCTTCAACAATTGATAATTTTTATTTTTGGACAAAGCAAGATATGATTTTAAATCCTTTTGATGTGGTTAAAATCGGACATTTGGAGAATAGTGTATCATATGGAGTTATAGAAGAAATCTCTCACATTACCGATACTGCAAATTTTCTTTCAGATTATATTTCAAATGATTTTGGTCAAGTAAATACTACTGAAAGAACACATAGAATTGGAATGAATTATGTTAAGGCTAGCGTAATTGGAAATAATAAAAATATTTATATACCATTGCTTAATGATGCTAAAGTTGAGCTAGCTGGCGAAGAAGAGATTACAGAGGCATTGGGACTAAATAAGGTGAAAAATCCAGTTACATGTGGATATTTAGAAATGTATAACAATAAAGATAAAATTACACTTCCAGTTAAAATGGATTCTAGATTTTTGATTGGTCCAGAAGGAGCACATTTGAATATTTCAGGTATTTCTGGACTTGCGGCAAAGACATCTTATGCAATGTTCCTTCTTAAGGCTATTCAGGATAAATGTTATGAAGCAGATTCAGAAGATGATGTAGCATTTGTTTTTTTTAATGTTAAAGGAAAGGACTTACTTGCAATCGATCAGCCAGCAGAATTTGATAATGAGAGTGACAAAGAGAGGGTATATGGTCAATATACAAAACTCGGATTAACTACATTACCTTTTAAAAATGTTCATTACTATTATCCGTATTCTGCAAAAAAAGTTGGTAATACATACCTTTCTAAAGAGGCATACAATGAACAGCGCATTAATGGAAATGCAAAATTGTATAAATATGATTGCGAAGATGATATGAAAAAATTGGATATGTTATTTGCCAGTATAGAGGATCCAAATCAGACAATGGATTCCATAATTAATTATATTGCAAATGAACAGGGGAATTTTAGAGGTTTAGACGATTGGGCAGATTTTCTGGAAGTGGTAAAGGAGAACTGTCAAGCAGGAAAGAAAAATGATGAGATTTCGGTTGGAAGCTGGAGAAAGTTTAATCGTGTTATTAGAAATTCTATTTATAATAATCCAATGTTTGGACGTATTGCAGATGATAATGAACAGACAAGATTAGAAGACTCATTAAAGCATATAAAGAAGAATGAGGTTCATGTTATAGATATAGCAAAGTTAAATGAAGATATGCAGGGGTTTGTTTTTGGTGATGCTATTAGAACAATATATGATTTACAGTTAGGGCAGTATAGCGATGAGGATGATGTTAATCCACCCAAAAAGGTAGTGATTTTTATTGATGAATTAAATAAGTATGCATCTCAAGATACACCTAAATCTTCACCTATTTTACATCAAGTGCTTGATATAGCTGAACGTGGTCGTTCATTGGGAATTGTTTTATTTTCAGCGGAGCAGTTTAGAAGTGCGATACATTCGAGAGTGACGGGAAATTGTTCTACACATGCATATGGAAGAACTAATGCGATAGAAATTGCAAAGCCGGATTATAAGTTTGTACCATCAGTTTATAAGAATATGATGACACGATTAAAACAGGGAGAATATATTGTTCAGAATCCAATTTTTAGATCACTTCTCAGCATTAAGTTTCCTGAGCCAATATATAAGCAGTATAAACAATAAGAAGAGGAGGTAACATTATGGCTGAGATTGGAAAGAATGTAATTGAAAATTTGACTACTGCAATGTATGAGAATGCATATACTGTATATCGTGAATACATACAGAATTCTGCTGATTCGATAGATAAAGCAATTGCAGCGGGCATTGTTAACGAAAAGGATGCAATTATAGATATAAATATTGAATACAATAAAAGGCGAATTACAATAAATGATAATGCTATGGGGATACCAGCTGAAATGTTTGTTAAGAAATTGACAGATATTGCGGATTCACAAAAAGACAGAACTAAGGAAAAAGGATTTCGTGGAATAGGCAGACTGGCAGGAGTTGGATATTGCGATACATTAATCTTTAAGTCTTCATACAAAGGTGAAAATGTGGAATCGGTTATTAAATGGGATGGAAAGAAATTACGAGATGTTCTAGCAGATACAACACAACATCCTTCTGCTTCAGATTTCGTTGATGATATAACATATTCTTATCAGAACGAAGCAAATGTGGACGATCATTACTTTGAGGTAATAATGGAAGGTGTAATTCCAGAAAGTGATGATCTTTTAGATAAAACTGCTGTTATTGAATACCTAGAATCAGTAGCACCAATCCCATTTGCAACATGGTTTATCTATAAGTCAAAAATTTATGAATTTTGTAGAAATAATAATTTAAAAATTGACGAATATACGATTCAGGTTAATGGTAATCAATTATTTAAACCATATAAAACGAAAATATATGATGGAACATCAGGTTCAACAAAGGTTGTTGATGAGATTAAAGATGTTGAATTTAAAGAGTTTTATGCTTCAGACGGAAGAAGACTTGCTTGGATGTGGTTTGGAATTTCCAAATTTGAACAACAGATAAAACCAATGAATAAAATGAGAGGTATAAGGCTTCGAAAAGAAAATATTCAGATAGGCGATGAGAATACATTAGGGGCATCCCCTAAATTCTTTAAGGAACCTAGAGGAAATTGTTACTTTGTTGGCGAAATTTATGCTGTAGATAGTGAATTGATTCCGAATGCACGAAGAGATTATTTTAAGACAAATGCAACAACAAAGGAGTTTGAAGTTGAAGTAAGAAAAGTTTTATACAATGAGTTATATAAAACATATCATTATGCTAATCAAGTAAAAAAGGCATTTCAGTCTCAGACGGATTATGAAAGAAAGGCTGTAGAATATGATAAAAAGGTAAGTGAAGCTGGATTTGTTGATGAAAGAGATAAAGAAAAGGCAAAGAAAGATTTAGAAACTGCAAAAGAAAAGGCAGAAAAAAGTGTCCGAACCATTGAATTACGTGAACAGGATGCAAACGAAAATACAACCTTAAATAGAGTATTTAATGAAATAAAAGAGAGCTATCGACCTGAAATATCAAATACAGTGATTTCAGTTGATTCTGTTAAGCAGGAAGAAAAGAATAAGAAAGAAGACAAAAAGTATTTAACACAGAATTTATCAAAATATAATAAGAGAGAGCAGAAGCTTATATCAAAAGTATATTCCATTCTACAGGCTATTTTGCCGAAAGATATGGCTGATATGGTTGTGGCTAAAATACAGGAAGAGTTGAGTAAATGAGCAGGAAAGTATTACTTGTCGAACCCAATTATAAGAATAAATACCCTCCAATGGGATTAATGAAAATTGCAACATATTACAGAAATCTTGGCGATGATGTGACATTTTTTAAAGGTGATTTAAGAGATTTAGTTTTAGATGATACTTATGAAGATTTAAAAATACAGTTGTATGCTAATGATTCTTCTATTATGTGGGAAAAATATAAACCACACATTTGCATGTATATGAAAAAGGGATTAAGGGATGAATTTGATCAGATTCCACTGTCGAATGAAAATGTGATAATTAAGAGTTTGCTAGAGTATTATAGAAAATATTTTTATAAAAAAGAATATTTTAAACCGGAAAATAGAAAATATGATAGGGTTGGAATTACAACCTTGTTTACTTTTTATTGGGATATTACAATTGAAACCATTAATTTTGCAAAACAACTTTGCAAGACTCCAGAAGGAGTAATGGTTGGGGGAGTAATGGCAACTATTTTGGCAGATAGAGTAGAAGAGGCAACTGGTATAAAACCTTATAAAGGAACTTTAAGTAAGCCAGGAGTATTAGATGACAATGATATGATTATTGATACTTTACCATTGGACTATTCAATTTTAGAAGAAATAGATTATAAGTATCCAGCAAGCGATGGATATTTGGCATATATGACAAGAGGGTGTATTAATAAGTGTGCTTTTTGTGCGGTACCTAAACTTGAACCGGAATATAAGAGTTATTTACCAATTGCCGAACAGGTTAAGTGGGCGAGCGAAAGGTTTGGTGGTAAAAAAGATCTTTTGTTATTAGATAATAATGTTTTGGCATCTTGCCAATATACACAAATAATAGATGAGATTAAGAAAGCTGGCTTTACTACAGACGCCACTTTTGTAGAGCCCAATATGTTTGAGGTAGCCATTAAGAACTTGCGTGATGGATATAATGAAAAGGCATATATAAAGAGAGTAGTACGTGAATATAAAATGCTTATAGAAAAAATGGGCTCAAAAATTCAAGACGTATATGATCTTCTTGAAAGTAACAATCTTTTGGAAACATATACGGCAAAAAAAGAGGCTATTTTATCAACTTACGAAACATTGAAACCATATTTTGATGAAATTTATAGTAAAAAAAGACCACGCAAGAGATATGTTGATTTTAATCAAGGCATAGATTCTCGATTGATTACGGACGAGAATATGGAAAAATTATTTGAAATTCCAATTAGACCAGTAAGAATAGCATTTGATCATTGGGAATTGCATGAAATATATGAAAAATCTATAAGAACTGCAGTTAAACATGGTCATACTAATTTGTCTAATTATGTCCTATATAATTTTAAAGATAAGCCAGTTGAACTTTATAAGAGATTACGGTTAAATGTTGATTTATGTGAAGAATTGGGTGTTAGTATATATTCATTTCCAATGAAATATCATCCTATTGAGGATCCAGAGTACTTTAGTAATAGAGATTATATTGGGGAACATTGGAATAGAAAGTTCATAAGGACAATACAAGCTGTTTTGAACTCAACCAAAGGAAAAGTTGGGAAAGGATTGTCTTTTTTTAAAAAGGCATTTGGTGCCGACGAAAAAGAATTTGAAAAATTATTATATATGCCAGAGGCAATGATTATTTATCGTTTGTATTTTGAAGATGCAGGTATTACGCAAAAGTGGTGGGAGTGTTTTTGTAGTTTGAATGAAAAACAGTTAACACAGGCAAAAGAAATAATTCATACTAATATTTTTGATTCATATGAAGAAACAATCTCAGATCCAAAAGTGTTAGAACTATTGTCTTTTTACAGAATAACTAGAGATGATGCTGAAAAAGCGATGAAAAGACAAGATGCCAGTGAAAAGTAGTATGAAATGTTTTTAAGCTAAAAATTGTAAAGGAATGGAGATGACACTATGGAACTTGAAATGGATATAGAAGATTTATTAAACAAAAGAAAATTAGAATCAGACCGAATAGAGTTTAAGACGGGGTGGAATCCTGATGATATCTACCATAGTGTCTGTGCATTTGCAAATGATTATAATAATGATGGCGGCGGTTATATTGTTGTAGGCGTTGAGGAAGAAAATGGTGTTGCCAAGCGTCCGGTAAAAGGTTTACATGAATATATGTTGGATTCAATACAGAAAGATATGTTGGGGTACAATAATTTGATTTCTCCACCCTACTTTCCACAGGGGATACCAGCAGAAGTGGATGGAAAATGGATTTTTGTAATTGTTGTCAGAACAGGACAGCAGCGACCTTATAAATCACCAGAGCATATAACAAGTAAGAAAGAAAAAAAGTACAATTATTATATTCGTTATCAGACAAGTTCTGTTAAGGCAAATAGTGAACAGGAGCGAGAACTGATTAATATGTCAGATCAAACCCCGTTTGATTGCAGAGCAAACCATAAGGCAACATTTGAGGATATTTCACCGGTGCTGTTAGAAGATCATTTGAGAAAAACTGGTAGTAAGCTTGCTAAACAGGTAAGGAAACGTGGTGTTGAGGAAATACTTAATGATATGCAGCTATTGGTTGGTCCTCCAGAACTCAGATATATTCAGAATGTGGCAATTATGATGTTCTGTGAGCATCCAGAAAAATTCTTTGGATATACTTATGTACAGATGACCTCTTTTCCTAAAGGAAGCATTGAAAATCCAAGTATTAGTGAAGATTTCCCTGATATTACAGGTTCGGTGCCTCAGATGATTCAGGCAACAATGGAAAGATTTCGTAATTTGATTATTCGAGAAAAGGTAATTAAAGTACCAAATCAGATGGAGGCATTAAGGATATTCAATTATCCATATCAGGCAATAGAGGAGGCTGTGGTAAATGCTTTTTATCACAGAGATTATATGTCCTTTGAACCAGTAACTATAGAGATAGAGCCGGATTGCATAAATATTATGAATTTTCCGGGGATAGACAGATCTATTTCAGAAAAAACGATAGCTGAGGGAAAGAGATTTGTTTCGAGATATTATAGAAATAGACGACTTGGAGAGTTTTTAAAAGAACTGGATTTATCAGAGGGACATTCTTCTGGCATACCAACAATACAGGAAGAACTTGAGAAGAATGGCTCACCAAGAGCGGAGTTCTTTACGGATGAAGATAGACGAGCTATGAGAATAAGAATTCCAATCCACCCGGCATTTTTGGAAACGGATGATGAAGTTTTGCTGCCAAATAGCTATGAGAAAGCGACGAAAAAATCATCAAAGAAAAAGATAGAACAATATGAAAAAATCTTAAAATTATTAAATGATGGTGAATGGCACAAAACAGCTGAAATAGCTGATAATCTGGGACTAAAGGATACTAGGACAAAGGAATTGTTAAAGGAATTAATTGCACTTGATAAACTCATTGATAATGGGAAAACAAAAGGCAAGTTGTATAGATTAAAATAATTCGTCGCTTTTTTCATTGGAAAAGCGACGAAAAAAGCGACGAAAAAGATATTTTATCATGAGGACTGCTTGATGTATACAGGGGTGCCAGTATATATATCACTGATCAGCAACAGCCTGCCTTAATCTACATCTCACGATTTCAACAAATTATAATTTTTGTATGATTATATTTGACACATTCCATTTTCTAAGGTTATGATATAGTAGTTAGGGATATATTTTTGGGGTTAGTTATGCATAACTTATGATACCATTTATTAAGCAGAATTAACCAAAGATTAAGGAGATATGAAGGGAGAATGAAAATGAGATTATTAAAAAAAGCGGCGGCAGTATGTATGTCAGTAATGCTTGGAACAATGATATTTGCAGGGTGCGGTTCATCTTCGGCAACAGAAAGTAAGACAACACAGGCACAGCAGGAAGAAAAAACACAGGAATATGTAAAACAGGATATTGAAGTTGCGGCACTTAAAGGACCTACAGCTATAGGCATGGTTAAGATTATGGACGATGCTAAAAATGGCAATGCACAGAATAATTATAATTTCCATATAGAGGCCACAGCGGATGCATTTACAACGCAGCTTATTAAGGGAGATATCCAGCTTGCAGCCCTTCCTTGTAATGCAGCAGCGACACTTTACAATAAGAGCAATGGCAAGATTCAGGTGCTTGGAATTAATACACTTGGTGTATTATATATTCTTGATACAGGTTCAGGCGTACAGAATGTGGCAGACCTTAAGGGAAAGACAATATATAGTACAGGAAAGGGAACGACACCTGAATATACTTTAAGATATCTTCTTAAGTCGGCAGGGATAGATCCTGATAATGATGTCAATATTGAATTTAAGTCAGAAGCTTCTGAGGTTGCGGCAGTTATGACACAGAGTAGTGAAGAGGTCGTTGCAATGCTTCCACAGCCATATGTAACTACAGTGCTTGCTAATAATTCTAATGCAAGAATTGCCCTTGATGTTACAAAGGAATGGGAAAAGCTTACCGGAAGTGACAGCACGGTTGTTACAGGTGTAGTCGTAGTTAATTCTGAATATTATAAGAATAACAGGCAGGCTGTTGACAGATTTGTAGAGGAATATAAAAAATCTGCTGATTATGTCAATGCAAATGTAGATGAAGCAGCACAGCTGGTAGAAGATTTTGATATATTCAAAGCAGCAGTAGCAAAGATGGCAATACCGGCATGTAATATTACATTTATAAATGGCAGTCAGATGAAGACTAAGATTAGTAATTATCTTAAGGTATTATTTGATGAAAATGAGGCTGCAGTAGGCGGTAAGCTGCCGGATGATGGATTTTATATCCAGTAGTTAAAATGGAGAAGTAAATGAACGAAGAATTATTAATATTTTGGAATAATATAAAGAATAATACACAGGTAAGACAGAGTGTAAGCAAAATCAGAAGCCTGATAAAGAATGAGAATATACATGATGAATTTGCAAAGCTTTTATATGGCAATGAAAATGTGCTGACAGAACAGATGGACAGCGATGATGCCAAAACAAGAAAAAATATAGCACTCCTTATAGGAGATATGGCAGATTGTTATCTTGGTAATGATATGGCTGATATGCTTATGGAGCTTTTATATAATTCATATAAAAAAGAGCTGCAGTTATTTGTAAAGCCATCATATCTTATGGCTCTTGGCAATTTTGATTACAGGACTTATATAAATAAACTAAAAAAAGATTTTAAGGAATTGGAAAAGCATCCGGACGTGCCGGAAAATAAGAAACATAATGATGAGCAGAAAAGAATTATTTCTAATATGCTTATAGATATAGAGGGCGTGAAAAGACATAGATTTACAGGTGGAAATGTTCTGTCTAATATTATTCTTACAGCCAATAGAAAGCATGTAGATACGGTGGCGGAGCAGCTGCTTACAATTGATGGCATTGATAAGACACGTATTAAGACATTTCCGGCAGGGGTTATGGCAGCTACGGATAAGCTTGATGAGATAATGAACATAAGGACATTTGATGAGATGCTATTCAGAGTCGCAGGAATGACGGTACTTGATAATGACAGTATGTTGGCTGCAAAGCAGATTGCTGATGGTGATTTGCTTAAGTTTCTTAACAAAAGACATGATAACAGAGAGGAAAGACCATATTATTTCAGAGTTGAACTAAGGAGTAAAATGGACATGAGGTCTAAGAGTGCATTTGTTAAAAAGTTCTCAAATGCTCTTGAAAATTATACAGACCGTAAACTGATAAACAGCAAGTCAGAATATGAGTTTGAATTAAGACTGATTGAAAATAAAGACGGAAAATTCAATTGTATGGTTAAGTTATATACACACAATGACAACAGGTTTGCATACAGGATTGAAAGCTCAGCAACAAGCATGAAGCCTGTCAATGCTGCCTTGATTGTGGAACTTTCCAGAAAATATATGAAAGAGGATGCACAGGTGCTTGACCCATTCTGCGGAACTGCAACTCTTCTTATTGAGAGGCAGAAAGAAGTCAAAGGCAATACATCCTATGGCATTGATATAAGTGCAGATAATATAGAGAAGGCTAAGATAAATACAGAAGCCGCCGGACAGATTATACATTTTATTAATAAAGACTTTTTTGAATTTACGCATGAATATCTTTTTGATGAGATAATAACAGATATGCCTTTTGAAACGGCCAATAAATCCCATGAAGATATAAGACAGGTATACAGACTGTTCTTTACAAATGCAGGAAGATATCTTAAAAATGATGGAGTAATCATTATGTATACACATAACAGAGAGTTTGTTAAAGAATATGCAAAGGCGGCAGGCTTTGAAATATTAGAACATCAGATAATATTTGAAAAAGCCGGAACTGACTTATATATAATGAGGGCTTCTGATTGATTTTAAAAAATATGTAAGATGATGGCAGGGAAAACTTAACGTCTTGATATTGACCCTTGAAAATGGTATAATACAAAAATATGTTATGCGAATGGAGGTTGGTAAGATGGCAGCGAGTGGAAGTGCGGGTGCGGCAAAGCAGACATCGGGCAGCACAACAAAAAGTACATCCAGAAGTAAAAATACATCATCTAAATCAAATACAACAGCCAGAAAAAGCCCGGCAAAGAAAAAGACATCAGGCCACACCGGTGCCAGGTCTAAAAAACAACAGCAGATTCGTAGGGACGAGATGAAAGATAATATAATTGTACTAGCAATGATAGCCTGTACAATTATTTTACTGTTAAGCAATTTTAATCTTGCAGGAAGTATTGGCGAAAAGATAAAGTGGCTTATGTTTGGTCTTATAGGGATAATAGAATACATTTTTCCTGTTATAATGCTTGGAATAGTATTCTTTCTTATATCCAACAGAGAATATATAGAGGTTGCAAGAATTAAATCGGCAGCACTTATAGTACTTATGCTGATGTTTTCATCAGGCTGGCAGAGAATTACAGATAATCCAGTGATAAAGTCAGCTTCTATTGGTGAATTTTTTAAATATTCAGCCAGGAATAAAGGCGGAGGAGGCTTTTTTGGAGGTCTTGTATGCAAGCTGCTTAGCGCTCTGGGTCTTTGGGGAAGTCTTGTAGTTATCATAGTTGTTTCAATAATATGCATTATCATAATTACTGAAAGTTCATTTATAAATGGAATGAATACGGTAAGGAGAAAAGGTACAAGAATGGTTCATGCCGCCAGGCAGGATTATGATATATACAGGCAGCATTCAGCAGGCAGGGTAAGAAAAGAAAAACAGGAATTATCTGAGGAAGAGTACCTTGCCATGAGACGTGAAAAGACCGAAGAGAGACTCCGTAAAAGAGACCGGATTAATGAAGAAAAAAAGCTTGCCCGCATGGATAAAAAACATACCGGCGTGACAAAGGATACACAGCTTAAGAAAAAAGAAATAGTTATAGACCCTGTTGATATACATGAGATAACTATTGATGAAGAAGCTTTAAATGATTCTTATAGCAAAGATATATATGATTTGTATGAAAATAATACAGATAGCAAATATAATGCTTCAGAGATGTTTAGCAATGATACGGTTGCTGATGGTATGGCTTCTAATGATACAGCTTCTGATTATGCTGCCTATGATTATATGATTTCTGATGGGGAACATACTGATATGTATAACAGCAGTGATAAAACAGCGGGTATGCATAAGGATAAAGCCATGCAGGCTGATGAAGCATATAATAAGGCTGCGGCTGATAAGGATACATATCCTGTATCACCACATGCACAGGATATATATGAGCTTGAAGAACTTCCAGATAAAAGCGATGATGATGAGCTTATTAACAGAGTATCAGAAAAGCTTGGCGAGATGGCTGAAAAGACACAGCAGGAAGCAGAGTATGATAAACAGCTTTATGAACAGGATAGTAATATATCAGAAAATATAAATATATCAGATATTTATGATACAGATAGTGACGGTGACAGATATGACAGTAATACAGGTGAAATCATCCATGAAGCAGAAGAGATACCATCGGCAGCAGATGATCTGGTATCAGCTGATGGTGGTATAAAAAGGTCTGATAGCAGATGCTTTAATAATGGCAATGAAGGCGATAAAGGCAATAATGATGATAATGCAAAATTATCAAAGCCATATGTATTTCCACCATTACATCTGCTTAATAAGAATATTAATGCAGATGGTACAGATACGATGGAGCAGAAGCGTGCAACGGCTAACAGATTACAACAGACTCTAAAGACATTTGGCGTTGATGTTAAGATTACAGACATAAGCTGTGGACCGTCTGTTACAAGATACGAGCTTCAACCTAAGATGGGTGTTAAGGTGAGTAAGATTGTATCACTGGCCGATGATATCAAACTTAATCTTGCAGCAGCAGATATACGAATTGAGGCACCTATACCTGGGAAAGCCGCTGTTGGTATAGAGGTACCTAATAAGAATCCTGAAAGTGTTATGTTAAGGGATATTCTTGATACAGATGTATTTAGAAATCACAAATCCAATATAGCATTTGGCGTAGGTAAGGATATTGCAGGAAAAACCATTGTGGCAGATATACAAAAGATGCCTCATATGCTTATTGCAGGTGCTACAGGCTCTGGTAAATCTGTATGTATTAATACAATTATTATGAGTATTCTGTTTAAAGCAAAGCCGGAAGATGTTAAAATGATAATGGTTGACCCTAAGGTTGTTGAACTTAGTGTATATAATGGTATACCACATCTTATGCTGCCGGTTGTGACTGATTGCAAAAAGGCAGCCGGAGCACTTAACTGGGCTGTTGCAGAAATGGACAGAAGATATAAGCAGTTTGAGTCCGTAGTTGCAAAAAATATTGAAGGATACAATAAAAAGGTTGAAACAATGCAGACACCGGAAGGACAGGAGCCGTTAAAGAAGATGCCACAGCTTGTTATTATTATAGATGAGCTTGCAGATCTTATGATGGTAGCACCGGGAGATGTTGAGACTGCGATATGCCGTCTTGCGCAGCTTGCAAGAGCAGCGGGAATACACCTTGTTATTGCCACACAGAGACCTTCTGTTAATGTTATTACAGGACTTATTAAGGCAAATGTTCCGTCAAGAGTTGCATTTGCCGTATCCTCAGGTGTGGATTCAAGAACTATTATTGATATGAATGGTGCAGAAAAGCTGTTAGGAAAGGGCGACATGTTATTCTATCCGGCAGGATATCCTAAGCCTGTAAGAGTACAGGGCGCATTTGTTTCTGATGAAGAAGTTGTAAGAGTGGTTGATTTTTTGAAAGAACAGGTGCAAAATGAAGAAGTATATAATAACTCAATTTCAGAAGAGATAGATAAGGCTTTGCCGGATGGTGATAAGGCAGACAGTCCGTCGAGAGAAAATGAAAGAGATCCATATTTTGCGGAAGCAGGAAGATTCTTTATTAAGAATGATAAGGGGTCTATCGGAATGCTGCAAAGATATTATAAAATTGGATATAACAGGGCGGCACGCCTTGTCGACCAGCTCACATTTGCAGGAGTGGTCGGACCTGAGATGGGAACTAAGCCAAGAAAGGTTCTCATGACAGCAGAGGAATTTGAGGAATATTTAAAAAACAATAATTAGCCTTATGGCGGAAAAGAGGAAGAGACATGGGAGTAAAGAGTGATATTGAAATTGCACAGGAAGCTGATATGTTAAACATTGCCGATGTGGCAGCTAAGATTGGTGTAACACCAGACGAGCTTGAGATGTATGGAAAGTACAAGGCTAAGCTTAGTGATGAGCTTTTAAAGAAATGTGATTCTATGGAGGATGGTAAGCTTATTCTTGTAACAGCCATTAATCCTACTCCTACAGGTGAGGGTAAGACTACAATAAGTATAGGCCTTACAGAGGCACTTTGTAAGATGGGTAAAAATGCAATTGCAGCATTAAGAGAGCCATCACTTGGACCATGTTTTGGTATTAAGGGAGGTGCAGCAGGCGGTGGCTATGCACAGGTTGTACCTATGGAAGATCTCAATCTTCATTTCACAGGTGATTTTCATGCCATAACATCAGCTAATAACCTTCTTGCGGCAATGCTTGATAATCATATCCATCAGGGAAATGCATTAAGAATTGATACAAAGAAGATTGTATGGAAAAGATGTATGGATATGAATGAGAGAGAATTAAGAGATATCATTATCGGTGTCGGTTCTAAGGCTAATGGTATAATGAGAGAGGATCATTTTATTATAACAGTTGCCTCAGAGATAATGGCTGTTCTTTGTCTTGCTGAGGATATGGCTGATTTAAAGAAGCGTCTTGGAAGAATTATTGTTGCATATAATCTTGATGGAGACCCTGTAACAGCAGATGAACTTAAGGCTACAGGCTCTATGGCAGTACTTTTAAAGGATGCCATTAAGCCTAATATGATTCAGACACTTGAGAATACTCCTGTGTTTGTACATGGTGGACCATTTGCTAATATTGCACATGGATGTAATTCAGTAAGAGCTACTAAGCTTGCAATGAAGCTTGGTGATTATGCAATTACAGAAGCAGGCTTTGGAGCTGACCTTGGTGCAGAGAAGTTCTTTGATATTAAGTGCAGATATGCAGGACTTAAGCCGGCGGCAGCAGTTATTGTAGCTACAGTTAAGGCTCTTAAGTATAATGCCGGGGTTCCAAAAAATGAGCTTGATAAGCCTGACCTTGAAGCATTAAAGAAGGGAATTGTCAATCTTGATAAGCACATCGAGAATATACATAAATTCGGTGTACCTGTAATTGTAACACTTAATTCATTTATTACAGATACAGAAGAAGAATATGAATTTATCAAGAAGCATTGCGAAGAAGCCGGCTGTGAATTTGCCTTATCAAAGGTATGGGCAGAAGGCGGAGAAGGCGGAATAGAGCTTGCTAAGAAAGTTCTTGATACCATTGAAAATAAAGAAAGCAGCTTTAAGCCACTCTATGATGATGATATGCCAATTGTAGAAAAGATACAGACAATTGCCAAGGAAATCTATGGCGCAGACGGTGTTAATTTTGCAGATACAGCTAAGAAAGAATTACAGCATATTACAGATATGGGATTTGGGAATTTACCTGTATGTATGGCTAAGACACAGTATTCGCTTTCAGATAATCCTAAGCTTCTTGGAAGACCAGAGCATTTTACAATAGATGTAAGAGAAGTATATGTCAATGCAGGCGCAGGCTTTGTTGTAGTTATGACCGGAAAGGTTCTTACAATGCCAGGACTTCCTAAGGTGCCTGCAGCAGACAACATAGATTATGATGAAGTAAATGAAAAGATAGTAGGATTATTCTAGCCCGGAATGGAGGTTAATATGCAATTATCAGAATTAGTTGAAAAGCTTGAGATTAATGTTATACAGGGAAGTGTGGATGTTAGTGTTACATCACTTACTTCTGATTCCAGAAAAGTTACTGATGGTACAGCATTCGTATGTATAGCAGGTGCTGTAAGTAACGGACATAAATATATTGCTTCAGCAGTTGAAAATGGAGCTTCTGTTATAGTAGTACAGACCGGTGAAGTAATACCTGATATTCCTGAAAATGTAACCGTTGTGGCAAGTGATAATACAAGAAAAGCCCTTGCATATATGTCAGCAGCATATTTTGGCAATCCTGCCGGTGATTTATTTACAATTGGTATAACAGGAACTAAGGGAAAGACTACTACTACTTACATGATTAAGAATGTATTAGAGGCGTGTGGAATCAAGACAGGTCTTATAGGTACTATTGAGACTATCATAGGAGAAGAAAAGATACCATCATGCAATACAACACCTGAGTCATATCAGATCCATGAATCTTTCAGAAAGATGGCGGATGCAGGCTGCAAGGCTGTTGTTATGGAAGTATCTTCACAGGGACTTAAGCTTGACAGAACAGCAGGGATAATGTTTGATATAGGTGTATTTACCAATCTTGAACCTGACCATATCGGACCGAATGAACATGAATCTTTTGAGGATTATCTTAATTGTAAAGCCAGGCTTTTTAAGCAGTGTAAGACTGGGATTGTCAATGCTGATGATGAGCATACACCTCAGATTATCAGGGATTGTATATGTACTATCGAGACATATGGACTTGGGGATAATGTCGATTTAAGAGCAGAAAATATTAACCTGTTCCATGAGAGAGGCAAGATAGGACTGACTTATGACTGTAAGGGTCTTATGGATATGAAGGTTAATCTGTGTCTTCCTGGCAAGTTTTCAGTATACAATTCTTTATGCGCTATAGCAGTAACAAGACATTTTAATGTGGATAAAGATGTACTTGTAAAGACTCTTAGTGAAGTCAGGGTAAAGGGCAGAATTGAGATTGTTCCGGTATCGGACAGATTTACACTTATGATTGATTATGCACACAATGCGATGTCTCTTGAAAGTATACTTGCAACACTTAAAGAATATAACCCGCACAGGCTTGTATGTCTTTTCGGCTGTGGTGGCAACCGCTCAAAGGAGAGAAGATTTGAGATGGGTGAGGTATCAGGCAGACTTGCTGACCTTACGATTATCACATCGGATAATCCTAGATTTGAAGAACCACAGGATATAATTGAGGATATTAAGACAGGTATATCTAAGACGACAGGAAAGCATGTTGATATTACTGACAGAAAAGAAGCCATAAAATACGCAATAGAACATGCAGAAGATGGAGATATTATTGTACTTGCAGGTAAAGGACACGAGGATTATCAGGAAATAAAAGGTGTTAAATATCCTATGGATGAACGTGTACTAATTAAGGAAGTGCTTGAGGAATTAAAGGCATCCGGCTGGAAGTAAAGTGCAAAAAAGTGAGTAGTGTGAAAAATAAACTCGATAGCTTATTTTATCACAAGCTCATAAACGAAC
>ERZ773204.1423-NODE-1423-length-18563-cov-15.477469_pt1 | contig 18563 bp, 16 predicted proteins | sample MGYA00581007_ERZ773204 | MGnify/ENA primary metagenome ERZ773204 (study PRJEB29015, sample SAMEA2737757) | human gut metagenome | biome: human gut; feature: human-associated habitat; material: faeces | place: China | collected 2012 ... | reverse complement strand
TCATGTCCAACTTTGGCCTGTATAAGGCCTTTGATGAGAAGGGCATCGGCTACGCAAAGACTGCTGTGGGCGACAAGTATGTCTATGAGTATATGGCTAAAAACGGCTGCCGTATCGGCGGTGAGCAGAGTGGCCATATTATCTTCTCTAAGTACGCCAGCACTGGTGATGGTATCCTGACCAGCCTGAAAATGATGGAAGTCATGCTGGCGAAGAAGCTGCCTATGAGCAAGCTGGCTGAGCCTTTGAAAATCTATCCGCAGGTGCTGGAGAATGTCCGTGTGACTGACAAGAAAGCCGCACAGGACGACGAAGCGGTGCAGGCAGCAGTCAAGGCTGTGGCGGAAGCTCTGGGTGACGCTGGTCGTATCCTTGTCCGTGAGTCCGGCACGGAGCCGGTCGTGCGTGTGATGGTGGAAGCACCTGACCATGACACCTGCCAGAAGTATGTGTCTCAGGTCGTGGAGACTATCAAGAGCAGAGGCTACGGAGTTTGAGGGAGTTTGTCTACCAGATCCATTGCAGCACGAGTGCGAACCTGACAGTAGGCGAGGGTGTTATTTTAATAGTTCTTGGTTTACTGGCGTGGTTCAACCGAAGAGACAAGAAGTGGTTTCCTACTACCTATAGTGTATTTTTGATTTTCTATATCACATTGCTGCGCCGTGCGCCGGGATATAATGAGAACATCCGACTGCACCTGAAATTATGGTCCAATGCCGGTGTGTGGGCGGGCAATCTGTTGAATCTGATCCTATATGTTCCGTTCGGCTGGACAGGTCAGAGATGGAAAATGAACAGAAAGAAAATAATCGCTGCGGCTTTTCTGCTCTCAGTGTGTTGTGAAGAACTACAGTATTTTACAGGTAGAGGCATGGCAGATGTGAATGATGTGCTATTCAATACACTTGGAGCAGTGGTAGGGGCATGGATTGCAAGCAAGAATCTCTTTTGAAAAAAACTGATAAAAGTAATAACTTGAGCTGTGGGAGATCTCTCACAGCTTTGCCGCTCGGAACTTTGCACACCTCTACGTGGTGAGCGGCAGGCAACACGGTGGGAAGCTGTGGCTGAGATGTAAAGAAATAACGGAGAGAGACGGAAGACGAAAAAGTAGGGGCATTGGAGAAGTTTCTCAACTACATGATTTATGTGCTGACAGAAAGCGCATCAGGGAGATGCTATGAGGGCAGTTCCGATTGATTATATTGCACTTATGCGGAAGGCGTTCATTTCATATTGAGAAGTGAATGTTTTTTCTGCTTGAAATGAGCGCAATAATAATTCCATGGGTTTCATCCTTGTATGATATGTTCCCCTAATGCTGGATATCTGGTATTAGGGGATTTTTACGAGATAGAGTTATGTGCACAGGAAGTGCGATGAATTGTATCAGTGGGGGATACTCACCTGATGAAAATATGTGCTTCTTTTGACCTTTTTCAGAATACAAAAATAGTATTATGGAACCCTTCACGGGGCTGAGAATATGAGAAGCTGAATTTACATAAATGGAAGTGATATCGTGAAAAGACTTTTTTGGCTACTGTTTGGAATTGGAGCATCTATTGCGTTGGTGGCATTCGGTCTATCAGATAATATACCGAACTATTTTTTCAATATTTCTTTGGGGTTGAGTACAAATATATTTGGCTTGATTATTACAATTTTCTTTGCACAAAAATATATTGATGAGAACGAAAGAAAAAATAGAAAAGTGGCTGAAAAGGATGAGATTATCCGGCGTGATAGAATTATGCGGCAACTTATTGAGCTTTATTTAGAAGGGTATGCAAGTATTGCAATTCCTAACAAACAGAGTGTGAGCGAAGTTCATATCAATGCAGCGGACGATGATGAATTTGCATTTTCAGATTTGGCTGGAATGTATGAGCCTTCCTTGATGATTCAGAAAAAAGGCGTTCGGCCATCTATTGAGATTTTTTATGAAAATGAATACAAATTAGCAAAATATGTTATGGATGTCATAGAAAATGTTGATTTTGAGTTTTATCCAGAACTTTTGAATATTTTGACGGCGTTCTGTGAGACATATATAAAGTCAGACGAAAAAGATATGGTTCTTTGGCCGCTTACAATTGATAACGCAGACAACAAAAAACTTGTAATTGCGGCGGTGAGCGAGATGATTAAGGATGAAAAGCAGGATTGGCCTGCGCAAGATGCACAAGGTGAACCCGATGGTGATACGATGAAACCATACGTTGCGCTATATTCAAAGGTAAGAGCAGAAAGAAGATTGATTGCAAAATACATGCAGGAGATAAAAAATATGAAATGTGATATGCCATTATGAAATGGATCATAGAACCTATTCCATTGCTATGGTATACGGCTTAAGGGGTTTCTATTGGGACAAGCAAAGTTCGATATCTTGTGCTCCATCTAAAAGACAGGAAAACCCGTAATGAACAATCATTGCTCATACGCCTATCGCATGAATCGGTGTGCGAGTGACATATTCGGACTACGGAGACAAAAACAATGATTATATATAATATTCTTTCAAAAAAAGATGCGCAAAATACACTAGAAAGATTGACGGGAATCACTTGGTCGGAATGGAAGAGTATTCGAGACAGCTATGATAGAGACCAGTGGAGCTATGAAGACGATTATATCGAGAATGTTCTCAAAGAAAAAATGTGACACTGCCATCATTTTATGAACTAGAATTCGTCTTTAGTCATGTTACAACGAGTGCGAATGGCTGTATCGATATAAGAAAATATGGATTGATTACACACGCCTGTCAAAATAATAAGACAGAATTGTGTGCGTTTCTTCATGAAAACGGAGTTGCAATTGATTTGAGCAGGCGTGAACTTCATTATTTCGATAAGGTGTTTGACGTTAGTTATGATAGGTGTCCGCTTGAGTATATGGAAACTGAATATGCGGCGTGGTTAGTTGGACGTAAGCTGTATTATGACTACGGCATCTGTGGGTTTCTTTCGTACGGTAACACTGCCTACGGAGGCTATGTTCACAGACGTCCGGAGCTCCTAATGAACATTGATAGGCTGTTAAAAACTGATTTGGCAGATAAATGGGAGGATACCCATCAGCCATATGAAGTCATAGCACATATAGGAGCAAAAATGATAGTGTGTGACGGTGATGAGTGTTGTGATGATCAAAGAAAAGAAATGGATTATCTAATGAAAGCATATTGGTGTGCATTTTCGGATGACGAAAATATCGTTCTTCTTCGGAGTGAAGTTGAAGTGCCGCCGGAAAATATATGGAAAGTTCGCCCATTTGAGGCTTGGAAGTGATGGTATTGTCATTTCATGTCCTAGTCCTCAAAAATAGCAAAAGATGTCTCAAGCACATCGCTGATTTGGCATACCAATTTGCAGAGAGGCGGTCTGCCATGGACTCTTAAAAAGTATAGATACACCGTGTGGACAACTGAACCCTGGTAGTTCACACGGTGTTTTTAGAACAGAATATATAGTTTGTAACGCAAATAATAGGAAGGAGATGCATTGTGACAGAAAGACACAAGCCCGGCGGTGGGCGGAAGAAGCTGAAGCCGGAGTATGATGCTGGGAAAAATCTGAAAGATCAGATGGAATGTGCTGTGGTGCTTTATGATTCTGAGATGTCCTTGCAGGCCATCGGTGAAGAACTGGGATTAAATCCAATAAAAGTCCGGAAACTGCTCATTACAGCCGGGATCTATGAATCAGACGTAGCGGAGATGGTGTGGCGTACCTTTAGTAATTATAGAGAAACACAGGGTTACAAGGATGCAGTTCTCTCCACCGCATCATCCCTTAAGCTGTCCAGAGCCTCCGTCACCTCGTACCTGCCATACGAAAAGGGCGTGTACTTTCCAAAGGAGGCACCCGTGGAAAAAATCAGCGTGGGAGCAGAGCGGCAACGGAGATACAGAGCAGTAAGAAAACTGCGGACCGAGCCGACAGAGGAGCATCTGTGGGAAGTGGCTCTGCTTTATTCTGGAGTGCGGTTCAAAACCTACTCCGGTTTACCCTTTACCTATGAAATACGAAAAGGCCGGAATGGACAATACACAAAAGAGCTTTGGATCGACCGCCGGGAGAACAGTAAAAGCCTGGCCTGGAGTTCGGTATTGCTGGCACTGCACAATATTAAAAAGGTAGGAGCAGTGGTAGACCGCCCGAAAGCTCTGGGCGACATCCGAGGCGTGACGTATATTTATGGAATGTTCTATCGGTTTGGACTGATCGATATGCCAGAAACGGCGAAGGAGAGGAGTAGGAATCGAGCTGCTGGGGGAACTTCAGAGAACGAAAAATAGTTGAAAGGTGAAAATCTCCGGCTGAAAAGGTGACGCAGCTGGCGGCATGTGGTATACTGGATCGGAAATAATGGCTTCACCGCCAGAAAACTTAAAACGTAATAGGTGATATAGTAATGACAGTTCTCTATATAATTAAGACGTTACTGAGCGATCCCATCATTCAGAGCTACCTTATTGGTTGTGGGTCGAGTGCCTCCTGGGATGCAATAAAGCTCCTGGGCAAAAAGGGTGATGATACGCTTGAAAATCAACTGTATGGGGTGCTGTCAGAAACATTTGAACGATTTGCTGGCTGCATGAACCTTGAATATGACGAGCAGCTTGTCATGGACTCCTTTCTGCAGAACATAAACAGTACAGAGGATTTTGGAAACCAGTCTGTGAGTAATAAGATCTTATCGGATACATTGAACGTTCCGATCGGCAATGAGGAACTAAAGCGATGGAATGCTCTTTTTGTAGAAGTGTGCTCAAAACCAAAATATCAATGGCTCTACAACAAGCTCTCGGCAAATTTTGAAATTGCCAAATTAAAGGATAGAGACTACGAGTGGATGACAGGGTGCATGGAGGGAAACTTCTGCAAGATTCAATGCGAGAAATTACAAAAATTACCGTCCTTGTTTGACGACATCAGAGTAGAACTGGACAAAACGTGTTGGTATACCATCAAGGTCCTGATTTGTGAAATCGTACTAAATGCGAAAGAGCACGGAAAAGCGCAGAAGTGCTTTGTACAGATCACGAAAAACTCCATTGCTATTTTCGACGATGGAACAAAATTTGACCCACAGGAGATGAAGCAACATGAAGAATGCCGTGGTGGTGCAATGGCATTGCAGGACGTGATGGAGAGCTATCCGGAGATCGTGTTGAACAGCACCTATGCCGGTGGATTGAACCGCTTTGAAATGATATTCCCGAATGAGGTTTTTGATGTAAACCAGATGAGCGAAATTGTGATACCGGACTTGTACTACATGAGTGGAGGAATTCAACTGAAGTATCCTGAGGGCAAGTTTCGATATTACTTCATCGATATTGGCGAAATACCAACGGGCCAAAGAGGCGAATTGTTTGCAACATACAGTGGGCTTGCTCTTTTGGTAGAAAAACTTCAGAATGACGTCGAGAAGCTGACAGAGGATAGCAAGATATTTGTATGTTTTCCAAACGTATCAAGGCCTGACTATAAGAAGGTGTATTCTATGATGGCCCGTGTGCTAGGGGGACGATTGATGCCAGGGAAAATAAAGATCTCGCTGAGCCCGTCCTCGCTGGAAACGGAGACAGAATGAATGAAGGAATCACATAATTTGTCTCATATCAAACAAATATCTCCCTTTTCCCACCATACCCTTCAAAAACACGTCCGGTGAAATTTCAATTAGAAAGCCGCCGGGAAGGCGCAGGAAGGGACACGAACAACCTGCTGCACAGCGGTCTGGTATCTGCTCACCCCTATAAGATCCACCCCAAGATCGCCCCTCAAAGCCGCAAGATCACGGACTGAGGAGAGTACCTGGGTAGGGCAGACGCCCCGGCAGAGGCCCCGGGCCCCAGGCTCTCCGAAGACTGGTAGATGAGAATATACGTTATCACTCGCATGAATATACCAGCGAAAAAAGAAACGGGAAAACTTGAAAATAACGATGAAACGTGGTATAATGGTGGTACGAACAAGCCGTGTTTGGTACGACAACTGTGCGCTGTGGTACTGTAACTGTTGTTTCAAAATTATGAACGACTACAAAAAGTACGCGAAAAACAAGCGTAGCTACGACGACACCTACCAGGTCCAGGTCGTGTCTTGGTACGACAACGAGAACTCCTACACCTCTCAGATGGTCCGTACCATCAAGTACTTCGCTGAGAACTGCTAATCGCAGCTCTACGCTCAAAAGTGCCTGAGGTGTCCTGCTGAATAAGCAGGAAGCCAATCCGTGAGTTTGACACCCTTCCTTCTGCGGTACGCCGCAGGGGAAGGGTGTTTTTGTTTGTCGATACTTGCCACCTCATCCGCTTCATGATACAATAAAGTCAATACCGCAGTTTATTGCATTTGTGTCGTAGGAGCGAAAGCCATGAAAGCATTCGAAAAACTGAACATCGCTGTCGCGGGTACGGGCTACGTCGGCCTGTCCATTGCTGTCCTGCTGAGCCAGCACCACCATGTCACGGCTGTTGACATCGTGCCGGAAAAGGTGGAGCTCATCAACCAGAAAAAATCGCCCATTCAGGACGACTACATCGAAAAATACCTCGCCGAGAAAGATCTCAACCTGACGGCTACGCTGGACGGGGAGACGGCCTATCGGGACGCTGACTTTGTGATCATCGCGGCCCCCACCAACTACGACAGCCGGAAGAATTTCTTCGATACCTCGGCGGTGGAGGCGGTCATCCGGCTGGTGATGAAGGTGAACCCCGAGGCTGTCATGGTCATCAAGTCTACCATCCCGGTGGGCTTCACGGCCAGTGTCCGTGAAAAGTATCAGTGCAGGAATATCATCTTCAGCCCGGAGTTCCTGCGGGAGTCCAAGGCACTATACGATAATCTCTACCCGAGCCGCATCATCGTAGGTACGGATATGCAGGATGAGCGCCTCGTGGAGGCGGCACACACCTTTGCCTATTTGTTACAGGAAGGTGCTGTCAAAGAGAATATCGACACCCTCTTCATGGGCTTCACCGAGGCCGAGGCGGTCAAGCTGTTCGCCAACACCTATCTGGCCCTCCGCGTTTCCTTCTTCAATGAACTGGACACCTATGCCGAGATGAAGGGGCTTGATACCCGGCATATCATCGAGGGCGTCTGCCTCGACCCCCGCATTGGCACACATTATAATAATCCCAGCTTTGGTTACGGCGGCTACTGCCTGCCTAAAGATACCAAGCAGCTCCTCGCCAACTACGAGGATGTGCCGGAAAATCTCATCGAGGCCATCGTGGAGTCCAACCGCACCCGCAAAGATTTCATTGCAGACCGGGTGCTCCAGATGGCGGGCTACTATAGCTACGGGGAAGAGAACGAGTATAACGCGGCGGACGAGAAGCCCTGTGTCATCGGCGTCTACCGCCTGACCATGAAGGCCAACTCCGACAACTTCCGTCAGTCTTCCATTCAGGGCGTCATGAAGCGTATCAAGGCCAAGGGCGCAACAGTTATCATCTATGAGCCGACTTTGGAGAATGGCACTACTTTCTTCGGCAGCGAAGTGGTGAACGATCTGGACGTTTTCAAAAAGCGCAGCCAGGCCATCATCGCCAACCGCTACGACAGCTGTCTGGATGATGTACAGGACAAAGTCTACACCCGCGACCTGTTCCGTCGGGATTAAAGTGAATCGTTTTAAGCGCCGCAGGAGGGGAGACCGCCTGCGGCATTTTGGCAGCCGGGCCGGACTACTGTCAAAATAGACACAATTCCCGAATATCACGGGAAAAGTTTGTTAATAAATTATCCATCTCCCGTCCTTGCAATACACACATATTTTGTTTATAATAGTGTCATAGGGGCTAAGACCCCGAGAGTGAGCGAAATTCGATTCCGAAGAACGAATTGAGAGGAGAATAATCACTATGGGTTTAGGTAAAAAGACGATCGACGATCAGAACTACTGCGGCAAGAAGGTCCTTGTCCGCTGCGATTTCAACGTCCCCATGAAGGACGGCGTCATCACCAACGAGAACCGCATCAATGCGGCTCTGCCCACCATCCAGAAGCTGGTCAATGACGGCGCGAAGGTCATTCTGTGCAGCCATCTGGGCAAGCCGAAGAACGGCCCCGAGGCAAAGTTCAGCCTCGCTCCCGTTGCTGTGGCTCTGAGCGCAAAGCTGGGCAAGACCGTTGTCTTTGCTGACGACGATAACGTCGTGGGCGAGAACGCAAAGGCTGCTGTCGCTGCCATGAACAACGGCGACGTTGTCCTGCTGCAGAACACCCGTTTCCGCAAGGAAGAGACCAAGAACCTGCCTGAGTTCTCTCAGGACCTGGCTTCTCTGGCAGACGCATACGTTGACGATGCCTTCGGCAGCTGCCACCGCGCACACTGCTCCACCGCAGGCGTCACCGACTATATCAAGGACACCGCTGTCGGCTACCTGATGGAGAAGGAGATCAAGTACCTCGGCAATGCCGTGAACGATCCCGTCCGTCCCTTCACCGCCATTCTGGGCGGCGCAAAGGTCGCTGACAAGCTGAATGTCATCTCCAACCTGCTGGAGAAGGTCGATACCCTCATCATCGGCGGCGGCATGGCCTACACCTTCATCAAGGCTCAGGGCTATGAGGTCGGCAAGAGCCTGTGCGACGACTCCAAGCTGGACTACTGCAAGGAGATGATGGCAAAGGCTCAGGAGAAGGGCGTCAAGCTGCTCCTGCCCGTCGATACCGCTTGTGTCGAGAACTTCCCCGACCCCATCGACGCTCCTGTCGAGACCACCGTCGTCCCTGTCACCGCTATCCCGGCTGACAAGGAAGGCTGCGACATCGGCCCCGAGACCATGAAGCTCTTCGCCGACGCTGTCAAGTCTTCCAAGACCGTCGTCTGGAACGGCCCCATGGGCGTCTTTGAGAACCCGACTCTGGCTGCCGGCACTCTGGCCGTGGCCAAGGCTATGGCTGAGAGCGACGCTACCACCGTCATCGGCGGCGGCGACAGCGCAGCAGCTGTCCAGCAGATGGGCCTGGGCGACAAGATGACCCACATCTCTACCGGCGGCGGCGCTTCTCTGGAGTACCTGGAGGGCAAGGAGCTGCCCGGCATCGCAGTCATCCAGAACGCATAATCACAGCATCATGAACGGTGCGGCGGCTGTTTCGCCGCCGCATCTTTATTTATAAGGTAAATAAGGTAAGGAGAACGTATCATGGATAAGGCAAAGCGCAAGGCCATTATTGCTGGCAACTGGAAGATGAACAAGACCGCCTCCGAGGCTGCTGTTCTGGTGGACGAGCTCATCCCCGCCGTCAAGGACGCATCCTGCGAGGTCGTCATCTGCACTCCCTATACCGACCTGGTCACTGCTGTGGCAAAGACCAAGGGTACCAACATCCATGTCGGTGCCGAGAACGTCCACTTCGAGAAGTCCGGCGCATTCACCGGCGAGATCAGCGCTGATATGCTGGTGGATCTGGGCGTCGAGTACGTCATCGTCGGTCACTCCGAGCGCCGTCAGTATTTCGCAGAGACCGACCAGACCGTCAACAAGCGCGCTCTGGCCGCTCTGAACGCCGGTCTGAAGGTCATCATCTGCGTGGGCGAGAGCCTGCAGCAGCGTGAGGAGGGCGTCACCGAGGAGCTGGTCCGGATGCAGACCAAGATCGCCCTGCGCGATGTCACCGCCGAGCAGATGGCAAACGTCGTCATCGCCTACGAGCCCATCTGGGCCATCGGCACCGGCAAGACCGCTACTGCCGACCAGGCTGAGGAAGTCTGCGCTCAGATCCGCAAGGTCATCGGCGAGGTCTACGGCGAAGCTGTGGCCGAGGCTACCACCGTCCAGTACGGCGGCAGCATGAACGCCAAGAACTGCGAGGAGCTGCTGAGCAAGAAGGACGTGGACGGCGGCCTCATCGGCGGTGCTTCCCTGAAGGCTCCTGACTTTGCTGTCATCGTCAACGCTGCCACCAAGGGCTAAGCCCTGAGCGGTAAAAATCGTTCTCTCTGCGCCCGGCTGCGCCGCATTTCCGGCAGGGAGCCGGGCGCTATTTGTTGAATTTTCAAAGGAGATCCTATTTTATGTCCAAGAAACCTGTTCTGCTCTGCATCATGGACGGCTTTGGCTGGACCCCCAACGAGACCTACGGCAATGCCGTGGTTGCAGCCAGGAAGCCCTTCCTTGATTCTCTGATGGCAAAATATCCTATGACCACCATCGATGCTTCCGGCATGGCTGTGGGCCTGCCCGACGGCCAGATGGGCAACTCTGAGGTGGGTCACACCAATATGGGTGCTGGCCGCATCGTCTACCAGCAGCTGACCCTCATCACCAAGTCCATCCGCGACGGTGAGATGCTCAAGAATCCCGTCCTCGTCAAGAATATGAAGGCTGCCATCGACGCCGGCAAGGCGATCCACCTGATGGGTCTGGTGGGTACCGGCGGTGTCCACAGCCACGCTGACCACTGGTTCGGTGTGCTGGAAATGGCAAAGCAGATGGGTGCAAAGGAAGTCTACCTCCACTGCATCACCGATGGCCGCGACACCGATCCCCACTCCGGCAAGGGCTTCCTTGCCGACCTGCAGGCCAAGCTGGATGAGCTGGGCATCGGCAAGATCGCCAGCGTCTCTGGCCGTTACTACGCCATGGACCGCGACAACAACTGGGACCGTGAGGAGAAGGCTTACGCTGCCTTCGTCTACGGCGAGGGCAACCACGCTGCCAACGCGCAGGAGGCCATCGAGGCATCCTACGCCGACGACAAGACCGACGAGTTCGTTCTGCCCTGTGTCACCTGCGAGGGTGGCCGTGTGCAGGACGGCGACACCGTCATCTTCATGAACTTCCGTCCCGACCGCGCCCGTCAGATGACCCGCATCTTCTGCGACGACGCCTTCACCGGCTTCGAGCGCCGCGGCGGTCGCAAGCAGGTCCACTACGTCTGCATGGCCGAGTATGACGCCACCATGCCCAACTGCGAGGTCGCTTATCCTCCTGTTGAGCTGAAGAACGTCCTGGGCCAGTACCTGTCCGAGAACGGCAAGACCCAGCTGCGCATCGCCGAGACCGAGAAGTACGCTCATGTCACCTTCTTCTTCAACGGCGGTGTTGAGGCTCCCTACGAGGGCGAGGATCGCTGTGTCATCCCCAGCCCGAAGGTCGCCACCTACGACCTCAAGCCTGAGATGAGCGCCCCCGAGGTCGCTGACGAGTGCGTTAAGCGCATCGAGAGCGGCAAGTACGACGTGGTCATCCTGAACTTCGCAAACTGCGATATGGTCGGCCACACCGGCGTCTTTGAAGCCGCCGTCAAGGCCGTTGAGGCTGTGGACGCTGCTGTCGAAAAGGTCGTTACCGCTGTGCTGAACGCTGGCGGCTGCGCTTTCCTGACTGCTGACCACGGCAACGCCGAGAAGATGAAGAACCCCGACGGCACTCCTTTCACCGCCCACACCACCAACGTCGTGCCTTTCGTGGCCATCGGCTGCGGCGATGTGAAGCTGCGCGAGGGCGGCTGCCTGGCCGACATCGCACCCACCATGCTGCCCTACATCGGCCTGCCTGTCCCGGCAGAGATGACTGGCAAGAGCATCATCGTGGAGTAAATCAAATCCTTTTAAAAAGCGGAGTGGCTGCGGTCGCTCCGCTTTTCTTTTTGCCCCGCCCGTGATACAATAAACAGGAATATGCATTGAGGGAGACTGAGCGGATGGAATCAACGCGCAAACAAATCGTACTGGGCATTCTGGCCCATGTGGACTCCGGCAAGACCACCCTGTCGGAAGCCATGCTCTACCGCGCCGGTGTAACCCGCCGCCTGGGCCGGGTGGATCACAAGGACGCCTTTCTGGACACCGATGCGCTGGAAAAAGCGCGTGGCATCACCATCTTTTCAAAACAGGCCCTGCTCACAGCGGGTGATACCGACATCACCCTGCTGGACACACCGGGCCATGTGGATTTTTCCACCGAGACGGAGCGCACCCTGCAGGTGCTGGATTACGCGGTGCTGGTGGTCAGCGGCACCGATGGCGTGCAGAGCCATACCGAGACGCTCTGGCGGCTGCTGCGGCGCTACCATGTGCCCACTTTTGTGTTCGTGAATAAGATGGACCTGCCCGGCATGGAGCGGCAGGAGCTTCTTGCCCAGCTGAACCGCCGCCTGGGCGAAGGCTTTGTGGACTTTGGCGCAGAGCAGGCCGACCGGGACGAGGCGCTGGCCCTGTGCGACGAAAACCTGATGGACCGGATGCTGGATGCCGGACAGCTGCAGGACGCCGACCTCATCCCTGCCATTGCGCGGCGGCATGTGTTCCCGTGCTGGTTCGGGGCGGCCCTCAAGCTGGAGGGCGTGGATGCCCTGCTGGACGGGCTGGACCGTTACACCCGCCCGGCCCCGGCGCTGGAAGCCTTTGGAGCCAAGGTGTTCAAGGTGTCGCAGGACGAGCAGGGCGCGCGCTTGACCTGGCTGCGGGTCACCGGCGGGGAACTGAAGGTGAAAGCCCAGCTTACCGGCGAAGCGGACGGCGAGCCCTGGGCCGAAAAAGCCAACCAGCTGCGGCTGTATTCCGGTGCCAAGTACACGCTGGCAGAGGCCATCGGTCCCGGGCAGGTGTGTGCCGTGACCGGCCTGACCAAGGCCCGCCCCGGCGAGGGACTGGGCGCGGAGCGGGACAGTGACCTGCCGGTGCTGGAACCGGTGCTGAGCTATCAGGTGCTGCTGCCGGAGGGGGCCGACGTGCATGCGGCACTGGGCAAGCTGCACCGGCTGGAAGAAGAGGAGCCCCAGCTCCATGTGGTGTGGAACGAGACGCTGGGCGAGATCCATGTCCAGCTGATGGGCGAGATCCAGCTGGAGGTGCTGCGCAGCCTGCTGGCCGAGCGGTTCGGGCTGGAAGTGGAGTTCGGCCCCGGCGGCATCCTGTACAAGGAGACCATCACCGAGCCCATGGAGGGCGTGGGCCATTATGAGCCGCTGCGCCATTACGCGGAAGTGCACCTGAAGCTGGAACCCCTGCCCCGCGGCAGCGGCATGCAGTTTGCCGCCGACTGCCGGGAAGAGGTGCTGGACAAAAACTGGCAGCGGCTGGTGCTGACCCATCTGGAAGAAAAACAGCATCTTGGCGTGCTGACCGGGTCGCCCCTCACCGATGTGAAGATCACCCTCATTGCGGGCCGGGCCCACCTCAAGCACACCGAGGGCGGCGACTTCCGGCAGGCCACCTACCGCGCAGTACGGCAGGGCCTGATGCTGGCCAAAAGCCAGCTGCTGGAGCCGTGGTATGCTTTTCGGCTGGAGGTGCCCGCCGAGAACATCGGCCGCGCCATGAGCGATATCCAGCGCATGGAGGGCACCTTTGACCCGCCGGAAAGCGGGGAGGAGACGGCGGTGCTCACCGGGTTTGCGCCGGTGTCCACCATGCGCAGCTACCCCATGGAAGTGGTGAGCTATACTCGCGGCCGGGGCCATCTGAGCCTGACACTGGACGGCTACCGCCCCTGCCACAACGCGCAGGAGGTGATCGCGGCCATCGGCTATGAGCCGGAGCATGATCTCGACAACCCGGCAGATTCAGTGTTCTGCGCCCATGGGGCCGGTTTTGTGGTGCCCTGGGATCAGGTGCGCAGCCACATGCATGTGGACAGCGGCTGGGGCAAAAGCACCCGTCCGGAGCAGGAAGCGACTGTGCCTCAGCGCCGGGCCATGGCCTACCGTGCCACGCTGGAAGAGGACGCCGAGCTGCTCAAAATTTTCGAGCGCACCTACGGCCCCATCAAGCGGGACCCGCTGGCAGCCTTCCGCCCGGTGCAGAAGCGGGAGCGCCCCGACTTTGCCGCCGAGCAGTGGGAGATCGCGCCGGAATACCTGCTGGTGGACGGCTACAACATCATCTTTGCGTGGGACGAGCTGAACGCCCTTTCCAAAGAGAGCCTGGACGCCGCCCGCCACAAGCTGATGGACATCCTGTGCAACTATCAGGGCTTCCAGAAGTGCGTGCTCATCCTGGTGTTCGATGCCTACCGGGTGCCCGGCAGCCCCGGCAGCATTGAGCAGTACCACAATATCCATGTGGTCTACACCCGAGAAGCCGAGACCGCCGATATGTTCATTGAGCGTGTCACCCATGAGATCGGCAAGGGCCGCCGCGTCCGTGTGGCTACCTCTGATGGCATGGAACAGGTCATCATTCTGGGCCATGGTGCCCTCCGGGTCTCTGCCCGCATGTTCCATGAAGAAGTGCAGGAGGCGGAGAAGGAGATCCGGAGGTATTTGCAGGGAACGGATTAAACCTCTCCGTCATTGCTTGGCAAAGAGGGCGAGCTTTACGAAATGCCAAGGGCCCCCCTACTAGTGGGGGCTGTCGCCGCAGGCGACTGGGGGGTTGAGCCGCAAGCCCGACTGAGAGGTTGTATGAAAGGGTGCGTGATAAAATGACAATAACTTCCGATTTTGTCTGGCAGGCCATCCGGCCCCGTTCCCGGGATGCGCATAAAGGAACCTTTGGTTCCGTGCTGGTGGTGGCGGGCAGTGCGTCCTACCGGGGCGCGGCGGCGCTGGCCGTGGAAGGTGCCCTGCGCACCGGAGCCGGCATCGTTACGCTGGCAAGTGTAGAGCCGGTGCTGGCGGCGGTGGCCGCACGCCTGCCCGAGTGCTGCCTCTGCCCCTGCGAGGCGGGGGCAGAGGGCGGCATCTCGCCCCAGAATATCGACCGCATCCGGCGGCAGAAGGCCTCTGTCCTGCTGGTTGGCCCCGGGCTGGGTTATACGGCCCAGAGCGCGGCCCGTGCCGCCGAGACCAGGGCGCTGGTGAAAACGCTCCTGCCCGGCTTTTCCGGCAGTGCGGTGCTGGATGCGGACGGCCTGAACGCGGCCGCTGACCTGCTCCAAACGGAAAAAATGCTTCACCCTCAGGGGGAACTGATCTTAACGCCCCACCCCGGCGAGATGGCCCGGCTGACCGGACACTCTGCGGCAGAGATCAACGCGGACCGGGAAGGCATGGCGCTGCGCTATGCGAAAGCATGGAATGCTGTGGTGGTGCTGAAGGGGGCACATACCGTCATTGCAGGGCCGGATGGCCGCTGCGCGGTCAATCCCACCGGCAACCCGGGGCTTTCCCGGGGCGGCAGCGGGGATGTGCTGGCGGGCATGACCAGCGCCCTGCTGGCCTGCGGCCTGCCTGCCTTTGAGGCCGCCGCCTGTGCCGTTTATCTCCATGGTGCAGCTGCCGACCGTGCCGCTGCCCTGCACGGGGAAACCGGGATGCTCCCGCATGATCTGCTGGATGCGCTGGGGACCCTGTTTGCCGAAAATGGGCGCTGAGCAAGGGGACGATCCCATCAAAAAAAGAAACGCTTCCTTTCCTCTGGATTTGTGTTATACTGGAGCTATCCAAAACACAACGATCTGCCGGAAAGGAAGCGTTTCTTTTATGGTTCCTGCACTGGAAAAAATCATTGCCGAGAGCGACCGCATCGTCTTTTTTGGCGGCGCGGGGGTCTCCACCGAAAGCGGCATCCCTGATTTCCGCAGCGTGGACGGCCTGTACCACCAGAAGTACGATTACCCGCCCGAGACCATCCTGAGCCACACCTTCTGGGAGGAGAACCCGGAGGAGTTTTACCGTTTTTACCGCGATAAGCTCATCGTGAAGGGGGCAAAGCCCAACGCGGCCCACCTGCGGCTGGCAAAGCTGGAACGGGAGGGCAGGCTGAAAGCGGTCGTCACCCAGAACATCGACGGCCTGCATCAGGCGGCAGGTTCCAAGACCGTTTACGAGCTCCACGGCAGCACCCTGCGCAACTACTGCGTGAAGTGCGGCACGTTCTACGATGTGGACTTCATTGCCAACAGTACCGGCGTGCCCCGCTGCCCCAAGTGCGGCGGCATCGTCAAGCCGGATGTCGTTCTGTACGAGGAGGGGTTGGACGAGGAAGTGCTCTCCGGGGCCGTGTCTGCCATCCGCAAGGCGGATACTCTCATCATCGGGGGCACCAGTCTGGTGGTCTACCCGGCGGCGGGGCTCATCCGGTACTTCCGGGGCCGCCATCTGGTGGTCATCAACATGCAGCCCACCGGGGCCGATGCGCAGGCCGACCTGTGCATTGCAAAGCCCATCGGTCAGGTGCTGAGCGAGGACGTATTGTTGGAGGACTGAGATGAAAGCTGTCATTCTGGAAAGCTATGTCATGGAGGAAGGCGACCTCGACTGGTCGGGGGTAAAGGCATTGGTGCCCGATACCGTCAGCTATGTCCGCACGGCCTACGAGGAGATCGCCCCCCGCATTGGAGATGCGGACATCGTTCTGCTGAACAAGTGCCGCATGGATGAGGAGATCTTACAGCAGTGCCCGAATCTGAAATGGGTGGGCATCATTGCCACGGGCACCGACAACCTGGATCTGGAAGCCTGCCGCCGCCACGGCGTTGCAGTGGCCAATGTGCCGGGCTATTCTACCTACAGCGTGGCCCAGATGACCTTCAGCCTGCTGCTGGCCATCTGCCAGTGCGCGGAGCGCTACAACCGTGCCGTGAAGCAGGGATGCTGGCAGCTGGATATCCCGGAGAGCATCGGCCTGCTGCCCCAGATGGAGCTCTACGGCAAGACCTTTGGCGTTTACGGCTATGGCAGCATCGGGCGGCAGTCAGCCCGCATTGCCAGAGCCTTTGGCATGGAGGTGCTGGTCTGCACCCGCACCGTCCGGCCCGAATACGCCGCCAACGGTGTGGAGTTCGTGGATTATGATACCCTGCTGAGGCGGTGCGACATCCTCAGCCTGCACTGCCCGGCCACGCCCCAGACCCGGGGCCTTGTCAACGCGGAGGCGCTGGCGAAGATGAAGCCCGGGGCCATTCTGCTCAACACGGCCCGGGGCGCGCTGGTGGATGAGGAGGCCGTGGCAGCGGCTCTCCACAGCGGCCAGCTGGGCTTTTACGGGGCCGATGCCTTTGTCACAGAGCCTCTGCCTCAGGAAAGCCCCCTGCGGGCAGAACCCCACGCTATCCTCACACCGCACATTGCGTGGACGACCCGGGAGGCTTTGCAGAACCTGATGGACATTACCACCCGGAACCTGCGCACCTGGCTGGAAGGAAACGGCGAGCACATCGTCAACAGATAAAAAGGAGAGATGAATCATGCAGGCAACCATTCACAACGAATTTCTGACCCTGACCGTGGATACCCATGGTGCCGAAGCAGTCAGCCTGAAAAATGCCGCCGGGCAGGAGATGCTCTGGCAGGCCGACCCGGCTGTCTGGAAGCGCCATGCCCCCATCCTTTTCCCCTGGACGGGCAAGCTGACCGGCGGGGCCTTTACCCATAAAGGCAAGACCTACACCGGCGGTCAGCACGGCTTTGCCCGGGATGTGGAGCACACCCTGCTCTGCGCCGAGGGCGACACCATCCGGCTGGAGCTGCGCTCGGATGAAAAGAGCAAGGCAGAGCGCTTCCCGTTTGATTTTGTCCTGACCAGCACCTTCCGGCTGGAGGGCAGGACGGTGCACCACACCCTGACCGTCACCAACCCCGCCGATGCCGCCGAGGAGCTGCAGTTCGGCATCGGCTACCACCCGGCGTTCCGCATCCCCTTTGATGACAAGCACACCACCACCGATTACGAGTTCCGCTTCGACCAGCCGGAGAGCCCGATGATCCTGGACGCTTACCCCAACGGTCTGCTGACCGGCAAGTGCGGTTACCGGTGGAAGAATGAGCAGAGCATCCCCCTGACAGACGATCTGTTTGAGAACGACAGCTTCTGCATGGCCGGTCTGCGCAGCCGCACGCTGGGCATCTACGAGAAGGACACCGGCAAGGGAATCGTCTGCAATGTGGAGGGCTACCCCTACACCCTCATCTGGTCGGCTCCGGCAAAGCCTGTGCGCTTTGTCTGCATTGAGCCGTGGCACTCCCTGCCCGGTGCCCAGACCGATACCCAGGAGTGGAGCCAGCGCGCCGCTGCCGCCTGCCTTGCCCCCGGCCAGACCTGGGAGACCACCCTCAGTACAACGTTTGAGCGCTGAAGCAAAGTTTGGCAAAGAAATGCAGGAACCCCTTGACAGAGGGGACTGCATTCTGATTTAATTAGAATCGATAAAAGGGAGTAAAGGGCATTCCGCAGGGCCTGCGGGGTGCTGCATGGCAGCGTCATCACGGCAGAAATGCCCGATGTCATGTGTTGGCTTGAGACTTTTGTCACAGACAGAGTGCTGTGGCAGGGGTCTCTTTTTTCTTGCTCGGCACAGGAACACAAGGAGGAAAAATAAATATGGATCTTCTGAACACATTCGCCAGTCTCTTTTCCAATTTTGGAAATCTGACCTGGCAGATGGTGGTGATGTGGGGCATCGGTGCGCTGCTCATCTACCTTGCCATCGCCAAAAAGATGGAGCCGAGCCTGCTGCTGCCCATGGGCTTTGGTGCCATTCTGGTCAACCTGCCCCTCTCGGGTGCCATCACGCAGGGGGATACGGTCGGCCCCATCTCTGCATTGTTTGAAGCGGGCATGTCCAACGAGCTGTTCCCGCTGCTGCTATTCATCGGCATCGGTGCCATGATCGATTTTGGCCCGCTGCTGGAAAA
>ERZ773204.1422-NODE-1422-length-18567-cov-4.170268_pt1 | contig 18567 bp, 9 predicted proteins | sample MGYA00581007_ERZ773204 | MGnify/ENA primary metagenome ERZ773204 (study PRJEB29015, sample SAMEA2737757) | human gut metagenome | biome: human gut; feature: human-associated habitat; material: faeces | place: China | collected 2012 ... | reverse complement strand
GCAAAGTAGACCGCTTTGACAATGGCGTATTCTGCGTCTATGCCATGCAGCGGGAGGGCCCTTATGACGCTGTGGTGATAATGGAGGATGGGGCCCGTGGAATGAATTTCTGCATGAGCATACGAGGCTACAGCAAGGATGTCCCGCTCCTTTGGATCAGCGATCAGGCAGAATTTGAACCCCAAAGCCGCAGGCTGCGGGTAGATGACTTTTGGGTGAAGCCCGTTGCAGAGCATCAGCTGGGGGAAGCAGTCTCCCGGCTTCTTCAGGGAAAAAAGGGAAGGAATGAATCAGGTGGGGAGGAAAAGTATGAATAAAAAATATTACCGGAGAGAACAAAACCGTCACGCTATATAGAAAATAATGACAACAGGAGGAAATGGATATGAGGTATAAAAAGAAGAAAAGGCAGATCGTATCTGCAGCATTGGCGGCAATGATGGCGATGCAGTTATGCATACCGTCTGCAACGTTTGCAGCAGTTCCTACAAAAAAGTTGAAAGTGATCACGGGATTTACGGAATTACCGGAGGAGGTCGCGCATATTCAGATCCCTGCGGATGCCGGAGAAAACTTTGAGGATTATCTGAATTTCCCGGAGACGATCGAGGCTTCGGTGGTGGAATATAAGAACGTGAATCATCAGAAAAATAATGCGGATCGCGATAAGGGCGCGGAAGATGAGAAAGCGGCAGCAGACGACCGTGATAAGAAAGAAGACTTTGGAATTGCTACCGGCAGTAATGCGAAGAAAGAAAATCTGAATGAGGAGGAAACTCCGGAAACAGAAAATTCAGAAAACGTGCCGGATAGCAATGATGAGGAGGAAGCAGATAAACAGGAAGTTCAGGAGAAAGACCAGCAGGGTACGTTTCTGATCGCGACCGACAGCAATGCCGGGGATTTTCTTGAGGATTATGAGTTTGAAGATGAGGAAATCTCAGAAGATATCCCGGTGCTGACGGATATCAGCGTTACTTGGGAGCCGGATGAGAACCGGGAAGATGAAAGTGGTTTCTATTATTATCTTCCGGTTCTTCCGAGAGAGTATATTTTGGCAGCGGGCGTGGAGCTTCCGGAGATCGAGGTCAGCATGGACGGCGGAATCGCTTTGCTGGCATCAACAGGTACTTATGATATTGCGAATGGCGGTATCAGCATCAACAGCAACACATTGGAACAGTATAAGGATGCGACTATCACGGGAAGCAGTACGACCCATAATATTCTGGTTAATGGTGTGGAGGCTACAATCACGATTTCGAATCTGGATATCCAGATACCGCTTGTTAAGAACGATGAGACAGCGAGTACCTGGGTACCGGCGATCCGACTGGTGAATGGTGCAAAACTGAATCTGATTCTGGAGGGAGAAAACACGCTCAAGGGCGGTGATATGTGTGCGGCTATTGAGGTGCCGGAAGGCTGCACCCTGACGATCAGCGGAGAGGGAAGCTTAAAAGCAACCGGTGGAGAAGGCGCCGGAATTGGTGCGTCAAGCAGGAGAAATGGTTCCTTGGGGACAATTGTGATCGACGGAGGCGATATCAAAGCTTATGGCGGCGAGATGGCAGCAGGTATTGGCGGCAGTGCAGAGGGCGGCAGCGGTACCATTATCATCAACAACGGAACTGTGTATGCCAAGGGCGGATATGGAAGCTCCCCCAGGGATATTAAAAATGTATACGGTGGAGCAGGAATTGGCGGTGGAGCGTCCGGCTGCGTGGATCTGATTGAAATCAATGGTGGCAATGTGACAGCCTATGGAGGATATGCTACGAACGCAGGAAGACGCCCTGGAGCCGCAATCGGCTGTGGCGGTGGTGGAGCAAAAGCGGTAGAAGGCGGATACAAGTATGGTGATATTGCGATCAAAGGTGGAACGGTTTTAGCCATTGCATATCAGAATGAAGTGTATGCCATTGGTATCGCAGTAAAGCCAGGTCAATCGTTGCCGGGTGGTACTTTGGATGGCTCTATTTCTATCAGTAATGAAGCCACAGTAAACTTAAATGGCGGCGATTATTTCCCGAAAAGTGAAAATTTCGAACTGAAAAAGTATACCATTCAGGGCACGATTGCGGATGTACGATTCACCGAAAGCACTTATCCGGTGACAATCAGCGTGGGAGAGATTACCTGGGATGCTGGGACGATGCAGGTGAGCGATTATCAAGGTACACTTAAGGCATCCAATTATCTGAAGTCATTAACGTCAGGGACACAGGTAACGGTACAGGTGACGGTTGGAGACTATGTTTATCGGATGGAAGCTGACGTTGCTGATGTTGATGATAAGAATGCAACGATCACTTTGAAGGCCGCAACTCCTCTTTATGAGACAAGATTAAAATTTGTTTCCACGGCGATCACGAGCGATCAGGTATTACAGGCAAGCGATATCACGATCAAGCAGGATGATGAACCGTTGAGCAATCAAGAAGGTCAAAGTGCAGCTATGGTCATTCCTTCCATGCAGATTTCGTATGATGAAGCGAACACGGGACATCTGACGGTATATCTGCCGGAAAATAGGAATAACACAGAGATTTCGGTGACGGTACCGGGCTTAAATGACGGCAATCCGATCACAGTATCAGGTAAGACGATTTCGACAACAACAACAAATGAAATCGAGATGTTTCATGATGATACCGTTTGTAGTCATGAGTACTATAATGCAGATGGATTTTGTGAAGCATGTGGTGCATATCAGAAGGCAAACAAGTCGGGGGAATATTATGAGATTTATAATGCCGGTCAGCTTTTCTGGTTTGCGGAGCGGTTTAATAGCGGGATGATCCCTGATAACAGCAATCTGAAGCTGATGAAGGATATTGAGATTCCGGACGGTCATAACTGGACAAGCATTGGAAACATAACTGATAAGTTTTTCAAAGGGAATATTGAGGGAAATTATCATGTAATTTCCGGACTGCGACCTGCTAATGACAATACAAGTTATAAGTGGGGACTGGTGGCAAGGATTCAAGATGGGAGTGTACAAAATATAGGGCTGGTGTTGGAAGATGGTTGGACTTTCGGGTTGTGTCATACCGCTGTTCGTACCAATATTCAGAATTGTTTTGTAGTAGGAACAAATTTTTTAAATAATTCTTCAAACGGAACGGTGACTAATTGCTTGGCTGTATCAGGAAAACTGGAAGGAACTGCGTCCTCGGTAAGTAATAGAGCTACTTTTACGAACTGTTATGAGACAACAGAGGGGATATTTAGTTATCTGGGTGGAATTACTACTCTAGATAGCGAAGAAAAACTGAAATCCGGCGAAATTGCCTATAAATTAAACGGTGAAAAATCAGAGGGTATATGGGGACAGGTGATCGGAAGGGAGGATTACCCGCATTTCCGCAAGTACAGTAAGACGGTATCTTATGATCAAACTACTGATACATATTCTAATAACGAGGCGGCAAGTATCACTTCCGCAACTGTCACGGATATTAAGACGATTTCTGAAACACAAGCAACTGCTACAATTAAGGCAACGGGAACTTCTGGAGCAGAGGTTAAGTTTTTCTTAACCTCCAGCGAGGATGAGCGGACGTTAGATGATATGTTCTTGAATGGAACGCAACTTAAGGAAAGTTCTTCCGGAAACTATGAGTATACTATTCAGGATTTAGCTCCTGACACAGAATATCATGTCAGACTGATGATTAAAAAGGATAGTAAGTTATCTCTTGATGTAACCTATGTAAATTTCCAGACAGAAAAAATGCGGCAGGAGGCACCTAATGCTGCTGATGTTTCTATCAATTACGAACAGGAGACTTTAGAGAATAAAGCTTCCTGCGATCTGGAGTATGCTGCTTCTAAGGATGCACAGTCATGGACAACTATAAGACGGGGTGGTAAGGTTCGTCTGACAGGGCTGCTGGATAACATTCGTGAAAATGGTGGGTCTGTACCATTCTATATTCGCAAGAAAGCATCCTCGTCCATGTCAGCCAGTGAAGCGGTTTTGGTGGCGAATTTGCAAACACAGGCGATTCCGGAAGAATCGAACAAGCCGAATATTGATTATCGGAAGGAAGAAATCACAATTTCCTCATCTTTACAGTATGTGATTGTAAACGGAACCAAGACCTCTCCAAACTGGACCTCTGCAAAAATGGGCAGTGGATCAGGAATTTCGATTACAGACATCATTTCTTCCGATCATGAGAGTACGGTTTATTATCGGTATGCTGCAAGCAACACGGATGAGAAATTTGCCGGAAAACCTAAAAGTATCACGATTCCTAAAAGAACGGCAGCACCGGCTGCAATAACTGAGGGTGAGGTGGATATAACCGGTACGACGATTACCATAAACAGAACTAGTCCGGAAAATGACATTGAGTATGGATACCGTGATGCAGATTCAGACGGAGCATTTACATGGATTGACGGTACGGAAATTCAGAGATTATATCCGGCACATGGATATCAGCTAAGCTGTAGAATAAAGGCGAAAGAGAATGCATTTGCTTCTGAGAGAACGGAACCGCTTCATGTGTCTACCAGGGATACACTGAGAATTGTAGGAAACGGAACACAAAAGTGGAATGCGAAGGGGACTTATGGGGTTTCACTTGCTCGGATTCCGGTTTCCCTGGCTTCCGGTTATGGTGTGTATAATGGTGCAAATCAACCGGTAGCAGGAGCCTGGAGCTGGGAACCGGAAAATAGTAGTTCAGCATCTGGTATTTATCCGAAGGTAAAAGATAACAAGGCTTATACCGTGAAATTTACACCGACAGATTCAAGTGCTTCATACGATGGGACATTAACAGCTTCCGTGTTACCGGAAATTTCTAAGTACCCACTGCAATTATCATCAGTTGCGGTAGAAGATAAGACCTATGATGGCACGAAAACAGCAACTGTACAGCAGCCACTCATGATAGACACTGGTGTGAATACAGCTGCCGGAAATGAAAAACTGCAGATCACAGGCTTAACAGCCGCTTTTAAGGATGAAAATGCCGGAACCAATAAAGAGGTTGTGATCGATGCTTCGAAGGCAGTGATAACAGGAGCAGCAGCGAGCGGTGGCGGAGCAACAGCCGATCCGGATAACTACCAGGTCAACATTCCTTCCAGTGCAACCGCAACGATCAAAAAAGCAGCATCTTCGATCACGATCAATGATGCAGAGTGGCCGGGAACGAAAACATATGGCGATCCTGATTTTCCATTGACTGGAGTTACCACCGTTGGAGACGGAGCGGTGACCAAGACAAGCGACTCTGCGAATGTACTGACGGTTGATGCAGATGGCCGGGCAACGATCCATGGCGCAGGTACGGCAACAGTAACGATAAGTGTGGCAAGTGGCACCAATTATACGGCAGGTAATAATTCCAGACCGATCACCGTTCAGAAGGGAAGCATTTCCCTGAATTTGAAAGCCGGAAAGAAAACCGGTCTGATGCAGAGACTCCGGGCTGCTCTTGGAAATGTGAAAGATACTTATGTTCTGACTCTGGAAGCGAAGGGAGCTTATCAGGATGTTCTGACTGGAACGGTAATATTTTATGAAAATGGACAGTCGCTCAATGAGACGCCGATCACATTGACCAATGGAACCGCATCCATGGAATATTCGGGTCCTTCTGCTGGTACGCATGAAATTTCGGCAGATTATGTGCTTCCGGCTGACGGCGCAGAGCAGCAGAATTACAATAAGCCTGCACTGGTAAGCTGCAGCTTCGAGGTCGGAAAAGTAGATGAGGATCAGATTCAGATCAAAGAAGTAGACGGGAAACTCTACGGAGATGATCCATTTGAACTGGAACTTACCGGACAGAAGGGAACCGGAGCTGTGAAATTCTCCGTTCCTGACGGAAATGGAGTTCTGGAGCTATCAGAAGTGAACGGAAAAACAGAGGCGAAGATCATCGGAGCCGGAACGGTCCTTGTGACGGCTGAGGTTGCCGGGGATACTGACTACAATGGAACGACGGTGACCAGGGAAATTACTGTTGGAAAAGCACAGGCACCGGAGATTTCCGTGGCAGAGCCGAAGATTGCACCGGTTCCTGCAGATGCACCGGAGGAAGTAAAAGCGATCGCTAACCTCTTAGAGAAGAACGCCCCGGAGATTACCGGACTGGATACTGCCACAGCAGATCTGATCCGGGAAACAGAAAACGGGGATGTGATCGTAAAAACAGGAGAAGATCAGACGATTTCCGGAGTGGAAGCGAAGGAAAAACTTCAGGAGGAAGGAATCGATACCGCCGGAAAGAAGGTAAGACTGGTGGTTGAGCCGTATATGTCGGTGGAAGTAAAGGGTGTGACCGAAAAACAGGGAGTGAATGTGATCACTTTTGAAATCACTGCATTATACAATGTAAAAGCCACAACAGCCAGAAAGAATGAGACCATGCAGGAGGAAGGAACCGGTAGAAATACCATTCTGATCGGCACAGCAATCCCGCAGAAGGTTGGAACCCCGGTTACGATCACCCTGCCGCTCCCGGCAGATTATCCGACCGAAGATCTCTTTATCCGGCATCTGTTACATAGCGGAAAAATTGCTTATTATCCGGTAACAGTAAAGAAAACGCAGGGAATTGCGATGGCAGAGTTTGTAAACAAGGATGGCTTTAGTACCTTTGAGCTGCTCTCAGACAGCCGAAAGGGAACGGTTGCATTTGATCATGGAGTCGGAGAACGGAGCTATAGCCTGGAGCAGATGGATGAAGCGCTTCCGACAGTCAGCAAGGATGGAGCTGTGTTCAAGGGCTGGAAGATCAACGGCACGTTGCATACAACTGTGAACGAAGCACTCCTGGATGTGCTGGATCAGGCAGAAGGACATCGTGTGACGGCGCAGGCAGTTCTGGAAAGCAACAGTCCTGAAACTCCTGATAATCCGAAGGAAGACAGCAGCTCCGGTTCCGGCAGCGACGGAGATACTGACTGGAATGTGACCAGAAATGCATGGGAAACAAAGAATGTCAATGGCGTAGTCAGATGGAGATACTATGGCAGCGATGGACGATGTGTATCCAATGCATGGAAACAGCTTCCGTACAAGGAAATCATGTTCTGGTATCACTTTGGCACAGACGGGTACATGGATACCGGCTGGTTTAAAGATGCGGATGGAAACTGGTATTATCTGAATCCGGCATCCGACGGTACGCAGGGTGCAATGAAGACCGGCTGGTTTAAGGATACGGATGGAAACTGGTATTATCTGAATCCGGTATCTGACGGTACGCGGGGAGCGATGAAGACCGGCTGGTTTAAGGATGTGGATGGAAACTGGTATTATCTGAACCCGGTTTCTGACGGTACCCAGGGAGCGATGAAGACCGGCTGGTTTACAGATCCGCAGGATGGACATCTCTATTATCTGGATCCAAAGACCGGTGCAATGGTGACCGGAAACGTACAGAATGATCATATGTGATCCTGTTTCACAGGGATCCATCAACTTTTGTGGTTGATGGATCCCTGCTTTTATCTTCTCATAGGACAAATGGAAATTTTTACTTGACAGTTCTATGTTTTTTCATGTATGATAGAAATAGTGTGAAGAGACATTTATCGTTTTCATGCAAATGTATGTAATGACCACTCCCGCAGAACAGACTACGGAAGTTAAGCCCATCGGACAGGCGGGTCAAGCGCCGCGTGGGGTTAAGCCCACATTATTGATTGAGTTAAAAGCTCAAATTTATAAGTTGATTACTTTATAATCAGTGTTTGAAAAACACATCATCTTGTGAATCGGTCAATAAGTGCAGGGACAATATATTTGCGATTGCAGACTTGGAAGAAAAAACGATAAAGCTCAGAGGCAGACGGGAGCGGAGTGACGCGCCCCAGACCCCAATGGAATAGAATCGTTTTGAGCAGATGATGGTTTTGGCGTCATCTGCTTTTTTATTATTCAGATGATGCGCAATCAATAAAATGCGTGAGGAACAAAACCATGGACAGAGAGAGACAAAAGAAAGCCCCGATCTATGAAGCGCTCGAGGAATTTAAAAAGAAGAGAGTTGTCCCGTTTGATGTACCGGGACATAAGAGAGGACGCGGAAATCCGGAACTGGTACAGCTTTTAGGCGAAAAATGTGTATCTTTGGACGTAAACTCGATGAAGCCGCTTGACAACCTCTGTCATCCGGTCTCCGTGATCCGTGAGGCGGAAGAGCTTGCGGCGGAGGCATTCGGAGCGGCCAGCGCCTATCTGATGGTAGGCGGAACGACATCGGCGGTCCAGAGCATGATCCTCTCGGTGGTAAAAGCCGGAGATAAGATCATCCTGCCGCGAAACGTACATAAGAGCGTCATCAACGCTCTGGTGCTCTGCGGCGGAATCCCGATCTATGTAAATCCGGAGATGAACCAGAGACTCGGTATTTCACTGGGAATGCAGGTCGAAAAAGTAAAACAGGCCATCGAGGACAATCCGGACGCAGTTGCGGTGTTCGTCAACAACCCGACCTATTATGGCATCTGCTCTGATATAAAAACGATCGTACAGCTTGCCCATGCGAGAGGCATGAAGGTCCTCGCGGACGAGGCTCATGGAACCCATCTGTATTTCGGAAAGAATCTTCCGATCTCCGCAATGGCAGCGGGAGCCGATATGGCGGCGGTATCCATGCACAAGTCCGGCGGAAGCCTGACCCAGAGTTCGCTTCTTCTTTTAAATAAGGGAGTGAACACCGACTATGTGCGCCAGATCATCAATCTGACCCAGACTACAAGCGCATCCTACCTGCTTCTTTCCAGTCTTGATATCTCAAGACGAAATCTGGCTCTCCGCGGCGAGGAATCCTTCGCGAAGGTCGTTGAGATGGCAGAGTACGCGAGACGGGAGATCAACTCCATCGGTGGCTACTATGCTTACGGAAAAGAACTTGTAAACGGTGACAGCATTTTCGATTATGATGTGACGAAGCTCTCCGTGTATACAAGAGACATCGGGCTTGCGGGAATCGAGGTCTATGATCTTCTGCGCGACGAGTATGATATCCAGATCGAATTCGGTGACATCAGCAACATTCTGGCTTACATTTCCATCGGAGATCGTATCCAGGACATCGAGCGCCTTGTTGGTGCTCTGGATGATATCGAGCGTCTCTACAAAAAAGACAGCTCCGGACTGCTCTCTGGCGAGTACATTTCTCCAAAGGTTGTTATGTCCCCGCAGAAAGCGTTCTACTCCGAGAAGGTCTCCGTTCCGGTGGAAGCGTCTTCAGGAAGAGTCTGTGCGGAGTTTGTGATGTGTTATCCGCCGGGAATCCCGATCCTGGCGCCGGGGGAGATGATCACGGATGATGTGGTCCAGTATATCCTGTATGCGAAGAAAAAGGGATGCTCCATGCAGGGAACAGAAGATCCGGCGGTGGATCATCTGATGGTGCTGGCAAACATATAGGCTTTGGCCAATACGATACAAGGAGTCACGAGATATGGAATTCTGGTTTTCAGAACTGCACACCGGAAACGTAAAGCTGTCCATCAAGATCGAAAAGCAGCTGTTTTCCGGGGAGAGTGAATATCAGCGGATCGACGTGTTCGATTCCGAGGAATTTGGAAAATTTATCTCTCTGGACGGGGAGATCGTATTCTCCGAGAAGGACGAGTTTATTTATGACGAGATGGTGACCCATGTGCCGATGGCGGTCCATCCGTGTGTGAAGGACGTACTGATCATCGGCGGCGGCGACGGCGGTGTCGCGAAAGAACTTTTGCAGTATGACTGCGTGGAACATATCGATGTCGTGGAGACGGATGAGATGTTTGTGGAGGTTTCAAGAAAGTTTTTCCCGGAGGTGGCCTGCGCCTTAGATGATCCGCGTGTCGAGGTCCACTATGATGACGGTCTGAGATTTTTAAGAAACAAGAAGGCAAAGTATGACCTTATCATCAACGATTCCACAGACCCCTTCGGTCATACGGAGGGACTGTTCACGAAGGAATTTTACGGTAGCTGTTACAGCGCCTTAAAGGAAGATGGGATCATGGTCTACCAGCACGGAAGCCCATTCTACGATGAGGACGAGCTGGCCTGCCGCAGCATGCACCGAAAGGCATTCCGCTCCTTCCCGATCAGCCGTGTGTATCAGGCACATATTCCAACCTGTCCGTCCGGATACTGGCTCTTCGGCTTCGCTTCAAAGAAATATCATCCCATCAAGGATTTCAAACCCCGGGAATGGGATGCATTAAATATCGAAACCTGGTATTACACGACACATCTTCACATGGGAGCGTTCATGCTGCCGAAGTATGTTGAGGATCTTTTAAAAGAGGAGGAAAAATAAACATGAGCAGATTAATGATCATCGGCTGCGGAGGTGTTGCGTCCGTAGCGATCCACAAGTGCTGTCAGAACAGTGATGTATTCACAGAAATCATGATCGCAAGCCGTACCGTATCCAAGTGCGATGCCTTAAAGGAGAAACTTCAGGGAACTACAAAGACGAAGATCACGACCGCGAAAGTGGATGCTGACAACGTGGACGAGCTGGTGGCTTTAATGGAAAGCTACAAGCCGGATGCAGTGTTAAACGTTGCACTCCCGTATCAGGACCTGACGATCATGGATGCATGCTTAAAGGCTGGCGTAAACTATATCGATACCGCAAACTACGAGCCGGAGGACACCGATGACCCGGAGTGGCGCGCGATTTACGAGAAACGCTGCAAGGAAGAGGGCTTCACCGCGTACTTCGACTATTCGTGGCAGTGGGCGTACAAGAAAAAGTTCGAGGAGGCCGGCCTGACCGCGCTGCTCGGCTCCGGCTTCGACCCGGGCGTTACGCAGGCATACTGCGCTTATGCACAGAAGCATCTGTTCGATGAAATCGACACCATCGACATCCTCGACTGCAACGGCGGCGACCACGGCTATCCGTTCGCGACCAACTTCAACCCGGAAATCAACCTGCGCGAGGTCTCCGCGCCCGGCTCCTACTGGGAGAACGGCCACTGGGTCGAAATCCCGGCGATGAGCATCAAGCGCGAGTACGACTTCGACCAGGTCGGCCACAAGGATATGTACCTGCTCCATCACGAGGAGATCGAGTCCCTCGCGAAGAACATCCCGGGCGTACAGCGCATCCGCTTCTTCATGACCTTCGGCCAGTCCTACCTGACCCACATGAAGTGTCTGGAGAACGTCGGCATGCTGTCCACCACCCCGATCGAGTTCGAGGGCCATCAGATCGTGCCGATTCAGTTCCTCAAGGCGCTCCTGCCCGACCCGGCTACCCTCGGCCCGCGCACCAAGGGCAAGACCAACATCGGCTGCATCTTCACCGGCAAGAAGGACGGCAAGGAAAAGACCGCCTACATCTACAACGTCTGCGACCACGAGGAGTGCTACCGCGAGGTCGGCTCGCAGGCCATCAGCTACACCACCGGCGTTCCGGCGATGATCGGCGCAGCAATGCTGCTGACCGGTAAGTGGTCGAAGCCCGGCGTCTACACGGTCGAGGAGTTCGACCCCGATCCGTACATGGAAGCACTGAACAAGTGGGGTCTGCCGTGGCAGATCGATGACAAGCCGGTGCTGGTGGACTGATATGAGATTTACCGATCTTCCGACTCCCTGCTTTATCATTGACGAAAACCGCCTTGTGCAGAACCTTGCGGTGCTGCGCGATGTCGCGCGTCGTACCGGCGCGAAAATCCTGCTTGCGCAGAAGGCGTTTTCCATGTTTTCGACCTATCCGCTGCTGCGCGAATACCTCGCCGGCACGACCGCGTCCGGTCTGTACGAGGCGCGTCTGGGCCACGAGGAATTCGGCGGTGAAACACACGTATACTCTCCGGCCTACACGCCGGACGAGTTCCGTGAAATTCTCGAATATGCCGACCATATCGTGTTCAATTCGTTCACTCAGTGGAAAAAATACGGCAACCTCGCCCGCGTCGCGGGAAAGAGCTGCGGCCTGCGCCTCAATCCGGAGTGCTCGACCCAGCCGGAGGATCATGCCATCTATGACCCGTGCGGCCCGACCTCGCGCCTCGGCATCACCGAAGCGAATTTCCAGCCGGATATGCTCGACGGCATCGAAGGCTTCCACTTCCACACGCTGTGCGAGCAGAACGCGGACGATCTCGTGCGCACGGTCGCGGCGTTCGAAATGCGCTTCGGCCGCTACATGGAGGGCATGAAGTGGCTCAACCTCGGCGGCGGTCACCACATCACCCGCGCCGATTACGACGTGGAAGCGCTCGTCAGCTGCATCACGCACCTGCGCGATAAGTACGGCGTGCAGATTTATCTGGAGCCGGGCGAGGCCGTTGTGCTGAACGCTGGCTATCTGGTATCGACCGTGCTCGAAACCATGAAAAACCGCAAGGACATCGCCATTCTCGATACCTCTGCGGCCTGCCATATGCCTGACGTGCTCGAAATGCCCTACCGTCCGCCCGTCATGCGTGCAGACGAGCCGGGACGCAAGGCGTTCGACTACCTGCTGACCGGCCGCACCTGCCTTGCAGGCGACGTCATCGGCGAGTATTCGTTCGATGTGCCGCTGATGTCCGGCGAGCAGGTCGTCTTTGAGGACATGGCGCTTTATACCATGGTCAAGACCAACACCTTTAACGGTATGCCTCTGCCGCTCATCGCCATCCGCCGCGCGGATGGAACCGACGAAGTCGTAAAGATGTTCGGCTACGAGGATTTTAAGAATCGTCTTTCCTGAGAAAAACGAAAAAGCGACCGAGAGTTCGGATGAACCCGGTCGCTTTTCTTTTATCCGTAATAATACGGAGAGTATAAGAATACAAATTGCAATCAAACCGCAACAAAAAATTCAGCAGCGAAAATGAAATCACAGCAGACACAGCTCACAGCACCGGCTGCCGCGCACTGATATGCGCGGAAAGATGCGCGCCGCCGCAGGCAAGCCAACCCCAAACGGCGGCGAACCGCCCCAGATGATAGAGTGGTTTTCATTGCGGTCCCCGCATCCTGGCCGCGCGACCAACGGGAGTCGCGGCAGACCGGAAGGTCAGGGGGAGTCGCAAGAGGGGGTATAGGAAACCACGTCTTTAGGGGTGTCCTGTACCCCCTTTTGCCCCTCGCCCCGGGAGGGGGCGCGTCCCTCGGAGTGGACTATTACAGATGCTTCGCCAGAAGCTCTCGGTATTCGTCCTCCGTGCCCGGGTTGCCGACAACGGCAAGCGACGCCTTCGCCGGGTCGAATACCCGACGCGCAAGGTTCAGAATATCGTCATATGTTACGCTGTCGTATGCCGCAAGGACATCTTCGATTTTCGCGACCTCGCCGCGCATCAGCTCGCTGCGGCCGATGGTCATCATGCGCGTGCCCGTGCTTTCGAGGCCCATGAGCAGCGTCGTTTTGGCCTGCTCGCGGGTACGGGAAATCTCGTCCTTCGCCGGGCCGTCCTCGCAGAAGCGGTGCAGCTCCTGAAGAATGCGCTCAAGCGCCTGACGCTCGGTTTCCTCGCCCAGACCGGTGTAAATCGACATCAGGCCGGTGTCCAGATGGGGCGTGGTGAACGTGTAGATGGAGTAGCACAGGCCGCTCTGCTCGCGGATGCTCTGGAACAGGCGGGAGGACATGCCGCCGCCGAGAATGTTCGACAGCAGGTTCATCGTGAAGCGGTCCTCGCTCAGCGCAGAAACGCCGGGGAAGGACAGACACAGGTGGTTCTGCTCGATCTCCTTGCTGCGCAGCACGAGCGAGGGCTTGTACAGCGCCGGGGTGATCTGGTTGCGGCCTGAGCCGTCCATGACGGAAAACAGGTCTGCGATGTAGTCGATGTCCTCATCGGTGAAGTGGCCGGAAACCGCGATGACCGTGTCCTCGGGGCGGTAGTATTCGTGCATATAGCGGTGCAGGGTTTCGGTCGTGATGGGCGCGAGCGTTTCCTCGGTGCCGAGGATGGGGCGGCCGAGCGCCGAGCCGTCATAGCAGCTCTCGAACAGCTTGTCGATGGCGACATCCTCGGGGGAGTCCTCGTACATATCGATTTCCTCAAGCACGACGCCGCGTTCCAGCTCGATGTCCTCCTGTGCGAAGCGAGACTCAAGGAACATATCCGCGAGCAGCGCGATGCCGGTCTGGAGGCGGCTGTCAAGCACCTTCATGTAGTAGCAGGTGCATTCCTTGTCGGTGAAGGCGTTCGCCTGACCGCCGAGGGCGTCGATGGCGATGGCGATATGGCGGGCGGAACGCTTTTCCGTGCCCTTGAAAATCATGTGCTCGATGAAATGCGAGATGCCGTTCAGCTCCGCCGGTTCATAGCGGCTGCCGTTGCCGACCCAGATGCCGACAGATACCGTGCGCATGGTATCCAGTCGCTCGGAAATAATGCGCACGCCATTGGGGAGAACTCGTTTTACATACATAATATCCGCTCCTATATTTCTTTCTTCCCGTTTGTCCTGCGGGGGAGTGAGGCGGCGGCGCCGCCGAAAAAAGCAGGGGAGCATAACCGCGGTCATGTTCCCCTGCTGCGATTATTTACTTGTTAATAATACACCCGATTACCGCTTTCGTCCAGATGATATCTGTCGCCGTCCGAGTCATAATAATCGCCGGTCGAGGGGTCGTAGCTGCCGCCTTCCTCTACGAGCGACTCAGGATCGACCGTCGCAGACGGCTGGCTCGTGGTCGAGCCGGTGGTGCTGCTGTCCGACGGCTTGCCGGTCGAGGTGCTGCTGTCCGATGGCTTGCCGGTCGAGGTACTGCTGTCCTTGGAGTCGGTGCTGCCGGAGTCGGTGCCGGCGGTGCCGGGCACGGCATCGTTGTAGATATACTCGTGCAGCTCATCCGCCACAACGTCCACGTCATACAGGATGTACTCGTTGGACGAGCCGTAATACTGCCACTCGTTATCCAGCGGGAAGCGGACGTGCTCCACGGTGGGAACGCCGTTCTTGACCGCGCCGACGATGAGCGGCGCAATATCCGACGGAGAAAGCGAGGTGGTGACATAGGGCATGAGGCGGGTCATGACGCCGAGCAGACCGTTCGCGTCCATCGAGCTGATCTTGGCGAACATGGCGTTCAGAATGACGCCCTGACGCTCTACGCGGCTCCAGTCGTCGCCGGTGTTGCCCTTGCGGATGCGGCCGTAGCACAGCGCCTGCACGCCGCCGAGCGTCTGAAGACCGGGCTTCTCGATGCCGGAGAATTCCTTGCCCTGCTCGATGCCGTAGTCGCGGATGACGCGGTTGAGCTCGTTTACCTCGTCCTGGGAGGCAACGTTGACCTCAATGCCGTCCAGCGCGTCCACGATTTCAACGACCTGTTCGAAGTTTACGGCGATATAGTCCTTGATGTCCGTGCCGAAGTTTTCGTTGATCGTGCGGATGGCAAGGCTCGGACCGCCGCGGAAGTAGGCCGCGTTCAGCTTGTCCTCGCCGACGCCGTCGATTTCAACGAGCGAGTCGCGCATCAGGCTCGAGAGCTTGATCTTGCCCCGCGTGTTGTCGATGGTGATGATCATCATGCAGTCGGAGTGGCTCTTATCATCGCCCGGACGGGTATCCAGACCGAACAGTGCGATATTCGTGATGTTTTCGTCCGCCTGAATGCCGGCCGCGAGATCCTGATCTGTGAGCGAGGAGTCGTAGTTATAGCCGAAGACAGCGCGGTAAACGTACAGTCCGATCGAGCCGACCGTCGCCAGAATGACGACAACGGTCAGCAGACGGACGAGAATGCGCCGGAAGCGTTTGAAAGACATAATCTAAGTCCTTTTTTTTAATCCTGTACGAACGGTGCAAAGGACAGCTCGGTGAGCTGGTGTACGCGCAGGGTGTTGGTGTAGTTGACGTGGCCTACCGGCATGCCTGCGGTGATGGTGATGATGTCGCCGACGCGCAGGTCTATGGTCTTGATGGCTGCCTGCTCAGACAGGCTGTACAGCTCGGTGCCGGAGGACGGGCGCTTTGCGACCAGAACCGGCTTTACGCCCCAGGACATGGACAGACGGTTGAAGGTCTGCTCGCACGGGGTAGCCGCGATGATGAGCGTGCCCGGGCGGTAGGTGGAAACTGCACGCGCGGTCGAACCGGACTCGGTGAAGGCAACGATGCACTTCGCGCCGAGGTCAGCGGAGGTCGAGCAGGTCGCGTGAGAAATAGCGAGGGTCTTCATGTCGCCGGAAACGTGCATATTCTGGAACTCAAGGCGGGTAACGCGGCGGCGGTCATAGTGGATGGTGCGCTCTGCGTTCTCTGCGATGCGGCTCATGGTAGCAACGGTCTCTACCGGGTACTTGCCGACAGAGGTCTCGCCGGACAGCATGATAGCGGAGGTGCCGTCGTAAACTGCGTTTGCAACGTCGGAAACCTCTGCACGGGTCGGGCGCGGGTTCTTTGCCATGGACTCGAGCATCTGAGTGGCGGTAACAACGCGCTTGCCGCGGGAGATGCAGGTCTTGATGATGTTCTTCTGGATCTCCGGCAGCTCCTCAAACGGAACCTCAACGCCGAGGTCGCCGCGGGCAACCATGACGCCGTTTGCCTCGTCGAGGATCTCCTGGATGTTGTTTACGCCTTCCATGTTCTCGATCTTGCAGATGATCTCGACGTCTTCCTTGCCGTGAGCCTTGAGGATAGCCTTGATGTCGCGGACGTCCTGTGCGCAGCGGGTGAAGGATGCGGCGATGAAGTCGATGTCCTGAGTCAGGCCGAACTCGATGTCCTCGCGGTCCTTGTCGGAAACGAACTTCATGTTGAGCTTGATGCCCGGAACATTGATGGACTTGCGGTTGGAGAGCGGGCCGCCGTTGAGCGCCTTGCAGATGATGTCGGTGCCGTCAACGATCTTCAGTACCTCGAAAGCAACGAGACCGTCGTCGATCAGGATGCGGGTGCCCGGCTGAACGTCGTGCGGCAGGCCTTCGTAGGTGATGGAAACGATGGTGTTGTCGCCCTCGATGTCGCGGGTGGTCAGGGTGAACTCCTGGCCCTCAACGATCTCGATCTTGCCGTCCTTGTAGGTCTTGGTGCGGATCTCCGGGCCCTTGGTGTCGAGCATGATGCCGACCGGCATGCCGAGCTCCTTGCGGGCTGCCTTTACCGCGTCCATGCGGGCCTTGTGCTCCTCGTGGGAGCCGTGGCTGAAGTTCATACGGGCAACGTTCATGCCTGCCTTGATCATTTCGGGCAGATGACCGTCGGTCGCGGGACCGAGGGTGCAGATGATTTTAGTTTTGCGCATCAGTCATATTCCTCTCTGTATCATTGCGTTAACCAAACGTGTATAACATTATATCAGACTTATTTTAGCACTTTCCGTACCGGTTTGCAATCATCCCGGAAAACGGGAAAGTCTTTTCGTGCTTTTTGACAAAAAAGCAAATGCCGTGTGTCGGCAGATTGGGCAAGACCGCATAATCTCCTGCAAGGAAATGCAAAAATGCACGGTCTCCGTCCCCTGCGCCGCAACGGCGGCTTTGCTCTTGTATTTTACCCGCCCTTACGATATAATAAAATTATCTGAGCGAAATACAGCACAGCGGCGGACAACACGAAAATGCCGCTTTGAAAGGAAGAAAACATATGAATAAACCGGTTCTGGTCATTATGGCGGCAGGTATGGGCTCGCGCTACGGCGGCCTCAAGCAGATCGACCCCATCGGTCCGAACGGTCAGATCATTCTGGATTACTCGGTCTACGACGCGCACCGCGCCGGCTTCGAGCGCGTGGTGTTCATCATCCGCCCCGAGCTGCACGAGGCGTTCGAGGAGGCCATCGGCCGCAAGGCGCGCCGCTTCATGCAGGTCGATTACGCCTATCAGACGCTCGATAACCTGCCGGAGGGTCTGACCGCGCCCGAGGGACGCGAAAAGCCGCTCGGCACGGCGCACGCGGTCTGGTGCGCGAAGAAGCTCACTGAGGGCTGCCCCATCGCGGTCATCAACGCGGACGATTTCTACGGCGCGGACGCCTTCCGCAAGATGTACGACTATCTGTCGAAGGCGGAGGACGACGATAAGTTCCGCTACTGCATGGTCGGCTATCAGGTCGAGAACACCCTCACCGAAAACGGCACGGTGTCGCGCGGCGTGTGCACCGAGGACGAGAACGGCCTGCTCGCGCACATCATCGAGCGCACCTCCATCCACCGCGATGCGGACGGCGTCATCCGCTACGACGCGGACGGCGATGCACCGGCGGGTGAGATTGCCCTCGGCACGCCGGTTTCGCTCAACCTCTGGGGCTTTACGCCCTCGTTCCTGCCGTCGCTCGACGACGGTTTGCGTGAGTTCTTCGCGGAAAAGCTGCCGCAGAACCCGATGAAGGGCGAGTATTACCTGCCGTTCGCGGTCGATGCGCTCATCAAGGCGGACAAGGCGACCGCAAAGGTGCTCAAGACCTCGGCGCGCTGGTACGGCGTTACCTACCGCGAGGACAAGCCGACCATCTGCGCTGCCGTTGCAGCTATGACGGAAAACGGCGATTATCCCGCCGATCTGTAAAAAGTGAGGCTGTTTATGGACTTTTCTACTGAATTTGTTGCCTTGCGCGACAAGCTGCTGAACGGGCAGGATCCGCATTTCCGTTCCCAGCAGAACGTACAGGTTTCCGGCCGAAT
>ERZ773204.1415-NODE-1415-length-18596-cov-9.728440_pt1 | contig 18596 bp, 19 predicted proteins | sample MGYA00581007_ERZ773204 | MGnify/ENA primary metagenome ERZ773204 (study PRJEB29015, sample SAMEA2737757) | human gut metagenome | biome: human gut; feature: human-associated habitat; material: faeces | place: China | collected 2012 ... | reverse complement strand
CCTTTCGATAACACATTCAGACAAATGAAATATAGAAAATATATGTCTGAGATTTTGATGTGGATTTACTATAGCAGAATAGAACAGCAATGTCAACATGAAAAATAAGAGCCAGAACACCTACCACATATGGTAACTGTTCCAACTCTCATATTTCATACTTTCAAACAAACTCCAAGTCTAACGCCTAGAAATTCCTCTGTAAATCTTCTCCGCTGTCATCGGCAGTTCTCTAATGATCACTCCTGTTGCATTTTGGATCGCATTGCTGATTGCCGGTGATGGTGTATTGATTACGATTTCTCCGATAGACTTCGCTCCGAATGGTCCTGTCGGTTCGTAGCTACTCTCAAACTCAACACGGATTGTTCCGACATCGAGACGCGTCGGGATCTTATACTGCATCAGGGAATTGCTGAAGTTCTTTCCCTTTTCGCTATATACGATATCTTCATACAGTGCCATACCGATTCCCTGTGCGATTCCACCTTCTACCTGTACACGCGCAAGACTTGGATTAATAACTGTTCCACAGTCTACAACTGCTACGTAATCGATCAGTTCGAGTACACCTGTCTCTTTGTCGATCTCAACTTCTGCCATACCAACCATGAATGGCGGTGGAGATACCGGTGAAGAAAATGCTTCACTTGCGGAGAGTGGTGCGTTGCTGAAGCACATTACGTTATTTCCGATCTGGCTTCTTGAGATCTGCTTTCCTGTTGCCAGCTCTGTTACATATTCTCCATCGAAATCTACATCTTCCGGCTTACATCCGAGATACTCTGCTCCGCGTTCACAGATTTTCTTACGAAGGGACTCACAAGTCTTAACAACAGCCTGTCCTGTTACATAAGTTGTACTGGATGCGTAAGAACCACAGTCGTATGGAGAGATGTCTGTATCCACTCCGAATACAACAACTTCTTCCGGTTTACATTCAAGACACTCTGCTGCCATCTGGGCAAGGATTGTATCGCATCCTGTTCCCATATCAGTAGCTCCGATGATCAGACTGTAGAATCCATCATCATTTACTTTAATCTCAACCGCACCTGTATCTACTGCTGAGATTCCTGATCCCTGCATGGACATTGCAACTCCGACACTACGGACTTTTCCATTTCCCATATCACGGTATGGATACTTTTCATCCCAGTTGATCATTTCTTTTGCTCTTGCAAGACATCTGTCGAGTGTACAGCTGTTTGTAACTTCGCCATAATAAGCCGGCATCTTATCGCCCTGACGTACCATATTCTTCTCACGAAGCACTGTCGGATCCATTCCAAGAACTTCTGCAAGTTCATTTACAGCTGATTCTACAGCGAACTGTCCCTGTGTTGCTCCGTATCCACGATAAGCTCCTGCTGACATTACATTTGTATAAACTACATCATATGTGAAGCGGAATGCTTCTGCCTTTCCATAAAGCGGAATAGATTTGTGACCGGAAAGACCTACTGTTGTCGGTCCGTGCTCACCAAATGCTCCCGTGTTGGAAAGTGTATAGAGATCGATTGCTTTGATATTTCCTTCTTTATCTGCTCCCAGACGTACATGAAGTTCCATCTCATGACGCGGTGAAGAAGCGATCAAAGACTCTTCTCGTGTATAAATGATCTTCGCCGGTTTTCCTGTCTTCCATGTAACAAGTGCCGGATAAACTTCTGCAACTACTGTCTGCTTCGCACCAAATCCTCCACCGATTCTTGGCTTGATCACGCGTACTTTGCTCTTCGGGATATCAAGCGCATGCGCAAGGATTCTTCTTGCATGGAATGGAACCTGTGTAGATGCAACAACATTCAGTCTTCCATATGCATCTAAATATGTATAAGTACGGAATGTTTCCATCATCGCCTGTTGGTTTGCCTTTGTATGGTAAACACGATCGATCACGTGATCGCATTTTGCAAGAACTGCCTCTACGTCTCCATCCTCACTCACATCATGTGCACAGAGATTTCTCTTGTTGTCTGCTCCAACCGGACAGAGACTTCTCCAGTTGTCTTCCGGATGAACAAGGATCGGATTGTCCTTCGCTGTACGGAAATCAAGTACCGGTTCAAGAACCTCATACTGAATCTTAACAAGCTTCATTGCTTTCTTAACAGCTTCTTCAGATGTTCCAGCTACGATAGCAGCTGCATCTCCAACAAAACGCATTCTCTGGTCAAGGATCAGACGGTCATACGGACTTGGTTCCGGATATGTCTGACCAGCCATTGTAAATCTCTTATTCGGGCAATCTTTATATGTAAGAACACATTCGATTCCAGGTACTGCCTCGGCACGAGCTGTATTAACATCCTTGATTAATGCATGTGCATATGGACTTCTTACAACTTTAACGATCAGACAGTCTGACGGTGCAAGGTCATTCGTATAAACAGCTTTTCCTGTTACAAGTGCAGCCGCATCTTTCTTAACAACAGGACGGTTTACAATCTTCAGGGATTCTACATCTTCTCCTTTTTCCTGATTGCTGTGGACAAATTCCGGTTTCTCAGGAATCAGATTCTGAACTTTATCTATTCTTTCCATTCTTACTCCTCCCCGCCCATTTTCTTTACTGTAATATTAACTGCTGTATTTCTTACTTCCATATATTTCTGGATTGCACGAAGCTGTCCCATGTATCCTGTACAACGGCACAGATTACCTGCAAGATATTCTTTAATCTCTTCTATCGAAGGGTTCTTCAATTCACGGAACATTGCAAGTACATTCATAATGAATCCCGGTGAACAGAATCCGCACTGTTCTGCACCTTCCTGTGCAAGAAATGAGCCGAATTCCGCAGCTTCTTTCTCTACACCCTCAAGTGTTGTCACTTCATGTCCGTCAATGCTTGCTGCAAGAACAGAACATGACAAACGGGATTTTCCGTCGATCCATACTGTACACAAACCACAGTTTGTTGTCTCGCATCCACATTTTACACTCTTACATCCAAGATCACGCAGAAGGTTCAAAAGGACTGTATCTGCTGCGATCTCTGTGCTTACTTTCTTTCCATTCAGAGTAAACTGTACTTCCATCCTATTTCTCCTCCGCATTATATTCATCTAAAATTGAGCGCATCTCTCTGCGAAGCAGAACCTCTGCAAGGTGCTTTCTATACTCCGCACTTCCGCGCATATTACTTCCATAAGTAAATTCTGCTGCCACACGTTTTGCATACTCTGTAAGCTGCTCGTCTGTAGCATCTTTTGGGATCTCCCACTGTTTTTCAAGCAATGCCGCTTTCATCGGTCTTGCTCCTACTGAAAAGAACCAGGACTCCTGACCTCTGTAAATTCCTGTTACGACAGAACATGTCAGCACCGGGAAATCTGTCTTTGTCTGACGAATTGATTCGTAACGGAATTTTCTCTTGCTCTTTCTGACGATTACAGATACAAGAATATCCTTATCTGCTTTTCTGTTTACAAACTCAGAAAGTCGAACAGTTCCGCCATTATATAATTCCACAAATGTATCCAATGCCAGTAATGCAGTCAGCACATCAGAAAATCCGTATCTTCCATAGATACTGCCTCCAACTGTTGCCTGATTTCTAAACTGAACTCCAACAATATAACGAAGGCTCTCTGCAATTCCGTCCCCATAGAATTTTCTCAGCCCCTCATGCTCTTCCAGCTGGCGCAGTGTACACATTGCTCCAATACGAAAAACATGGTCTGTCTCCTCAATCTCATTCAAACCAAGATCCGACATATCAATGATCGTCTTCACTCTCGCATTTCCTAATCTCATCCACATCATGCCGCCCATGATACGACTGTTTCTTGCCTGATTCAGCTCGTAAGCTTCCTCCAGTGTCTTAACTTTCACGTAATTACCGATTGTTAACACAGTAGGTCTCCTTCCTATCCACATACCTTTTCCGAGGATCGCGGTTCTCATCCTCGCAATTCTCTCTTGTTATCTTATGTCGTTTCTTGCGATTGTTTTTCAAAAGACAAACATGCAAGCATAAAAAAAGTGCAAATGAAACAGCTTTGTCATTCACACATCTAGCAGATTAATGATATCATATGTATAAGAAAAAAGTCAAAAAATCGGTTATACTTTATTATAATCAATTCTTATAAGGTGTGCTTATAACCAGGCCTTTATAAATAAGAAAGAAATCCCGAAACCATGTTGACATCATTGTACCCTCGGTGTTATTATTTGCTTAAACACGGAAACGTATAGTAACGTTAGATACATGATGTAATTTGGGGACGGCGCATCTTGCCGTTTCTTTTATGTTTATTTACAGTTTACGCTTTCTTGCATAGATGTATATTAAACAGTTACCGTTCATGGCTATTATGATTATCGTTCGCAGGGAACTTATGAGCAATAACCAATAACCTGCTATGACCAGTAATACTTTGTTTCACCATGTTGAAGGAGGATAAAAAGAATGGCAATTTTTAAAGGCGCAGGTGTAGCGATTGCTACTCCGATGAAAGAAAATCTTGAAGTCAATTATGACAAATTAGATGAACTGTTAGAGGAGCAGATCGCAGGTGGAACAGATGCGATCATCATCTGTGGAACAACAGGTGAGTCCGCTACTATGACAGAAGAAGAACACGCAGCAACAATCCGTTTTGCAATTGAGCGTGTGAACCACCGTATCCCGGTTATCGCCGGAACTGGTTCTAATTGTACAAGAACAGCAATTCAGCTGTCCAAAGAAGCGCAGGAAGATGGAGCCGACGGACTTCTGCTCGTAACACCATATTATAATAAAGCAACACAGAACGGACTGATCGCTCATTACACAGCTATTTGTAATGAAGTAAATATTCCGGCTATTCTCTACAATGTACCAAGCCGTACAGGATGTGGACTTCAGCCACAGACAGTTGCAACACTTGTGAAAGATGTTGAGAATATCGTTGGTATTAAAGAAGCTTCTGGAAATATCAGCACAGTCGCACAGATTATGCATCTTTGTGATGGTAACGTAGATCTTTACTCAGGAAATGATGATCAGGTTGTACCACTTCTCGCACTTGGCGGAATCGGTGTTATCTCCGTTCTTTCCAACGTAGCTCCGACCTATGTACATGATATGTGCTATAAATTTTTCTCAGGAGATATCGCAGGTAGCCGCAAGATGCAGCTAGATGCACTTCCGCTGATTGACGCACTCTTCTGCGAGGTAAACCCAATCCCGGTTAAGGCTGCTCTTAACATGATGGGGAAAGAAGTCGGAACTCTTAGAGCTCCTCTGACAGAGATGGAAAATGCACATAAAGAAGTTCTGAAAAAAGCAATGATCGATCTTGGAATTCTGTAAGAGAATTTTTTCAACCTATAAAAAACGATTCTATTTCTTAAAAATAAGACCATCGGCTGAAACACAAAGCCGATGGTCTTATTTTTATTCACTTATTAATACTCTCTTTCCGACATCAGTTCCTGCATCAAATTCAGGTTCGAATCCGAATGCTCCAGTTCTCTCGAATAACGATACACAATTTCTATCACATCTTTTATGCTCAATGCTTTTTCATTCATTTTCCATTGCGCCATCAGAAGTTCATGGATCAGAAGTGTACTGACAACAGCCATCTGAGCTTTTGCAAATGCTTCTCCATCATATACTGCACCGCAGAAGTAAGTACTGATGAAATATACCAGGAGCTGTTCATATTGTATTTCATACTCCGGCATTTCTTTCTGAAGCCAGGTATGAAACTCTCCTAGCATCTCCATATAGTGCTTTTCGCACAGATTATCATTTGCATTTCCATATAATAGTTTCTCCGCTTTTTTAAGATAAGACTCCCAATCGCCTCTTAAATGTTCCATCTGATACTGATTTTGGAACATTTTTCTAATATACGTCAGATGATCTGCTTCTGCAAAATCAGTTTCAACTTCGTGAATCCCTTCTTCCGTCCGATAATAATCAAACACATCATCCATAGAAAATATATCTTCTTCATCAATACATTCCTGCACATCACGTGCAATTTCCAGAATAAGTGCTGCCCGTAAATTCAGCTTTTTCTCTCTGTCTTGTAAAATATCAATCAACACGTCTCTGGCATCCACAAGCTTTGAATATAAAAATGGATCAAAGTCACCATATTCTTCTTCCTCGTCTGTTTCATAAGAAAGAAAATGCACCGGCTCTTTTTTGTTCATCAGGATTCGTGCCACTTCCGGGCAAGATACAGAAAGCGTCACTTCCCGCACATCTTCAAATTCTTCGATATGTCTGGGATATAATTTACAGGTTCTGCACAAACTTTCTTCTCCTAATGCAGTATACATATCACATAGATTCGATCTATTAAGAAACACACACCTTTTGTCTTTATCCTGTTTAAACGTTCTTTCTTCCCAGTTAATAGATTCTTTCAGATGCTCCGCGAATACACCTGTCTCATTTTTATACTTTTCCAGCGCGGCTTCATCCGCAACAATCTGCCATCCTGCACAACAAGTGTCCTCGCACTTTCCTGCAACACAACGAAATTCATGATAATAATCAGGTATTGTATACAACATTGATTTACTTTATCCATTCCCTTTCCACTTTAGCTATTTTTTAACTGACATCATTATAGCACGCACTTCCGGGCAGAACAACGATGTGATTGACACTGGAGTGAACAGTAACAAAATTTTTCAATGTGAAATTTTCTTTATTTTTTCTTGACATTCCGCACGCCATAGGGTATACTTAACAAGTCGCTTGAGTTAAGCAACAACTGAATAGGGGATTGGTCAAATGGTATGATAGGGGTCTCCAAAACCTTTGGTGGGAGTTCGATTCTCTCATCCCCTGTATTAAAAAGTCTTAGAAACTGCGTAAAATCGCTGTTTTAAGGCTTTTTTCTTTTTTCCAAAAAGCAAAGGTAATCAAAAAGGTAATCAATCATATGTTCGAAACATCTGAAGAAGGAGGAAATCTTGCACAAATGCGTCTCATATGGTACCAAAAAGACATACTTTGCTAAAAATTTGATTATTTCAAATGATATTTTAAAGATACAAATAAAAAGAAATGCCTTAGCAGATTAATTCATATTCACATAAACATGAAGAATACTGTTAGGACATTTCTTTTTTATCCAGATATTAACACAAGAGTATCAAAATACAATAAAACAAAGTTGATTGATATATTCTTAAAAATAGCCACTTTTCCTTAAAACATCTATAATTCTCTTTTCCTCTATTAAGTAGATACCTTATATGGGTCTCATACAACTAATAACAAGAAATAATTGAAGAATATCCAACTCTTTAAAAAAGAGGATTTTTATTGAACATACTAGATTTTAGATTAGAGTTATAAAATATTTTTATCTTTATCATTTTTAATAATCTTGTAAGCTTCCAAAATTCCTTGCTTTACTGCAGATTTAATAATAAATGCTAGTAACGGAATTATAAAAAAAATAATGATTAAAGCAATAAATAGTATCATCTTTAAATCCATAGAGAACTCCATTTCTAATAACTATAGTAAGTGTTTCAAATTTATCAGATTTATTCTAGTATAACATACTATTAATGAATGTAAAGAAAAATATTCCTAAGAACAACCTTTAATGGTCATAGTACCGTTAGTTCTTTTTCCTGCTTTTTGATGTCGTTCTCTTTTCACAAAATAGTATTCCCCTTTCCGGCATGACTGCTCTGCAGATATAGACGAAAAGCTGCATCTACGAAAGTAGTAAGCCATTAAAAATCTGTTGATTGATACAAGTTCGAGGGAATGGGGAGCGAAATCCCCATCAAGATTGCCAGGCATCCTGATTTCCAAAAGGAAATTAGAGTTACTCAAGGGCGCATCTTGCCCTTGTTTAATAAAAGATTCGTTATGCTTTGCAGTAAATCAATGTTTTAAGTTTTCTCCAATTTTGGGAATAACCTGTGCCTAAGTGTCTAAAGTATGATATCATGTGAGTAACAAATTAGAAGTTGCAAGGAGGAAATTATGAAATTTATGCAAACAGAGAAAAAACAGCTATTGATCTATGTGATTATAGCATACGGAATCACATATGTAATGGGACTTCTGATGTGGTATGGCTATGGAAAAGGTCTTGATCTCAGCGCTTTTCCAAATGCGCAGATGCTGTATCCAGCAGCAGGTGTGATGATGGCTTATTTAATTACCAAAAAAGGAGATAAAAATCTTCCAACGGCTTTTTTCATATTCTTTATAGCACTCACGGCGGTGCTGGTTGTCTGCACGGCGGCTTCTGTTCTGGCTCCCCAAAATAGAGATCTGATGAGCATGCCATATTCTCAGTGGGCACCGATCATGGAGTACGTTATAATAGGTGGCAGCGTTATTTTCTGGATTCTTCTTCTGCAATCCGGTAAAGAAAAGCGCAGATCCTATGGACTGAACAGCGAACATTGGAATATATCTATTCGTATGATCCTGTTGTTTATTGGATTATATCTTCTCAGATTTGTGATTGCCTGTGCTCTGAGTGGCCAGCTTTCTGAATTTGGCAAAATAATGGCAAATCCTACTACCTGGATCATATTTTTTACTGTTTTGGTAAACTTTTTCCTGTCAGTAGTGGCATTCTTTGGAGAAGAATACGGATGGAGATATTATCTTCAGCCTCTTCTTCAGAAAAAATTTGGACTAAAAGGCGGCGTAATCCTTTTGGGCTGTGTGTGGGCTGTATGGCATCTGCCAATAGACTTCTTCTATTACACTACGCCGGATATGGGGCTGGCGGCTCTGGCAAGCCAGTTTGTTACCTGTATTTCACTGGGGATTTTTATGGCATATACTTATATGAAAACCCAGAATATCTGGGTTCCGATAATTATTCATTTTCTGAATAATAATATGGTGGTAGTTTTTTCAGGAACGTACTCTGCGGATGTACTTCAGAATCAGCAAATCCACTGGGGAGATATTCCTGTTGCACTGGTAATGAATCTGCTGATCTTTGGATGGGTGATCTTTCTGAAGCCATTTAAGGAGAAAAAAGCATAATATTGAATTCATTCAAATTATTTAGAACAATTTGCAGGAGTACCTGCATTTTTAGGAATAGTTATTTTAATTTCATGTATTGCAGATTGAATGATATTTGCAAAAATTGAAGTGGCATAACTTATAATAGGTTAATCATAATTGTAATCAAAAATCAATGTCCATTCTGTGGCAAATCATTAAGGGTTGTACCTATAAATAGTGAAGAATATTGTCCACACTGTGGTTGTAAAATAGAACAGGAGCATAAGAAAAATCAAGTTTGTAGAATTTAAAAATTTAATATGAAATAAGGGATAGAGCGTATGGAAACTATACGTTCTATTTTTTTGCCTTTTTGAGAAAAGTAAAGGCAAAACGCAGTGTCTAGACATCGTTTTTTTATCACAGAATCGATTTTATCGTTAATGGTCATTAATACATTCAAAAAAATCGTCAAGTCTATTGATTCGTATTATTAATAAAACATATAGGGAAATGTATGTAGGTCATCCATAAAGTCTGCATTAAAGGAATTGGACGAAGCCGGACTACTGGTAAGAAGATCTGGTGGGTTTTCTAAGCCAAACCACTTGTATATAAAGATTCCCGTAGAAGAGATTTATCAGAAGGACAGAAATTCAACCCCGTTAGAAAATGGACGGTCATATAAACAACCACTGCATAGCCAGAATACTGGCTCCCTGAGGGTCAAAAAGTCGACGCCTAATAAAGTAATAATAAATAAGATTAACATTAGTAATAAAGAGCTGAACTATGAATGTCAGGAAGGAGAGAGTTTATGATGGATGCTTTATTTATAAGCTTTTCTGGCTTTTTTGTTTTACTGGAAAATCAAAAGGTATCAGAAAAGGTATCAGAAAAGGTATCAAAAAGGTATCGAATTGAATCAAAAGGGCTGAATCATTTTGGAGTTCCGGATTTGAAAATATGAATGGAAATTCTCTTCGTTTGCCTATTCGTCTGAAAAAATAGTTATGTAGCAAGTGATTGTCAGCTTGTCTTGTGTGAGTAATTTGTCCGCGAAGTCGAAAAGGAAGTGCTTTATCTACGGAAAGTTTCCAGATAACAGATAAGAGGACTTGCAAGGTTCGTGACCTTTCAAGTCCTCTATATAGCATGGTGGTATTGGATACCGTCTGTTCTGTCAAGGACTGCCCTAACGGCGTATCGGCTTCGCCTTGTTCCTTGACATCACTAGGGAATTCATGAGTTATTCTTCTTTAATAATATTATCTTCCCTTATATAGCCCCATATAGAATCATTATATACTTCAATATATGTAACTTTTTTTTCGTATAGCTTTCGTTAGTTGTATATAAGTAATCCCCTTGTTTTACTTTATAATTCCAAAATTTTAATTCTATAGGATCTTTTAAATCCACAGTACCGCTTTCCCAATTTGCTTTAATAGCAATAAATATATTGTCATCATTTTGAACAATACATTGTGTATTTTTTTGACTTTGACAATAAGCTATTCGGCTTTCAATTGTTTTATTTTTTCCGTTATATAAGAGCAAAAAAATTAGAAATATTATTAAGCAATCAATAACAATAGAAAGAGTATTCTCTAACCAATCAGCTAAACGAATTATTATCATAAAGATAAAATTTATTCCATATCCAATTAAAGAGGCGAATAAAAATCCTTTTGGATTTTGATATATATTACTTATTGAATGGTCTAGAATATGTATGTAATTCACATCTAGGAATTTTCCACTAATCAATAAAAACACGAGCAACATTATTGGAAAAAAGATAAAAAAATACCCAACAATATACGTGTTATTCTACTAATAAGAATTTGATTAATAGCTACGGGTCCATCGAATAAAAAGTATAAACTAAATACTATATTAATACCAGTAAGTATAAAAGATAAAATAACAATAAAAGTTGATAATAAATTTCCCAAAGCTCCGATGGTTCCTAATGCGAGAAAAAGAAGAGCCAGTATTGGTATATCCATAATCCAAAAAATATACATAATATTTATCACCTTCTGAAATAGTATTGTAATAATTGGTTATTCATGTTTCCCTGTTTACACTAATAATAATTACATAGCAAGAGAATCCTAAAAGAAAGCGGAAAGTTCGTGAGATGATTAAATACGATAAATTATGGGAGACAATGAAAGCCAAAGGCATTTCACAATATGATTTGTATACGCATTATCATATGAACCGTTCTCAACTGAACAGATTAAGACATGATCAGAATGTTGAAGTGAATACCATTGATAAGCTGTGTAATATATTGGATTGTAATGTGGAAGATATTATGACACATTATCCAGACGATAATGTATTTTAGAGGAGATATGAAGTGATGCATGAAAAAGATGATACCATGCTGAACGATTTCTCCTTTCTTGTTTTTTACCATCCATGTTGTCAAAATGTAGTCAAATGTAGTCAAAACTCAATCGAAGAAATGCTTATTTTACGGGGATTGTGAGGAGTTCCCACAGGGTTCGATTCTCTCATCCCCTGTTCTTAGGAAGTCGTGAAAAGTTCTAGAAATGGAAGATTTTACGGCTTTTATTTATTATCAAAAATATAGAGGTAATCAAAGTTCCTCTTGAACAGAACCAACGATAAAAAGTTTTGACTTTTTCTAAAACATGTGATAAAATTTATAAGGTTAAAATAAAGTGTGAATGATAAGTACATTTGCACTTTTTTTATGCCTTGAGAACAAAAGAGTGAAAGATACAAAAGAGAGGAGAAGAATTTTGCTTACGATTACAGATTATGTGAAAGCAAAGACTTTGGAAGAAGCTTACGAATTGAACCAGGCGAGAAACAGCCGTGTAATGGGCGGAATGATGTGGATGCGTCTTGGAAATGCGAGAGTAAAGACAGTAATCGATCTGTCAGAGCTTGGTCTTGATCAGATTGAAGAGACAGACCATGTATTTAAAATCGGGGCGATGTGTACTTTGAGACAGCTGGAGTTACATCAGGGATTACGTGAAATGTATGGCGACGGAATTGCAGAGTGTGTCCGCCACATTGTTGGAGTGCAGTTTCGAAATCAGGCGACAGTCGGCGGAAGTATATATGGAAGATTTGGATTTTCAGATGTACTGACGGCATTATTGGCTTTGGATACATTTGTGGAGTTATATAATGGAGGAATTATCCGACTTTCGGAATTTGTAAATCGTAAAAAAGATAAGGATCTTCTTCTCTCTATTATAATAAGAAAAAGCAAGCGTTCCTTCCGCTATGATTCAGTACGGCAAACCAAAACAGATTTTCCGGTGATTGCATGTTCTGTTGTCACTGGAATGGTCAACGGAGTAGAGTCCTGGTACTTTTCAGTGGGAGCAAGACCGATGAAAGCAGCACTGTTAGAAAAGCAGTGGGAGATTCCGGCAGATATTTCGGAAGAAGAAATCCGGGAATATGCAAAAATAGTAGCTTCAGAATTTGAGTATGGAACCAATATGAGAGGAAGTGCAAAGTATCGTCAGCATCTGGCAGAGGTACTGATCTTCAGAGAGATGCGTTCAATCATCACGGAGGGAAGAGCATGGAAGTAAGGTTTAAATTAAATGGAAAACAGGTATCGGCAGAAGTATCCGGAGATACCATACTTCTGGATGTATTGAGAAATTTAGGATGCTACAGTGTGAAATGTGGGTGCGAGACAACAAACTGCGGACTTTGTACAGTCTGGATCAATGGAAAATCCAGACTTTCCTGCTCGATTCTGGCAGCAGGGATCGAGGGGCAGGAAGTGACGACTCTGGAAGGGCTGAAAGAGGAAGCAGAAGAGTTCGGTGCATTTCTTGCACAGGAAGGTGCAGAACAGTGTGGATTCTGCTCTCCGGGATTTATTATGAATGTGCTGGCAATGGTGCGGGAGTTAGAAAATCCAACGATTGAAGAAATGAAAGAATATTTATCAGGAAATTTGTGCAGATGTACCGGATATATGGGACAGCTTCGGGCAATCCGGAAATATATGGCGGTGAAAAAGCAGAGTGAGAAAGAGAAGGAGGTGCAGGCATGGGGAACAGAGTGGTAAGTCAGGCCATTCCGAAAGTGGATTATAAGGCGCTGGTAACAGGAAAGGCAGTTTACACAGATGATCTGGCGGCAAAAGACAGTCTTGTTGTTAAAGTATTAAGGAGTCCTCATGCACATGCATTGATTCAGGATATCAATCTGACAAGGGCAGAACTGGTTCCGGATATTGAATGTATTCTGACATACAAAGATTGTCCGGACAAGCGGTTTACGATGGCGGGACAAACATATCCGGAGCCGAGTCCTTATGACAGACTGATCCTGGATCAGAGAGTCCGTTTTGTAGGAGATGCAGTTGCGATCGTTGCCGGACGGACAAAAGAAGCGGTAAATAAGGCGTTAAAATTGATCAAAGTAAAGTATGAGGTATTAGAGCCTGTACTTGATTTTCATAAAGCCAAAGACAATCCGATTCTGGTGCATCCGGAAGAAAACTGGAAGAGTCTGTGTCCGGTAGGGGCAGACAACAAGCGAAATCTCTGTGCACATGACAGCTGTGAAGAGGGAGATATAGAAGCGGTTCTGGCAAACTGTGAGTATATCATTGATCAGGTGTATCATACAAAGGCAAACCAGCAGGCAATGATGGAAACATTCAGAACATATACATATCTGGATACGTATGGAAGATTGAATGTCCTTTCGTCCACACAGGTTCCGTTCCATGTACGGCGGATTCTTGCAAATGCATTGGATATTCCAAAGTCGAAGATTCGTGTGATCAAGCCAAGGATCGGAGGCGGTTTCGGGGCAAAACAGTCTGTTGTCTCAGAAGTTTATCCGGCACTGGTAACATGGAAAACGGGAAAACCGGCAAAGATGATTTTTACAAGAGAAGAATCTATGATTGCATCCTCTCCGCGGCATGAGATGGAGGTTCATGTCCGTCTTGGAGCTGATAAAGACGGAATTATTCAGGGAATAGATGTCTATACGCTTTCCAATACAGGAGCGTTTGGGGAACACGGACCGACAACAGTTGGACTTTCCGGTCACAAATCGATTCCTCTGTACGGGAAGGCGAAAGCATTCCGTTTTGCTTATGACGTGGTATACACGAATGTAATGTCAGCCGGTGCTTATCGTGGATATGGTGCAACACAGGGCTTGTTTGCAGTAGAGTCTGCAGTCAATGAGCTGGCAGAAAAAATGAATATGGATCCGGTCACGCTGCGTGAGAAAAATATGGTTCGTCAGGGGCAGGTAATGCCTGCATATTACGGGGAGACGGCAAACAGCTGTGCCCTGGATAAGTGTATGGAAAAGGCAAAAGAAATGATGAAATGGGATGAAAAATTCCCGAGCCGTGATATGGGAAATGGAAAAGTCAGAGGTGTCGGTGTGGCAATGGCAATGCAGGGCTCAGGTATTTCCGCTGTAGATACAGCATCTGTTGGAATTAAAGTGAACGATGATGGATTCTACAGTCTCTTGATTGGTGCTTCAGATATGGGAACAGGGTGTGACACGATTTTGTCACAGATGGCAGCAGAATGTCTGGACTGTGAGATGGATGAGATTATTGTGCATGGAGTGGATACAGATTCTTCTCCTTATGATACAGGTTCCTATGCATCAAGTACTACATATGTGACAGGAATGGCAGTCGTACGTACCTGTGAAACACTAAAAGACAAACTTTGCGAAAAAGGTGCACAGTACCTGGGATGTGATGTGGACGATGTGGATTTTGACGGACAGTGTGTTGTGAATATCAAAACAGGTACATCCATTTCGAGAGCGGAAATCGGAAACCGTGTGATGTGCAACAATGAAGAGGCGCTCTATGCCAGTGAGGCATACAGCTCACCGGTTTCACCGCCGCCGTTTATGGTTGGAATGGCGGAAGTGGAGATTGACAAAGAAACCGGAGAACTGGAATTGATTGATTATGTGGCAGTAGTAGATTGTGGAACGGTAGTGAATCCAAGTCTGGCGAGAGTACAGACAGAGGGAGGACTTGCGCAGGGAATCGGAATGGCCATGTATGAAGATGTCATCTATAATGCAAAAGGAAAAAATTACAGCAATTCCTTTATGCAGTATAAAATCCCAAGCCGTCTGGATGTGGGCAATATCCGGGTGGAATTTGAAAGCAGCTACGAGCCGACAGGCCCGTTTGGAGCGAAATCGATAGGCGAGATTGTGATCAATACGCCGTCCCCTGCGATTGCAAGTGCAGTCAGCCATGCGGTCGGAGTAAAAGTGAGAGAACTTCCGATCACCGCAGAAAAAGTATTCTGGGGGATGCAGGAAGAAGATTAAGAAAAATCTCCATATCCGATGAAAATCGGATGTGGAGATTTTTTTAGAAAGTGACTTTGTGAAAGAGTAACAAAAACGAGAAAAATAGAAAAAACAGCTGTACTGCTCTACAGAAGCATGTTATAATCATCTACATCAATAAGAACAAATCTGGTAAATTCTTATTCTTATTAATCTGCATACATTTCTTAATGTTGTAAAAATCTCAGTCAAATAAACAATGCATTGCTTATGAAAATATGTTTCCAAAAAACAATATAAAAATAAAAGGAGGAGTTTATTGTATGGGTATGACAAATGAACAATTGCTGCAGTCTATCACTACGGTTATTGTAGACCGTTTTGATATGCTGGATGGAAGAATCGAGAGGTTGGAACAGCGGGTAGATAAAATGGACACCGAGTTCCGACAGAAATTTGAACAAATAGATCAGAAGTTTGAACAAATAGATCAGAAGTTTGAACAGATAGGCCAGAAATTCGAACAGATAGACCGGAAGTTCGAGCAGATAGACCGGAAGTTCGAGCAGATAGATCAGAAGTTCGAACAGATAGACCGGAAGTTCGAACAGATAGACCAGAAGTTTGAACAGATAGACCGGAAGTTTGAGCAAATAGATCAGAAGTTTGATCAGATGGATCGAAAGTTGGAACAAATAGATCAGAAGTTCGAACAGATAGATCGAAGATTAGAGGATATGAACCAAAGACTAGAGGGTACGAATCGAAGATTAGATGGTGTGGAGCAAAAATTAAAGGATATGGAGCATACGATCATAGAAGTGGAAAGCAATGTCCTGTCAGAATTGGATACAGTGCAGGAACATGCGAACAACCGATCTGAGCGTATTGAGAATCGTTTGGTGTGTCTTGAACGCAATGGCAATAGTGCGCCAAATTGCGCACTTGCTTTGCGGACAGAAAAGTTGGAAGAGCGAGTAGAAGCTTTAGAAAGAAAAGTATCGTGAGGATAAGTCTATTTGCTGTCCTGTTTCTGATAAGCAATTCGGCTTGATCCATCTTCTGTCAGGATGGTTCCGCATTTTTTGAAATCCAGCTTAGCGAGAAGACTCTGCATGACGAGATTATCCTGATGGGTGTCAATTTTCAGATTGTGACATTGTGAGAATGCCCAGCTTAAACAAAAAGAAGCTGCACCTTTTACTGTACCGTCAGAAGCGATTCTGTGAACGACTCCGTAAGGTGCGTCATTTAACCAGTTCCCGCCGTAGATTCTGGTATAAGTGACATCATTTTCAAATGCATAGTAAAAAACAGCAATAACGTGATTATTTTCTTCGCAGACATAGGCGCTGCCAACCCGGATATCATGTTTTATCATATCAACAGGAGGGTATGTGGTTCCCCATTGAGTCGGATTTCCATGAGACTCCATAAAAGAACGAGCATGCTCATAAATGCGGAGGATAGAATCTAAATCTTTTAAAGTAGCAATTCTGATTTTCATAAGTGAAATTTCCTTTCCGTGATATATTAGATTTTATTGTAAGTGATAAGAAGAAAAAATGCAAATTAAAGAAAAAAATAGGGCAGACTGTCCGAAAACTAAGTTAGGCAGTCATCCGCAAACATAAGATTGAATCACCCCCTAAGGGGACGTTTCATATAGATACAGTTGTACATTGAAAACTGAATGAAGCACACAGAAAACAAGACTTTCTATTAGAAAAAGCATATAATGGAAACAAGAAAAGTGATATCTGAGGTGAATGATTATGCCGTATGTTTCCACTTTTGACCGTACTCAAATGATGATGTGCTCGTGGGATTCCTTTGTAGATCCAAAGAGTATCGCAAGATTGATGGATGCTTTCGTAAACAGTCTTGATCTTACTAAATATGGAGTAAAAGAAGCAGCGGTGGAAGGTCGTCCCTCATATGATCCAAAAGGAAGGTATAAGCTATATATTTACGGAAGCCGTAAGGGAATCCGTTCCTCGTGAAAACTATCTGAGAGCTGTAAAGTAAATCTTGAAGTGAAATGGATGATGGGCGGAGTGGAACCTGATTTTCGTACAATTTCTGATTTCAGAAAAGATAACATTGGCAGTTTGAAAAAAATATTTCAAGAGTTCAACAGGAGAATCTCAGGAGCTGTTGAATGGGGATTTACTTCTATTAATGGAAGCAAATTTCTGGCAAATAATTCTAAAGATAACAACTTTACGAAAAATAAACTGGACGACAGGATCAAATGGCTGAATGCGCACACGGATGAGTATTTACGGATACTAAAAGAAATGGATGAACAGGAAGAGCTGGAAGAAATACCTGAAAATTTAACCAAAGAAACTCTTGAAGCCAAACTGAAAGAACCGCAGGAGAGTCTTGCCAGATATGAAGCATATCAAAAGCTGATGGAGGATACAGGTGTGTCACAATTATCATTGACAGATGCAGATGCCAGACTTATGAAGAATAAGAATGGTTTCGCAGTTGCGTATAATCCACAGACGGCAGTAGATTCCGCAACCCATCTGATCAGGGATTTTGAAATGACGAATCAGGTGACTGATCACGGTCTGCTTAGTCCGACCATGAGCAGAATGCGAGAAGAAGAACCGGATAAGATTCTGGAAACGGTGGCAGACAAAGGTTATGAAAATGCGGAAGATATGCTCCAATGTCTTGAGAATGGTATTATCCCTCATGTCATAATGGAAGATGGAAAAGATGGATATGAATTGAATATCTCTTATGAAGAAGCTGAGGCAGATATTCACAGTATAAAACCAGATGAACTGAGAAAAAGTCTTCATGCTGGTCTGATTCCAGAAGCATATGCAGATGTTATTTCAGATATCAGAGTCGAGGAAGTCCGTCGGAAAGTGAGAGATGAAGAAGAAAAATCAGAAAATGTAAAATCCATTTACGGGACACCGGAAGGGATGATGGAACGGGCAAAGTAGGGCTATTTTGTCAGGGATCCGGAAAGAAATCTGGTGTATTGTCCGGCAGGTGAAATCCTGCGGCAAAAGTGTATTAAGAAAAATGGAAACATCCGTTATGCCAATAAAAATGCATGTAAGCATTGTAAAAACAGAAACAAGTGCTATAAGGGAAAAGGTGAATGGAAAGAGATTGATTTTACAAAAGATAATCTGGAGAAGCCTTGTAAGGAATGGCTTAAGGCAGAAGGAAAAGAATGTAATGCTTCAAAACATAGTGCAGAAGGGCATTATGAAAAAGTGAAAATAGTAAGATTCTCTCTAAAACCCAACCGAGAAAAAATGGCTATGAGGATGTGCTTGTCAGAGCATCCATTTGGAACAAT
>ERZ773204.1381-NODE-1381-length-19037-cov-4.333105_pt1 | contig 19037 bp, 14 predicted proteins | sample MGYA00581007_ERZ773204 | MGnify/ENA primary metagenome ERZ773204 (study PRJEB29015, sample SAMEA2737757) | human gut metagenome | biome: human gut; feature: human-associated habitat; material: faeces | place: China | collected 2012 ... | reverse complement strand
CGCAAAATTTACTCGCAAATCGCTCTTGTCCAATTATGCGGTATTGCCTTATCACTTTTTATTATAAGCACCGGCTTCGACATTTTCAAGCACAAAACAAGGCAGTCCGTCGATAACGCACGACAAACTGCCTTTTTTCAGTTCATTTCTGTAAAAATCTGAGCACTGTTTCCGCCAGTGTCAGGCGGTAATCCGAAAGAAAATGGTCGGTCGGCCAGACAACGTGCCGAAACGCCGTGCCGCCCTGCGCCTCGACCGCCCTTTGCAGCGGCCCGCCGTTCAGCTCCGGCGGCGTGTAGACGTCGAGCGACGCACTGATGCACAGCACCGGCTTCGCGGCAAGACCTGCGGCCGCGCTTTCCAAACGGAGCGTTTCGCTGTGCTCCTCGGCCTCGCGCCGCAGCTTTTCGCCGCTCGTGCCGGTAAGCCAGTCTGCGCTCTCTTCGAGCACCTCGCAGACCGCGCGGTAGTAGTCCGGCGCCTGCTCCCGGATAACCGGCAGGCGGCCTATATCGCACGGCGTAATGAGCACGGCCTTGCGTATCTCGGGGCGGCTTGCGGAAAGCTGTCCGCAGACAAAGCCGCCGAGGCTGTGCCCCACCGCGTAAATTCTGTCCTTGTCGAAGCCGAACCTCTCGTCGTTCAGGATGAAGTCGAGCGCGGTGTTCGCGTCCTCAAGGTCGTGCGCGAGCGAGTAGTCGCCGTCGCTGCCCCAGCTGCCGCTGTAATGAAAGCTCAGCACGTGAAAGCCCGCCCGGCGGAGGTCCTGCGCGAGGTCATAGTTCTTTTCGCAGCCGGGGATGCCGTGGAGCAGCAGCACTGTCGGGTGCGTGCCCTCCCCTGCCGCCGTGTACAGCACGGACAGCAGCCGGCCGCGTTTTCCCTTTATCAGCACGCCGTGGACGTCCGGGCGGCAGGGAGCCGCGCCGTAATGCGTTTCGCTGTATTGAAATTCCTGCTTCATAGGGCGCTCCTGTGTCAGTCTGCCGTTTCGACAGCGTTTTCCTCTCTCTGCTTGTTGAGGTTCTTCTTGTACCAGTCCTTGCCGTAGAGCACGCGCGTGACGACCATGGACGCAACCGTGTCGCCGCAGGAGTTGACGAGCGTGCAGCCTGCGTCAAACAGCTGGGTCATCATGAGCAGCACCGGCAGGGCGACCGACGGGAAGCCGAACGCCGAGATGACCATGGTTTCCATCGCCGCGCCGCCGCCCGGAACGGACGAAACCGCAACCGAACCCGCGACTGCGATCATGACGGCGAAGGCGTAGTCACCGAGGCTGTTCAGCGGGTGCGAGAACAGGGCGCAGCACAGCGCGATTTCGTAGATGGTCGCGATGCACGCGCCGTCCATGTGGCAGGTCGCGCCGACCGGTACGACCACCGAGCTGACCTCGCGCGGCACGCCCATCTTGTCGCAGGCGTCCAGCTGAAGCGGAATAGCCGCCGCCGAGGAACGGGTGCCGAGCGCGGTGAGCGCCGGGGTCAGAATGTTCTTGAAGAAGTTTCGGACGCCCCACGGGCCTGCCGCAAGGAAGGCGTAAAGCGCGAGGAACACGAAGAAATAGACGATCGTCGCCGGGTAGTAGATGAGCAGGCCGTGTGCGTAGCTCTTGAGCAGCTCCGGGCCGTAGGTGCCGGTGAGGTTCGCGAAGTACGCGAGCAGGCCGATCGGCGCGAGCTTCATCAGGAGCGACACCATCTTGTAGAACACGAGCGACATGCTGCTGAGCCACGAGGCGACCGGCTTGCCCTGCTCACCGAGCAGCGACACCGCAACGCCGAAGAACACCGTGAACACGATGAGCGCCAGAATATGCGCGCGCGAAATCACGAGCGGGAAGTCCTCGACCGTGAACGTGCTGACGATCTGCTCGCCGATGCCCATGTTCGCGGCGGCTTCGCTCGCGGCCTCCGCCGTGCCGATCTGAATCGACGTATCCACGCCGAAAATTCCCGTGACGACGAACATGTAAGCGCCTGCAATGGCGGCCGTCACGATGAAAAATCCGATGGTGAAAACGAGCAGCTTGCCGACCTTTTTCGTGTCCGCAATGTTCGCAATCGAGCCTGCGATCGAGAAAAAGATCAGCGGCACGAGCAGTACGAACAGCATATTCAGCCAGAGCTGGCCGATCGGGTACAGTACCGACGCTTTTTCGCCCAGCGCAAGGCCCAGAACCGCGCCGATGATAACGAACGCGATCAGTATGAGCGGCTCACGATAGGAAGATTTTTTCTTTTCCGTTTTTGTGTGCATATCCATCCCTCTGCTTCTCTTTTTGATTTTCCCAGTATTCATACCGCGTTAGTATGGATACTGCAATTATACCACCTTGATGGAAAATTGCAAGAGAAATTCCCCGTCGAAAGAGAGGGAATTGGAATGTGGGGTGTTTATTGGGCTGATTTGGGTGTAGAATGAATTTATTAAAATAAGGAATCCGAGAAGCAATAAAAGGAGTGAAAATTTTGATTGCGCATATCAGATCATCCGACCACTATTCTCAACCGCTCGTAGAGCATTCTAATAACGTCGGCGAGCTATGCTGCGTTGCCGCATGTACGCTCCGTCTATCGCACACAGCTCAGTTGATTGGACTTCTTCATGATATGGGAAAAGCGACTGCGGCTTTCAAGGCGTATCTTCACGAAGTTCAAGCCGATCCCTCTGCTGTTTCTCCTCACAACCACGCGCCAACCGGTGCTGTGTTCGCATATCGGCGCTGGTTCTGCAAAGAGGGGGCTTCCTCGCAGGTGCGACTCACCGCGCAGATCATTTCTCTGTGCATTCTCGGGCACCATGCCGGATTGACAAACTGCCTGACGTCAAACGGCACTTCGGATTATCTTGACGCTGTCAATCGCGACGTCTCTGCCCTGCACTACGACGAAGCCGTCAGCTGGTTCTGTACAAATGTTATCACCGAAAGAAAATTAGATGCACTTTTTTCTGATGCCTGTGCGGAAATTACAGACTTAATACAATGTATTCAAAAAACAACGAAAGGCAGAGCACGCCATTTCCATGTCGGCATGCTGACCCGTCTTCTGCTCAGCATTCTTGTGGATGCAGATCGTTACGATTCAGCCTGTTTTGAATACGATACTCCTATCGAAACCGTGTCCTCTTCCCCCGACTGGGCAGTCTTATCACAAACCTTCGAGAATTTCCGAGCAGCAAATTTTCGGACTGACAGCATAATCAATTCTATCCGTGCCGATATTTCTGAGCAGTGCTTTGATAAAGCTGATGCTCCTCCCGGCATATATACGCTCAGCGTTCCGACCGGAACGGGAAAGACATATGCATCGCTGCGCTACGCGCTCCACCACGCATCCATGTATAACAAAAAGCGGATTTTCTACATTATTCCGTTCAATACCATTCTGGATCAGAACGCAGGTGACATTCGCGATGCACTTTCCGATTATCCCTCCATTCTGGAACACCACTGCAATATCACGTTTTCCAATGAAGAAGAAATGGATACCTACCGTCGTCTGACCGAACGCTGGGACAGCGACATCATTCTGACCAGCCTCGTGCAGTTTCTTAACGCCTGCTTTTCCTCCTCCAACACTGACGCCCGCCGACTTCACGCACTCACTGACGCGGTTCTGATTTTCGATGAAATACAATCTTTGCCTCGTCATTGTAAAGTCCTGTTTGAGTGGGCCATCACATTTCTGTCGCTTTGTTGCGGCTGCACGATTTTACTGTGCACTGCTACTCAGCCGCAGCTGTCGCTGTCTTTTCCCCCAATCGAACTGGTTCGTCCGGGCAAAGTTCAGTTAAACACAAAGCGTGTCCACTATGTTCCCCAGCTCGATATTCCTCTGCAGAATCATGACGCAGCAAGTAAAATACAGCAAATGCTGACATTACAATCCGTTTTAACTATCGTCAATACCAAGGCCGCTGCACAGGATATTTATGCAAAAACAGTTTCCCTTTTATCCGATGCCGGAATGCATCCAATAACTCCCGATCCGTTCTGCTCAACAGAACAAATCCGCGAACAGGCCCGGCAGAGTGCCTCTCAAGAGGTATTGTGCGTTCATATGAGCACGCTGCTCTGCCCCGCGCACCGAAAGCGCCTAATCGAGTGGAGCAAAATCTGGCTGCATGAAGGTGCACGTGTGTTCTGCATCTCAACAGCTTTGATTGAAGCCGGCATCAATGTCAGCTTTCCTGTCGTCATTCGCAGTCTGGCCGGTCTTCCCAGCATCGTGCAGGCTGCCGGACGTTCTAACCGCAGCATGGAGTTCGATATCGGACTCGTTTATATCTGGCATCTGGTTGAAGAAAATCTCCGGCGTTTACCGGACATTGAGCAGGGCGGCTTGATTACTCGCGCAATTCTCGCAGAAGCAGACGCAGACGAACTCGACGCTCCTGCTCAAATCGCGCGATATTTTGCCAGAGAACAGGATTATACTGTAAGCCGTCAGAATTATCCTATCGGAGATGGCCTGACTCTGTCCGAGCTTCTTTCCTGCAATGACGAGAGCGCTCGAGCGGCTCGCTCCTTCAAGGAAAATACAAAACTGCTCCTGCACCAAAGCTTCCGTATGGCTTACTCCGCTTTTCAGGTTATCCCGGAAAACACAGTATCCGTTCTCGTTCCGTTCGGGCAAGGTGAAAGGCTGATTGAACAGCTCCACAGCACAGTTTCGATGAAGGAAAAACAGCTTCTGCTGCGAGAAGCGCAGGCGTACAGCGTTTCGCTCTACCAATCAACCTTTCGGCGTTTGGCAGACGACGGCGCCATTCGCGCGATTGATGATGCAGGATTATTCGCACTGGATGCCCGGTATTATGACTTGAATGCCGGAGTGATTTTGGAACCCAAAGAATTAGATGCAATGATCTGGTAAATTCAGCATTTATTATCTTCACTGTCTAAGAGCAAAAATTTTTCTTGAACTCACTCAGTATATGTGATATGATAAAAACAGATCAGAGGAAACACTCTTGCATTCCCTCTGATCCATACAATCTGATTCAGACGTCTTCACTGTCTGATTTTCAATCCACAACCCCCGCATAGCAGGAATTGACGTATATATGTATACCACACTTTCTGCACGATATCAACTGGTTTTGCTTTCCAGATACGAAAGGAGGTGTACTCCCTATGAAAATTCGAAACTCAATCGAATACTGCGTTTCCGGTCGTTACGCATTATTCAGCGACCCAATCAATCGTATGGGCGGCGAAAAGCTGTCGTATCCCGTGCCTACCTATCAGGCGTTGAAAGGGATAACTGAAAGCATTTTCTGGAAGCCTTCCATATTATGGATAATTGATTCTGTACGTATTATATCCCCTATCCGCACCGAGAGCAAAAGCATCCGTCCAATCAGTTATACCGCTCCCGCCAACACGCTTTCCATATACACCTATCTGGTCGATCCGATTTATGAGGTCCGAGCGCATTTCATTCCCAATTTTTACCGCACCGAGCCAGACCTGATTGCTGATGGGCAGAACGAAAACAAGTACCATAACATGGCGAAACGCATGGTGAAAAAAGGTGGCAGACGCGATATTTTTCTCGGCACGAGAGAGTGTCAGGCCTACATCGAACCCTGCGTCTACGGAGAGCATGAGAGCTTTTATCAGAACAGCGGCACCATCGACCTCGGCACTATGTTCCACAGTTTCGCTTACCCGGACGAAACCGGCATCAATGAGCTTGGTGTCCGCCTGTGGCACGCGAAAATGACAAACGGCGAAATTGTATTCCCGACACCGAGCGATTGCGACCCCGCACTTTATCGTACCGTCCGCCCTATGAAGCCCAAAAAGTTTGGTTCCAAGTACAACAACTTCACTGCATTATCGGAAGGAGATGAAACAGAGTTGTGAGCTGGATACAGAAATTATGTGAAGTATATGATGTAATGAGCGGTGAAGAGAGCTGTGACCTCGTTCCGATTGGATTTACCGAAAAGAAAATCAAGTATAACGTCATTCTTTCCGCCGACGGCGAATTTGTTACGGCGCAGCAGTTTCCAAAGGAGTCGCAGCTCTGTATCGTTCCCACCACATCGGCGGCAGAAGGTCGCACCGGCAGCAACGGCGCTCCGTTCCCGCTCGCCGAACAGCTCAAGTATCTGGTGTGCCCGGAGGGACAGGAGAATCCCCGGCTTGCAAACTACCTGAAGCAGCTTGCAGACTGGTGCAAAACCCCTGATGCCCCCGAATGTCTGAGCGTGCTGTATCACTATCTCGAAAAGCGTACTCTGTATGCTGATATGATGAGTGTCCCTAACTTAAAGCTGCGCTATAACAAGGAAAACCAAGACGGACGCGGTCCTGACGCCGGCAGCATGGCCTGCTTCAGCATACAGAGCGCAGACAGTGAAAACCGGCTCTGGATGCGCCATGACGTCCGTGAAAGCTGGACTCGTTATTTTTTCTCTCTATCGACAGACGCTTCCGGATTGTGCTACGCATCCGGTCAGCGCCTTCCAATTCTTCAAAATCACCCCAAGCTGTCCGGCAATGCCAAGCTGATTTCCGCTAAAGACGCCGGTTTCCCGTTTCAATATAAGGGACGTTTTACCGAAGACCGCAGCGCCGCCGCTGTCAGCCACCTTGCCTCGATCAAAGCACATAATGCACTGCTCTGGCTGCTGAAGCATCAGGGCTTTCAGCGTTTCGGAATGAATCTGGTCGCATGGCACACGTATCATCCCGTGCTTTCTCTGGATACTCCGTTTGATGACGAGGTTCAGGAAACCCCTTCTGCGCCGGATACTTTCGAAAGCTATGCTCTTGCCCTGCGCAACGCAGCTTTCAGCTGCATGAAAGAGCTTGGCAAATTCTCCGAAAAGGACGATAAACTGACCGATGAAACCCGTCAGCGTATGAATGAAGTCGTTATCATTGGACTTCAGGCCGCAACAGACGGACGCATGTCGATCAGCTATTATCAGGAAATGCCCGGCAATCTCTATGTTGATAATCTTAACCGATGGGCAGAACAATGTCAATGGATTTTGCCCGGCAAGGTCAGTGACAGCCGTTCCCCCCGCTGGCGGCATATCTGTGAAGCCGTCATGGGCGGCGATGCCGTTCGTCTCGCGCTTCAGGACGTTCAAAGCAAAAAATCCGCTTCCAAACAGATGCGTGAAATGCAGATGCGGCTTTTAAGCTGCATTGTTAATGCCGAGCCTGTTCCGGGCGACTTTCTGTGGTCGTCCTTTCACCGTTCCATACAGCCTCTCAGTTTTACCGATAAAACCGGACAATGGAATTCCTTTTCCTGGGCACAGTGCATTGCTGTTACCTGCGCACTGCTGCGTCAAGCGCATTCCCACGCCTGCCCCACCAGCGCTGCTCCCAGTTGGATTCTGGACTGCGAAAATCGCAATCGGGATTATCTGTACGGCCGCCTCCTTGCCGTGTCTCACAAGCTGGAACAGGATACTATAGAGGATAAAAGAAAGCGTAATCAATACCCTACCAACGCCGTGCGGCTGATGACCCGTTTCACTCAATCCCCTGCCGATACCTGGCTTCATTTATACTGCAAGCTCCTGCCTTACCTGAAAAAGCTCGGTACGCAGGGATATCGTTCTGCGCAGTATCTCCGCCTTTTCGGAGAAATCGAACGCAGCTTCTCTCCTGATGATCGTGCCTCCAGCAAACCGCTTTCTTTCAATTTTCTGGTTGGATTCAGTGCTCAGCTTCGTGAATTATATCTTCCCGCGGAGCAACGGCAATCCCATCCCGTTTATCCGCCTTTTGCTCCACCGCAGGGACGCGATGCGCTATATGGCTGTATGCTTGCCGTTGCGGATTTCGCAGAATGGAGAGCAGACGCGAGCGTCGAGGACGAATATACGCGCAGCGCAAAAGACGGGCGCACAAACGCCATGCTGCTCACCTCCGCTTTTATCGCGCGACCGTCTGCCGTTTGGATGAACATTCACAATAAGATGATACCCTATCTCGAAAAAAGCGGCGTCACGCCGACAGCCTTTGTTCAACAGTTGCTCGTCTGCACGGAACAGCGGTTTACATTGCAGGAGCGCAGCTCCTCTGCTCCGCTCGGCAGCGTCTTCCTGAACAGCTATCTCTGTATGCGGCTTGCGCTGACCTCCAAAAACGGACTGGACCTCGAAGCCTGGACGCCATGTTCTGCCGTACAGTTTCCCGTCCGGAGCCGTGAGGCTGCTTTCGGTGCTCTGCTGGCTCTGGAAAATCAGGTAGAACGAATGGTTCTTGACAGTGAAAAAATGCCCGAAGAAAATCGTCCAAGCAATGCCATGCGTTACCTTGAACGAGCTGCACAACGTCCATGGGAGGTAACGGAGTACCTGATACAGCGTTTGCAGCCATATCAGCGGAAACGCCGTTTCATCAAAGTCATCCCCGAACAAATACAGCAGCTCACTCAGCTTATCTGCGACAGTAACTGGAACACCGATACCCCGCTTCAGCCCGAATATCTGCACGCATTCTACACCTACAACATTTTTGATTAACCAGGAAAGGAAGATTGATTTATGGCTCTTGAACATAAAATTGACTTTGCTCTCGTTTTCACCGCACACAACGCCAACCCGAACGGTGATCCTCTGGACGGCAATCGCCCTCGCACGACTTATTCCGGCCTCGGCGAGGTATCCGATGTCTGTCTCAAGCGTAAAGTCCGCAATCGCTGGATTGATGACGGTTATCCGGTGTTTGTACAGTCCGACAATCGCCGTTCTGATGAGTTCCGTTCTCTGAAAGATCGCGCAGATGCCTGCCCTGCTCTGAAAGAATGCCTTGCCGCGATCGCTGCGCAGAAAAAGAACAAAAAGAAAGAGGCGACCGTTACCAGCGAGGACTACGCACGCATCGCCTGCGAACAGTGGATCGACGTCCGTTCTTTCGGTCAGGTCTTTGCGTTCAAAGATAAAAGCTCCGACAACGGAGACGGCAGCGACGGCATCTCCATCGGCATCCGCGGTCCGGTCAGCATCCAGAGCGCTTTCAGCCTTAAGCCTGTGAATATCACCAGCACGCAGATCACCAAATCTGTCAATCTGGAGACCAACGAAGCAGCCCCGGATAAAAAGGGAGCTGACACCATGGGACTGAAGCACCGTGTAGATTACGGCGTTTACGTTACCTATGGCTCGATCAATGTACAGCTTGCCGGAAAAACCGGTTTCAGCGAGCAGGATGCTGAGGCGCTGAAAGAAGCCCTGCGTACACTGTTCCGCAACGACGCCTCTGCTGCTCGACCGGACGGCAGCATGGAAGTCATCAAACTTGTCTGGTGGGAGCACAACTGCGCTTCCGGACAGTATTCCTCGGCCAAGGTACATCGTTCGCTCCACGTTACGATGGATGAAACCGAATTTCCGCAGATAAGCGTAGATGAGACCGCCATTCCCGGCCTGAATTATACACTGATCGATGGAGAATAACGATAAGGACTTTCTTATGCTGTCCGGTCTGAAACACTTTGCTTTTTGCCGCAGACGCTGGGCATTAGTGCATATCGAGCAGCTGTGGAAGGAAAATGTGCTTACTCTGGATGGGCATTATATGCATGAACGTGTGCACGATGCCGGATTTACCGAATCTCGCGGCAGTACCCTGCTGTCTCGCGCTATGCCGATTCGCTCTCAGGCGCTCCGCATCACCGGAGAATGCGATATGGTAGAACTGCACCGGGATCCAGCCGGCGTGCCCATCCATGGGCGAGACGGTCTATGGCGATTATATCCCGTTGAGTACAAACGCGGAAAACCCGATCCGCGCGGCGCAGACGAATTGCAGCTCTGTGCACAGGCGATGTGTCTGGAAGAAATGTTCGTCACCGACATTCCAGAGGGCGCTGTGTATTATGGCGAAACCCGTCGTCGTCTGAAGGTAGAATTGACCGCTGATTTACGTGCACAGGTACGCACCTCTCTCGAGGAAATGCATCGTCTTTTTGCGCTGGGATACACTCCCCGCGCAAAACAGACGCACGCATGCAAAAGCTGTTCTATGTTTGAACTCTGTCAGCCGGAGCTCTTTCAGCGCCCCTCAGCATTGGAATACGTCCGTTCACGATTGGAGGAGGATGAATGAAAAGGCTTCAAAACACGCTATATGTCACCAGCGAAGACACGTATCTATCTCTGGACGGAGAAAATGTTGTAGTTCGCAGTGATAATGCCGTTATCGGCCGTGTTCCCCTGCACAATCTCGAAAATATCGTTTCGTTCGGTTATCGCGGAGCCAGTCCCCGTCTGATGTCTGCCTGTGCGGAACGCGGCGTCGGCCTTTGTTTTCTTAGCGCACACGGGCGTTTCCTCTCCCGTATTTCCGGTCCTGTTCAAGGCAATGTTTTGCTTCGGACCACGCAGTATCGTATCGCCTCCTCCTCCGAAGCATTGTCCATTGCTAAAATGTTTTTGACCGGAAAGATATATAACGGCCGATGGCTGCTGGAGCATTACTGTCGAGATCACGAAGCTCGGTTGAATGTACCACTGATTCGCACTTCGATTGAGCAGATGAAAAACGCATTGCGTCAGATTTCCGAAGTCTCTCGTCCCGATGAACTTCTCGGTATAGAAGGGAGCGCCGCCAAGGCATATTTTTCTGTTTTTCCGCAGCTTATTCTCCGAAACAGTTCTGACTTTCCTTTCAAAGGGAGAAATCGCCGTCCGCCGCTCGATCCGGTAAACGCACTTCTGTCGTTTACCTATACGCTTCTCGGCAATGAAATCGCCGGTGCTTTGGAGGGAGTCGGCCTTGACCCCGCTGCTGGCTTTTTTCATACGCTTCGGCCCGGTCGTTTTTCTCTTGCACTCGATCTTTTAGAGGAACTTCGGGCGCCGCTCGCAGAGCGCTTTGTCCTTTCTCAAATCAACCTCGGCAGTCTCACCGGCAAAGACTTCGAACAGAAGGAAAACGGCGCTTATTACCTGAAGGACAGTGCACGCCGCACTTTTCTTGCTGCATGGCAGAAGCGCAAACAGGAAACGCTAACACATCCTTATTTGAAAGAGAAAATTTCCTGGGGGCTAATCCCCCATGTGCAGGCCATGCTGCTTGCACGTTTTCTGCGTGGCGATCTTGATGCATATCCGCCATTTTTATGGAAATGAGGCTTGCATATGATGGTACTTATCACTTATGATGTAAATACGGAAGATGCTGCCGGTCGAAAACGACTGCGTCAGATTGCGAAGCAATGCGTCAACTACGGTCAACGCGTTCAAAATTCTGTTTTTGAATGTCTTGTCGATTCGACGCAATGTAAAATGCTTCAACACAAACTCTGCGAAATTATGGATGCCGAAAAAGATAGTCTGCGTTTTTATTACCTTGGTGAAAAATATCATACACGCATCGAACACTTTGGTGTCAAACCGGGTTATGATATAGAAGGCATCCTGATTCTCTAAGTGCGAACAGCAAGTATACATATTTTATGTTGACTGTTCGCACCAACACTTTTGCAGTATTATGTACAGTATCATACACCAACAATATTGCACTTCCTTTTTATTACACTGTGTCTGCACTGTATATTATACTTTTATACAGAATTAACGGTTAATTTTCGTTAATTCTGCTGTCATGCCACGTATGTGGCATGTGGATTGAAATCCCTCTGGGAACAAGTCACGATAGAACTCATGGGGTCATGCCACGTATGTGGCATGTGGATTGAAATACTTATGCTCTGCCTTTCGGATTTAAGGCTTGCGTCATGCCACGTATGTGGCATGTGGATTGAAATCCTATTTTTTACGAAAAGGAGGTTTGAGTCAGAGGTCATGCCACGTATGTGGCATGTGGATTGAAATTTTACCCAGACGGAGTATAACGGCGAAGTATTCGTCATGCCACGTATGTGGCATGTGGATTGAAATAACGCTGCATTCCCTGATAGCGACCTATTCGACGTCATGCCACGTATGTGGCATGTGGATTGAAATAGCCTGTCCGCTGCGTCTGCACGAGGGCGCGCGGGTCATGCCACGTATGTGGCATGTGGATTGAAATTTCGATTTCGCGCCCGCAATCGCAGCGCCAGACGTCATGCCACGTATGTGGCATGTGGATTGAAATCAAAAGACACAACCCCCACACGCGGAAACGATGGGTCATGCCACGTATGTGGCATGTGGATTGAAATAGATTACGCTTGACGAGGAGCTGATGCGCAAGCTGTCATGCCACGTATGTGGCATGTGGATTGAAATCCAACGGCGCGAGCGGCGTGCAAGACCTCAAGAGTCATGCCACGTATGTGGCATGTGGATTGAAATGTAAAGTTTGGAATTATAACAAACCGGGGAGAAGTCATGCCACGTATGTGGCATGTGGATTGAAATAAGCAATACGGGCAAAGAAAGGCGATGAAAGAAAGTCATGCCACGTATGTGGCATGTGGATTGAAATAGGACTGCAGCGGCGGTTATCTGCTGTGCTACTACGTCATGCCACGTATGTGGCATGTGGATTGAAATACCAAGGATTTGGAGCTGCGATACACGCAGAGCAAGTCATGCCACGTATGTGGCATGTGGATTGAAATTGTTCGTCGGCGCGGAACTGCAAAAATACATGAGGTCATGCCACGTATGTGGCATGTGGATTGAAATGGAGAGACGAGCACGGGTGCAGCTTACGGAACGGCGTCATGCCACGTATGTGGCATGTGGATTGAAATCAAGTCTGTGACATATAACAGTGTAGTGGACAGAGTCATGCCACGTATGTGGCATGTGGATTGAAATTTGTCCTGGTTGCCGTCCGCGACGTAGGCTCTGCGTCATGCCACGTATGTGGCATGTGGATTGAAATGAGGACAGCGTCCGCTATACGCTGTCGGACGAGGGGTCATGCCACGTATGTGGCATGTGGATTGAAATTCTATTGCAATCGCCCGCAGGCGTTTGCGGCGTGGTCATGCCACGTATGTGGCATGTGGATTGAAATATGCCGGAAGCCTCGGCGTAGCGGTCCAGCAGAGTCATGCCACGTATGTGGCATGTGGATTGAAATGTCGGAACGATGGGCGACGAGGGCAAGGCTTACCGTCATGCCACGTATGTGGCATGTGGATTGAAATATGCACCCGCACCGCTGCATATACAGGGATAAGGTCATGCCACGTATGTGGCATGTGGATTGAAATATGCAAGCCTTGCGCGACGGACGACACGCAAGGCGGTCATGCCACGTATGTGGCATGTGGATTGAAATAAAGCAGCCGCATCCGGCCTCCTTGCAAGCCTGGTCATGCCACGTATGTGGCATGTGGATTGAAATGTATTTGCCCGGCGCGAGTTCGCAAGTGTCGAGGAGTCATGCCACGTATGTGGCATGTGGATTGAAATGGTTAGTTAACATATTGATTACTTCCTTTCGGTGTCATGCCACGTATGTGGCATGTGGATTGAAATTGACCGGTGGCGCGGTATATGGTTTCTGCGCGCGTCATGCCACGTATGTGGCATGTGGATTGAAATTATGAAGCTGCACTTGCCCAACAACGTGCTTGATGTCATGCCACGTATGTGGCATGTGGATTGAAATGTGGGTCTCGGGGTTGTAGCTGGTGTAAAACCAGGTCATGCCACGTATGTGGCATGTGGATTGAAATGCAAAGCCTGCATGAGGGCGAGCGAGCACAAAAAGTCATGCCACGTATGTGGCATGTGGATTGAAATAATACGTGGATGGAAGCTATTCCGCGCAATACCGTCATGCCACGTATGTGGCATGTGGATTGAAATAAGCAGGCGGCAACGGGCGAAATTCCGCAGGAGGTCATGCCACGTATGTGGCATGTGGATTGAAATTGTATGAAGTCCTGAGCGCACCGGAGGACAGCCACGTCATGCCACGTATGTGGCATGTGGATTGAAATAAAAGAATATTTGAGCAGAATTATAGGAGACTAAGTCATGCCACGTATGTGGCATGTGGATTGAAATTATCCCATGTGGAGCGAGGAAAACCAGAAATACGTCATGCCACGTATGTGGCATGTGGATTGAAATGATCAGTTTGCGCAGCAGTTCGGCATGAAGATCAGTCATGCCACGTATGTGGCATGTGGATTGAAATGTGGAAAACATGAATTTGCAGGTGAAGTGATATGGTCATGCCACGTATGTGGCATGTGGATTGAAATAGGAAATCAAGAACTTTCTGGAGGAGCTGAGAACGTCATGCCACGTATGTGGCATGTGGATTGAAATCAAATGGGGCGGCTGATTGACATGGTAGTGCAGGTCATGCCACGTATGTGGCATGTGGATTGAAATCATCATTCGCGCATGATGCAGCGCGCGATAGAAAGTCATGCCACGTATGTGGCATGTGGATTGAAATTTGGTCTGTAAGCTATCGCAGCGGCACGGAGGCGTCATGCCACGTATGTGGCATGTGGATTGAAATCGGCTGCATTGAAAGCGCGGATATTACGGTATCGTCATGCCACGTATGTGGCATGTGGATTGAAATACCAAGCGTCATATCGTTCACCCCTTTCTTTATTGTCATGCCACGTATGTGGCATGTGGATTGAAATGTTCACCACGTCTACACCTTCTTCAAGGCGGCGCGTCATGCCACGTATGTGGCATGTGGATTGAAATCTTTGCGCTTAACGCCTCTATGCCGACGCTGAACGTCATGCCACGTATGTGGCATGTGGATTGAAATTATACATGCAAGTGCTAAGTCGTACTTTTCAATTGTCATGCCACGTATGTGGCATGTGGATTGAAATAAAGCGGCTGCGGAAATGTATCTTGCAAATACGTCATGCCACGTATGTGGCATGTGGATTGAAATTTTCAGCCGCATGGAACCAATCTCCGGCGCGATGGTCATGCCACGTATGTGGCATGTGGATTGAAATTACATATCATCCGTCCACTTCGCCCGCTTGCCTCGCGGTCATGCCACGTATGTGGCATGTGGATTGAAATGGATTGCTACGAGGTGTACGGCATGAAGCGCACAGGGTCATGCCACGTATGTGGCATGTGGATTGAAATGAAGTCATGGAGAGGTATCTCTCGCCGTACTTGTGTCATGCCACGTATGTGGCATGTGGATTGAAATGTTGATGGCAACTCGCGTCCGCTTCTGCAGCCCGGTCATGCCACGTATGTGGCATGTGGATTGAAATTTATTTGCCATACTATTTCACCTCCTTTACTACCGTCATGCCACGTATGTGGCATGTGGATTGAAATAACGACTGGACGATCTACGTTGTGGAGGACGTCAGCGTCATGCCACGTATGTGGCATGTGGATTGAAATAAGGAAAATCACGTCATACGCCTGACCCTGATATGTCATGCCACGTATGTGGCATGTGGATTGAAATTTCGTTTGCCTCGCGGAGCTTGCTTCTGAGGAGGTCATGCCACGTATGTGGCATGTGGATTGAAATGAAAAATCGCGGATTCATCCGTACCTGCAAGGAGTCATGCCACGTATGTGGCATGTGGATTGAAATTTCGCCGCGCGGAGATCCGCATCCGCCTTCTGAAGTCATGCCACGTATGTGGCATGTGGATTGAAATGATCACTGCGTCGCGCAGGTCGCATATCGCGCGGGTCATGCCACGTATGTGGCATGTGGATTGAAATACAGAATGGGGGTGGTACAAGGATGTACCCACATGGTCATGCCACGTATGTGGCATGTGGATTGAAATGGAACTGGTGTAGCGCGTGACGAGCAATTCGTTTGTCATGCCACGTATGTGGCATGTGGATTGAAATAGAAAAATAGAGATGGATTGCAGTTGTAGAGAGTGTCATGCCACGTATGTGGCATGTGGATTGAAATACACAGCACGTCGCGCCACGGTAGCCACGGCGCGTCATGCCACGTATGTGGCATGTGGATTGAAATGCATTACCAATGCGTATAACAGCAACGAAACACGTCATGCCACGTATGTGGCATGTGGATTGAAATAAGATATTCCATTATTTTGACATGGGTACTATGCGGTCATGCCACGTATGTGGCATGTGGATTGAAATACCCAGTCGAGCGCGTTTTCGCTCCAGATGTAGCGTCATGCCACGTATGTGGCATGTGGATTGAAATGACGAAAGCGCCAATGCTCCGTGCACGCAGCTCGGTCATGCCACGTATGTGGCATGTGGATTGAAATCGCGAAGTATCGCCCCGTGTCGAGGTCCCACTCGGTCATGCCACGTATGTGGCATGTGGATTGAAATGCCGAGTTCGATGCCGAAATGGATGCGGTATGGAACGTCATGCCACGTATGTGGCATGTGGATTGAAATCTGCCAGAGGTTTTCACGGTTGCCCGCAAGCGGCGTCATGCCACGTATGTGGCATGTGGATTGAAATTACGATGGCGTGCAGCAGCAGCGCGAGCCGGTCGGTCATGCCACGTATGTGGCATGTGGATTGAAATGAGTGGATCGAGACGGCGGAGGAGCCTGTGGGCGTCATGCCACGTATGTGGCATGTGGATTGAAATCAACAGGCGAGCGGTTCGACGACGCGCCCGGCCTCGTCATGCCACGTATGTGGCATGTGGATTGAAATCGCTCCCTTGGTAAACCGGTGGGAGTCATCCGGCGTCATGCCACGTATGTGGCATGTGGATTGAAATATAGGACTGACCGGCCTTGACCTCAATGGTCTTGGGTCATGCCACGTATGTGGCATGTGGATTGAAATCATCCGCTGCGCGGCGGCCTACGGCCGGTTGTTCGTCATGCCACGTATGTGGCATGTGGATTGAAATATGCAGTCGTTAGCCGGTGCAAGCCCGGCGAGGGGTCATGCCACGTATGTGGCATGTGGATTGAAATCAAATAACAAAGCGAAGGAAATCCGCATTTATGATGTCATGCCACGTATGTGGCATGTGGATTGAAATAGGAGAACATCTGCCACGTGAAGTTTGCAGTTGCACGTCATGCCACGTATGTGGCATGTGGATTGAAATTCCCGGCTTGACGTCAGGCTTAACGTCAGTACCGGTCATGCCACGTATGTGGCATGTGGATTGAAATTTTGTCACCAGTCCGTAAGGGTCTGTCTCCGGCGTCATGCCACGTATGTGGCATGTGGATTGAAATAGTTTGATCATTTTGTGAGCCGTGACGCAATGTGTCATGCCACGTATGTGGCATGTGGATTGAAATCTACTATATATAGGCAAGTATACCACATTCCGCCGTGTCATGCCGTAACCGTCAAATCCCCCGTACACAAAAACACTGCCGGGCTGCCATGCTAAGCAGTCCGGCGGCATTATTTTAGTCAAAATCCAGTTGCGGGGCAACACCGAGGAACTCGTCTACGGCTTCTCCGATGGCATCTCCGAATACATCGTCGTCCATCCAGGAGCAATAGGAGTATGTGAGATCTATCGTATCTGCAAACTTTCTGGAAAGTCTGGGATGTTCTCGTTCAAATTCCGGGAAATGCTCTATCACATATCCGGAATAATCCAGATCAAAGAAAAACCGGCTCATATCACCGTTTGCAAAATCGATGACAAAGTTTACAAGAAAAGCTCCGTGTTTTTTTCAGCTTCATCGTTGTGTTTTCCTCCTTGCGGCACATTCGTCCGGAGCATTCCATGGCAGCAGCTGCTTCACGATCTGCTCATCGGTTAAGTCGGCTGTATTCGCGGTTTTCAGCAGCCCATGTCAGGTATCTGTAAGGGTCGAGCTTGTTCTCCATCGCAGTCTCAATCAAGCTGTAAATCACAGCACTGGATTGTGCACCTGCCTGCGCATTTGCAAACAGCCAGTTCTTTCGACCCATCACAAAAGGCTTGATGATCCGCTCTGCGCGATTGTTGGACAGCTCCAGTCTGCCGTCCTTCAGATAATTCGTAAGATACGGCCATTGATTGACCAGGAATGTCAGCGCTTTGCCAAAAGCAGATTTCAGCGCAGTTTTGTCCCTTTGCAAATTTGCCCATGCAAACATAGCGTCAAGAACAGGTTTCGCCTGTTTCTGCCGCTGTTTCAATCGTTCTTCTGCATTTTCTTCCGCAAGACTGTCTTCGATCCTGAAGAGCAGGTCGCAGTATCCAGTTGGACATAGTCTGGCGGCTGAGACTGATACCCATCCGCTTCAGTTCCTGCTCCTGCCGGTAAAGGAGCGACGCCATCACAAATTTCTGTGTCATGATATGAGCGATGGCCTCCGGAGTGGCAAAGCCTCCCGGAACGATGTTTTTCTAACGCGGAGTCTGAACTACCGGCGTTTCAATATCGTTTTTCTCGCAGTTCCGGCAAGCATAGGTATAGTAGATGTCTTCTTTTACTATCGTCTGCGCAGGAACTATTTTCAGTGTTCGAACGACTTCCTTGCCGATTTCGGTCATGATTTCACCGCATCTGGGGCAGATCAGCTGCGCGCCCTCCGGACGATGCTCAACTCTCTCCGTTGGAATATCATCCGGGATATGATTCAAAGCATATTCGCGCTTTTTGTGGCGCTTGTGCTCCGCAACGACGGTTGCCTGTTCTTCTTCAGCGGCCTGATATACCTCGGCTTCATCAAACAGAAAGCTGAGCTGCTCCATGACAGAATCATCAGACTGCTCCGAAGATGCACCAAATCTCTTATGGCGTGCAAGACGCAGCGCCTCCAGAAGCAGATCTATCTGATTTTCCAGATGAGAAATACGCTCGTTCTGAGAGGCCAGTCGAGCGTTCTTCTCTTCGTATTCCGCCCGCGAAATCGTAATCATTTCCGGGTTTCTTTTCTGCGGATCATCCGTCTTATCCATACACTCAAAAAGCGTCGTGGCCACAAGAAAGCCATTATCGCCGTCGCCAGGATGCTGCTCACGGTCATCTACAATATGCTCAAGAAAAATGAAACGTACAATCCCGAACTTTACCGCAAGGGCAGCAGACCACCCCCTCAGCATGAGGTTTCTGTGGAAGAAGCCGTCTATATTCTCCAACGACAGGGCTATGTGGTGACTGCTCCACCTACTGCATAGACTTTAAGCATATGGCAACACCGCACAATTAAAGCTGCG
>ERZ773204.1369-NODE-1369-length-19166-cov-3.472660_pt1 | contig 19166 bp, 21 predicted proteins | sample MGYA00581007_ERZ773204 | MGnify/ENA primary metagenome ERZ773204 (study PRJEB29015, sample SAMEA2737757) | human gut metagenome | biome: human gut; feature: human-associated habitat; material: faeces | place: China | collected 2012 ... | reverse complement strand
TTTTTCTCTCAGAGCCATACATTATATAAGGATATAAGGACAGAAAGAGCGCGGACACAACGTTCGCGCTCTTTGCGTATCTCTCCGAAATTATCGCTTGTTGGAGCGGCGCCACAGACGCATTTTCTCTGCGTCCTGGATGAGCTGCTCGCGGAAATCCGGGTGCGCGACCGAAATCAGCGCCTCGGCACGCTGCCATGCAGTCAGACCCTTGAGGTTGACCTTGCCGTACTCGGTGACGAACCACTGCGGGCACGGACGGGCATCGGTAACGACCGAACCGGTTTCGAGCGTCGGACGGATGCGGCTCTCAAGCGTGCCGTCCTTCTTCTTGAAGGTGGACGAGCAGCAGATGAAGCTCTTGCCGCCTCTGGACAGGTATGCGCCGAGCACGAAGTCGAGCTGACCGCCTGCACCGGAGATCTGCTTGATGCCTGCGGACTCCGCATTCATCTGACCGAACAGGTCAACGTCAACAATGTTGTTGATGGAGATGAAGTTGTCGATCTGCGCGATGGTGCGTGCGTCGTTGGTGTAGGAAACCGGCGCGGACATACACTCGGGGTTGTTGTTCACGTAGTCGTACAGCTTCTGGGTGCCTGCGCCGAAGGCAAACACCTGCTTGCCGGTGTCGATGGCCTTTTTCGAGCCATTGATCTTGCCCGCCTTCGCGATGTCAACGAAAGCGTCAACGTACATCTCGGTGTGAACGCCGAGGTCCTTGAGGTCGGACTCCGCGATCATTGCGCCGACCGTGTTCGGCATGCCGCCGATACCCAGCTGGAGGCACGCACCGTTCGGAATTTCCTCAACGATCAGCTTCGCTACCGCTTCATCGACCGCGCTCGGCGCGCCGCCGCCGCCCATTTCCGGCATCGGAGCATCATTCTCGACGATCATATCGACCTCGGAAACGTGGATTGCTTCCTCGCACAGGCCGAGGCAGCGCGGCATATACTTGTTGACCTCGACGATAACGACGTCGGAAGCCTCGCAGACCGCCTTCAGGTGGGACGCCTGCGGACCGAAGCTGAACCAGCCCTGCGCATCCATCGGCGCGACCTGAATCATGGTAACGTTGATGCGGCCGACGTTCTCGCGGTACCAGCGCGGCAGCTCGGAGTAGCGCAGCGCGGAGTAGAAGCCGAAGCCCTCCATGCACGCCTTGCGCTCGATGCCCGACATATGCCACGAGTTCCAGGTCAGATGATCGGCTGCGTCCGGAACATCGAAAATCGCCGGACGGCGCATGAGCACGCCGCCGCGGAAATTGACGTTCTCCAGCTCGCCCATGCGTGCGGCGAGCGCCTTGTCGAGCGCGTTCGGGGTGCCGGTGCACCAGCCGTAGTCCACCCAGTCGCCGCTCTTGACGACCTTGACCGCCTCTTCGGGCGTCGTCAGCTTGCTTTGATACAGTGCTGCGAAATCCATCGCGATAACCTCCTGATACGGAGCGTGCACGGGGTGCGTCCTCGTCCCGCGCTCCTTGTTTATTCTTTAACAATCGCATACATTATACTATATCTGTCTGTTTCGGTCAAGCACAGCCGGGCAATATGCCCACAAATTCATCAGAAAAAGCCAGTTTCGCGGGCACTTCCCTGTCCGTCTGCGAAATTTCCCTACCTCCGAAAATATTTTTCCAATTCCCTCTTGATTTATCACAGTAAAGTGTTATAATAGTAAACAAGTTAACGACAGAATTTTAGGAGGATCACCCCATGAAAACCAAAAAGCTGCTTGCACTGCTCACCGCAGGCGCACTGAGTGCATCCATGCTCGCCGGCTGCGTCTCGACCACAAAGGCCAATGACACCGCCGCCAATGGCAGTTCCACCGATACGTCCACTGCCGCTGACAGCGATCTGGAATACGTCAAGAGCCAGGGCAAGCTGATCGTCGGCATCACGGATTTCGCGCCGATGGATTATAAGGAAGACGGCTCGGACGAGTGGATTGGCTTTGATGCCGACATGGCAAAGGCTTTCGCCGAGAGCATCGGCGTAGAGGCTGAGTTCCTTGAGATCAACTGGAACAACAAGGTCATGGAGCTTGACGGCAAGGGCGTTGACGCTGTATGGAACGGCATGACGCTGACCGACGAGGTCAAGACCTCCATGAACTGCTCCAACCCGTATGCGACCAACGCACAGGTCGTTGTCGTTCCGTCCGATAAAGCGGACGCTGCCAAGGATCTGGACGGCGTTAAGGAGCTGTCCTTCGCAGTTGAGGCTGGTTCCGCAGGCGCTGCTGCCGCTGATGCGCTCGGTCTGACCGCTACCGAGGTACAGTCTCAGGCAGATGCCCTGATGGAAGTTGCTGCCGGCACCTCTGATGCCTGCGTTATCGACCTGCTGATGGCCGGCGCGATGATCGGCGAGGGCACCAGCTACCCGAACCTCGTTTACACGCTCGACCTCAACGAAGCAAACGGCGACGAGCCGGAAAACTACGTTGTCGGCTTCCGCAAGGACTCCGATCTGACCGCTGCATTCAACGATTTCTACAAGTCCGCTTACGAGGACGGCACGGTTGAAAAGCTCGCAGAGAAGTACGGCGTACAGGAAGCTATCGTCGCTCCGTAATCCTGCAACTAAATAAAAAATCAGCGCAAGGCAGAGGGCATCAATTCGTCTTCTGCCTTTGCATTCAGAGAGGATAAAGAGAGGAACCAACCATGTTTGCTAACGTAACCCTAAGCCTGATGGGCGGCTTCGTTACCACGATACAGCTTTTCTGTCTGACGCTCGTGTTCGCGCTGCCGCTCGGACTCATCATCAGCTTCGGCTCGATGAGCCGCTTCACGCCGCTGCGCGCTCTCGTCAAGACCGTCGTCTGGGCGGTACGCGGCACGCCGCTCATGCTCCAGATCATCGTCATCTTTTACGGCCCCGCGCTGCTGTGGGGCATGCAGGCGCCGCGCTTCGGCGCCGCTCTGCTGTCGTTCGTCATCAACTACGCCTGCTATTTCTCCGAGATCTTCCGCGGCGGCATTCAGGCCATCCCGAACGGTCAGTATGAGGCCGGTCAGGTGCTCGGCATGACCAAGACACAGATTTTCTTCAAGATCACACTGCTTCAGGTCATCAAGCGCATCATCCCGCCGATGGGCAACGAGTTTATCAACCTCGTCAAGGATACCGCGCTCGCGCGCACCATCGCGGTCTATGAGGTGCTGTGGATGGGCGAAAAGTTCATCAAGAGCAAGGGCATCATCTGGCCGCTGTTCTACACCGCGGTCTTTTACCTCGTATTCAACGGCCTTCTCACCCTGCTGTTCGGCTGGATCGAGAAGAAAATGGACTATTTTAAGTAAGGAGGCGCCGAAATGCCTATTCTTGAGGTCAAGAACCTGTATAAAAACTTTGGCTCGACCAAGGTTCTGAAGGATATCAGTTTTTCGCTCGAGCGCGGCAAGGCGCTCGCCATCATCGGCTCGTCCGGTTCGGGCAAAACGACGCTCCTGCGCTGCCTGAACTTTCTCGAAACGCCGAATGAGGGCCAGATCATCGTAAACGGCGAGCCGCTGTTCGACGCAGCCGATCATGCCGCCAAGAGCGACGCTGAAATCCGCCGCAGCCGTCTGCACTTCGGCATGGTTTTTCAGTCCTTCAACCTGTTTCCGCAGTACACCGCACTCGAAAACGTCATGCTCGCTCCCCTGCTGCTCGCAAAGGAGCAGCCCGACTATAAGAAGAACAAGCGCGAGATTCACGAGCAGATCGAGCATCGCGCCATCGACCTGCTCACCCGCATGAGCCTGGAGGGCCGCATGAGCCACTACCCGCATCAGCTCTCCGGCGGTCAGCAGCAGCGCGTCGCTATCGCGCGTGCGCTCGCCATGACGCCCGACATTCTGTGCTTTGACGAGCCGACCTCGGCGCTCGACCCCGAGCTTACGGGCGAGGTGCTGCGCGTTATCCGCTCGCTCGCCGACCAGCACACCACCATGATCATCGTCACCCACGAGATGGAGTTCGCCCGCGACGTCGCAGACCACGTTATTTTTATGGACGGCGGCACAATCGCCGAGGAAGGCACGCCCTCCGAAGTGTTCGGCAGCCCGAAAAACGAACGTACCCGCGCATTTCTCTCGCGTTATTCCGCAAAAGCGTAATTTTTTTGCACCACGTCAGATGCGGAATATATTCCCATGGGAACGCGCACGCAAGGCAAAATGCAGCGGAATAACCAAAGAAACGGAAAAGTTCACAAAAACTTTTCGGTAATATTCACTATTACCCTGTTTACAAATGCGAAAAAATACGTTAAAATAGTCCCGTAATACCAATACGGGACTTTGTCTTGCTTTTTTGTACAAGTTGGCGTGGTTAATTTTTGATGATTTTTTTGTGTATTTGTGTTGAAGTTCTGGCGCAAATTTGCTACAATAAGACTGTACAGGAGCGAGGCTCCCGATACCGCGAGGCACAGAGAGATTCATGCCCCGCATAAACCTATGATAAAAAGCCCGCATGGCCTTTTATAAAATTTTTGATTGGAGATGTTCAACTATGGCTATGGATGCTTTCAGCGCGTCCCTGATGAAGGACAAGAGAGAGATCGTCATCGCCCCGACTATTTACAAGTTTGATACTTTCGATGCATTTGCAGAGGAGTTTCAGCTTGGCGAGCGCGACGTCGTTCTGACCAACGAGTTCATTTACAAGCCGTTCATGGAGAAGCTCGGTCTGAAGAGCAACTTCGTATTCCAGGAGAAGTTCGGCGCAGGCGAGCCGAGCGAGGCTATGATCGAGACCATGTACGAAGCAATTCCGTACGACTCCTACGACCGCGTAATCGCAGTAGGCGGCGGCGCAATCATGGACCTTTGCAAGCTGCTCGGCTGCAAGCGCCCGTCCTCTGTACATGAGCTGTACTTCAAGCGCGAGCCTGTTGTACACGAGAAGGAAGTTATCGCTATCCCGACCACCTGCGGCACCGGTTCCGAGGTCACCAACATTTCCGTTGCTATCGTCAAGGACGAGAAGGACGGCAAGCTGACCGGCGGCGACACCAAGCTGGGCCTGGTTTCCGACGACATCATCCCGAACAAGGTATGCCTGGTTCCGGACCTGCTCAAGACCCTGCCGTACAAGCCGTTCGCAGCATCCGCTATCGATGCTCTGATCCACGCTACCGAGTCTTTCCTCTCTCCGCATCGTAAGACCGTTACCTCCGAGATGTTCTCCGTAAAGGCTATGGAGATGATCCTCGAGGGCTTCCGCCGCATCGCTCTGGAAGGCCCGGACGCTCGCATCGATTACCTCGGCGAGTTCGTTCACGCTTCCCTGTTCGCAGGCATCGCTTTCCTGAAGGCTGGCTGCGCTACCGTACACGGCATGTCCTTCCCGCTCGGCGGCACCTACCACGTTCCGCACGGCGAGTCCAACTACGCTCTGTTCGGCAAGATCCTCGAGATGTACGACGAGTACGAGCCGGCCGGCGAGCTGGGCAAGTTCAAGGAGATCGTTGCTCGCTGCCTGGGCTGCACCAAGGACGACGCTCTGCGCACCCTGAACGTAACCCTGGAGAAGGTTCTGCACCTGAAGCCGCTGCATGAGTACGGCTTCAAGGAAGAGGATGTCAAGGCATTCGCTCTGTCCGTTGATGCAAACCAGCAGCGTCTGATCACCAACTCCTACCGTCCGTGGAGCATCGAGCTCAGCGAGCGCGTTTACAAGGAGTGCTTCTAAGCGAACGCTTAAAGGCGTAATAAGCGAACTAAACGTCTGATAGGGCGGGGAGCCCCGCCTCCCTGCCCTGTTTTCGTTTTTTCGGCCTGTTTTCACAGGCTGCGTTCCTGTCCGGTGCGTCCATAGCGGCTGCACCGAAAACCAAAAAAGAAAGGATACCAAACGCTATGATGACCAAAGAGCAGTATATTGAGTCTCTTCGCAAGCTGCATCTGAACCTTTACATGTTCGGCAAGAAGATCGAGAACCCGGTTGACGACCCGGTTATCCGCCCGTCGCTCAACTCCTTCGCCGCTACCTACGAGCTGGCAGAGGACCCGCAGTACGAAGATCTGATGACCGCTACTTCCCACATCTCCGGCAAGAAGATCAACCGATTCACCCATATGCATCAGTCCACCGACGACCTCATCAAGAAGGTCAAGATGCAGCGTCTGCTCGGCCAGAAGACCGCAGCATGCTTCCAGCGCTGCGTAGGCATGGACGCTATGAACGCTGTATTCTCCTCCACCTACGAGATCGACGAGGCTTGCGGCACCAAGTACCACGAGAACTTCCTCAAGTTCCTCACCCGCGTTCAGGACGAGGACCTCGCAGTTGACGGCGCTATGACCGACGTTAAGGGCGACCGCTCTCTGGCTCCGTCCAAGCAGGCTGACCCGGATCTGTTCCTGCACGTTGTTGAGCGCACCCCGGACGGCGTTTACGTTACCGGCGCGAAGGCTCACCAGACCGGCTTCGTAAACTCTCACGAAGTTCTGGTCATGCCGACCATCTCCATGCGTGAGGGCGACGAGGACTACGCGATCTCCTTCGCGGTACCGACCGACGCTGAGGGCATCACCCTGATCTACGGCCGTCAGTCCTGCGACACCCGCAAGCTCGAGGAGTACAACGACATCGACGTCGGCAACAAGGTATACGGTGGCCACGAAGTTCTCGTTATCTTCGACCGCGTATTCGTTCCGAACGACCGCATCTTCCTCAACGGCGAAGTTAAGTTTGCCGGCATGATCGTAGAGCGTTTCGCAGGCTATCACCGTCAGTCTTACGGCGGCTGCAAGGTCGGCGTAGGCGACGTTCTGATCGGCGCTACCGCTCTGGCAGGCGACATGGCAGGCTCCTCCAAGGCTTCCCACGTCAAGGACAAGCTCATCGAGATGACTCATCTGAACGAGACCCTGTACTGCTGCGGTATTGCTTGCTCTTCTCAGGGCACCAAGACCAAGGCAGGCAACTACCTGATCGACCTGCTGCTCGCAAACGTCTGCAAGCAGAACGTTACCCGCTTCCCGTACGAGATCGCTCGTCTGGCACAGGATCTGGCAGGCGGCCTGATGGTTACCCAGCCGTCCGAGGCTGACTACCGCAACCCGGCTCTCAAGCCCTACATCGAGAAGTACCTCAAGGGCGTTGCTTCCGTTCCGACCGAGGACCGTATGCGTCTGCTGCGTCTGATCGAGAACATGACCATGGGTACCGCAGCTGTCGGCTATCTGCCCGAGTCCATGCACGGCGCAGGTTCCCCGCAGGCTCAGCGTATCATGATTGCCCGTCAGTCCAACCTCGAAATGAAGAAGGAACTGGCTAAGAAGATCGCTCGCATCCAGTAATTCTGAGCAATTCATAGGCACTCATGGCACTTGAAACCGTGAGTGCCTATGTTTGCGATACAGCAAGAAAGGGGGTCCTAAGCGCATGTTACGCTGTACCGTGAAGTTCTGCGGCGGCTGCAATCCGCGCCACGACCGCGGCGAATGCTATGCGTCCGTGCGTGCCGCCCTTTCCGATGTCGCATCGTTCTCCCTGCCGGAGGACGGCGTGCATTATGACGCGCTGCTCATCGTCCGCGGCTGCACCGGCTGCCCGTATCTCTACGAAGAGATCGACGCCGCGCACCGCATCGTCATCACCTCGAAGGACGAAACGCAGAGCGCGATCGACGAAATCCGCGCTATCGCGTCATCTGCCGCCCGGTAAAAGCCGGCGGCGCTATGACCGCAGGAGGTTTTCCTTCCCCCTGCCCGGTCAGGATTGCATTAACATTTAGGAGGAGATCAACATGAAGAAAGTAAGCATTATCTCCGCAGAGGAGGCCGCTCTCAAGGTTCAGGACGGCGACACCATCGCTACCGGCGGTTTCGTATCCTGTGCGTGCCCGGAGACCCTGTCCAAGGCTCTTGAGAAGCGTTTTCTGGAGACCGGTCATCCGAAGGATCTGACCCTGTTCTTCGCAGCAGGTCAGGGCCACCGCGACGGTACCGGCGGCGACCACTACGGTCACGAAGGCATGGTCAAGCGCGTTATCGGCGGCCACTGGGACCGTGCTCCCCGTCTGGGCGAGCTCGCTCTGAACAACAAGATCGAGGCTTACAACCTGCCGCAGGGCGTCATTTCTCATATGTACCGTGATATTGCCGCTCACAACATCGGCACCATCACCCACGTCGGTCTGAAGACCTTCGCTGACCCGCGCAACGGCGGCGGCAAGCTCAACGACGTAACCAAGGAAGACCTCGTAAAGGTCGTCAACATCGAGGGTCAGGAGCGCCTGCTGTACAAGGGCTTCCCGATCAACGTTGTATTCCTGCGCGCTTCCTACTGCGATGAGTACGGCAACTGCACCGTACATCGCGAGATCGGCCCTCTGGACGTAACTGCTATGGCTCAGGCCTGCAAGAACTCCGGCGGCAAGGTCATCGTTCAGGTAGAGAAGATCGTTCAGGGCGGCTCTCTCGACCCGAAGCTGGTCGCTATCCCGGGCATTTACGTAGACTCCGTTGTCATCGGTACCGATGAGGAGAACATGCAGTGCCTCGGCATGCCGTATGACGGCGCTCTGACCGGCGAGTTCCGCATTCCGGTCGACGCTATCCCGCCGATCCCGATGGACGCTAAGAAGATCATCGCCCGCCGTGCAGCTATGGAGCTACCGAAGGACGCTATCGTAAACCTCGGCACCGGCGCACCGGAGAAGATCGCTAACGTTGCAGCTGAGGAAGGCATTTCCGACAACATGACCCTGACCGTTGAGGCAGGCTCTATCGCCGGCGTTCCGTACGGCGGCACCCAGTTCGGCGCTGCTGCAAACGCAATGTGCATCATCCCGCACAACGTACAGTTCGACTTCTATCAGGGCGGCGGCCTTGACGTTGCGTTCCTCGGTCTGGCTGAGACCGCTCCGAACGGCGACCTGAACGTTTCCAAGTTCGGCACCCGTCTGGCAGGTGCAGGCGGCTTCATCGACATCACCCAGAACGCGAAGAAGGTCGTTTACTGCGGCACCTTCACCGCGAAGGGCCTCAAGACCGAGTGCAAGGACGGCAAGCTCGTCATCACGCAGGAGGGCGCGAAGAAGAAGTTCGTAAAGCAGGTTGAACATATCACCTTCTCCGGCGACTACGCGAACGAGGTTCATCAGCCGGTTCTGTACATCACCGAGCGCTGCGTATTCGAGCTGCGTCCGGAAGGCATCACCCTGATCGAGATCGCTCCGGGCATCGACCTCCAGACCCAGATCCTCGACCAGATGGAGTTCGAGCCGAAGATCGCTTATCAGGCAGACGGCACCATCAAGCTGATGGACGAGCGCATTTTCCACGAAGAGCTGATGGGTCTGACCATCGAATAACGTCTGTATTTTGTGCATGATATGCAAGCGGCATTTATTATTTTCATGCGAATTATATGAATTTAATATTTGCCCTTGCATTCTGCTCAAGAGTTTGATAAAATATTAACGAACTCAGAAATCAATCGAGTTTTCATCACCGTGCGGCGGCATAGTTTTTTCGCCGCATCAGTAGAAAAGGAGAAACAGCTAAATGAACGTTTACATCTGTTCCGCTGCCCGTACTGCAATCGGCACTTACGGCGGCACCCTCCGCGATGTACACTCCTCCGAGCTTGGCACCGCTGCTGCAAAGGCAGCTATCGAGCGTGCAGGCGTTGACAAGGAAGCAATCGACGAGGTTCTGTTCGGTCAGGTACTGCAGGGCGGCGTAGGCCAGAACGTAGCACGTCAGGTTTGCCTGAAGTCCGGTCTGCCGATCACCACCCCGGCTATGACCCTGAACAAGGTTTGCGCTTCCTCCATGCGTGCCATCTCCCTCGGCACCCAGATCATCCGTTCCGGCGAGAACAAGATGATGCTGGTAGGCGGCTGCGAGTCTATGTCCGGTGCTCCGTACATCTCCCGCGATACCCGCTGGGGTGCTCGCATGGGCGACAAGAAGCTGGTCGATATGATGGTATACGACGGCGTATTTGATGTATTCAACCAGTACCACATGGGCATCACCGCTGAAAACGTAGCTGAAAAGTACGGCATCACCCGCGAGATGCAGGACGAGATCGCTCTCGCTTCCCAGCAGAAGGCTGCTGCTGCCATCGCTAACGGCCGCTTCAAGGACGAGATCGTTCCGATCGAAGTTAAGAAGAAGAAGGAAACCGTTATCTTTGATACCGACGAGCATGTAAAGCCGAACACCACTCTCGAGATCCTCGGCAAGCTGCGCCCGGCATTCAAGAAGGACGGCGGCACCGTAACCGCAGGCAACGCTTCCGGCATCAACGATGCAGGCGCTGCAATGATCATCGCTTCCGAGGAGTTCGTCAAGGCAAACGGTCTCAAGCCGCTGGCTAAGGTTCGTGCCTGGGGCTCTGTAGGCTGCGATCCGTCCATCATGGGCGTAGGCCCGATCGAGTCCACTCGTCAGGCTCTGTCCCGCGCAGGTCTGACCGTTGCTGACCTCGACCTGATCGAGTCCAACGAGGCATTTGCTGCACAGGCTGCTGCTGTTAACCGTGAGCTTGGCTTTGATATGGACAAGGTAAACGTAAACGGCGGCGCAATCGCTCTGGGCCACCCGATTGGCGCAGCAGGCTGCCGCATCACCACCACCCTGATCTACGAAATGATCAAGCGCGACCTGACCATCGGTCTGGCTACCATGTGCATCGGCGGCGGTATGGGCGAAGCTATCATCGTCGAGCGCGACGAGCTCTGCAAGTGATTTATAGGGGACTTCGTAAGTCCCCTATATACAAAAGACAGTTCCTGACGAAACTGGCTTTTGATACCCGAACGACGCGCCCCACGGGCGCTGAGTCGAGGAGAAAAAACGCAGGTACACGCCCCGCGTTTTTTCGAACAGGAACGAGTTCCTGTTCTATTTGACTGCAAACACGCTTTGCGTGTTTGATAACCTCCGCTTGGGGGTTCTCCTTGAGTGTATCCGCTCAGGGAACATATTCTGAAAGGAAGTCTTAAAAATGACTGACGTAGTAATCGAAAAAAAGGGCCATGTAGCGATCGTTAAGATCGAGCATATGAAGGCTATGAACGCACTGTCCACCGATATGTACGCTCAGCTTGAGGAAGCATTCGATGAGCTGGCTAAGGATCTGGACAACGTTTACGCTGTCGTTCTGACCGGTTCTTCCACCGTCAACAAGAAGGGCAAGACCGTTAACTCCTTCGTTGCAGGCGCTGACATCTCCGAGATGGCTACCAAGACCTGCGAGGAAGGCAAGCTGTTCGGCAACGAGTCCAACCGCGTATGCTGGAAGATCGAGAACTTCAAGCGCCCGGTTATCGCTGCTATCAACGGCTTCTGCCTCGGCGGCGGCTGCGAGCTGGCTATGTCCTGCGACATCCGTCTTGCTTCCGAGAACGCTACCTTCGGCCAGCCGGAAGTTGGTCTGGGCATCACCCCGGGCTGCGGTGGCACCCAGCGTCTGGCTCGCTTCGTAGGCGTAGGCAAGGCTAAGGAAATGCTCTACACCGCACGCGGCAACTACTCCGCTCAGGATGCTCTGGACATGGGTCTTGTAAACTACGTTTATCCGCTCGAGAACCTCGTTGACGAGGCTGTAAAGCTCGCTGAGGAGATCGCAGCTCAGGCTCCGATCGCTGTTTCGCTCGTTAAGGAAGCTGTCAATGTCGGCCAGCAGGTTGACCTGAACTCCGCTCTGAAGTTCGAGGGCAACGTTTTCGCACAGTGCTTCGCTACCGAGGACCAGAAGTACGGCATGGCTTACTTCCTCGACAAGAACCGCGACAAGCCGGCTAAGGAATTCAAGAACAAGTAATTTCCCTTGTGTACATCCGCATGAGGGGAGCTTCACCGCTCCCCTTCTGCATTTATTTTGCAGAAATCAAAATAACAACCGCTGAGTGAGTAAGAGAGAGGTTTTATTTAACATGAAAGTATGTGTATTCGGCGCAGGCAATATGGGCGCACGCATTACGGAAGTTTTCCTGAACGCTGGCCATGACGTCACCATGATCGACATCAAGCCGGAGTTCACTGAGCGCGGCAAGACCGTCATCACCCATGACTACGAGTTCCTCGTAAAGAAGGGCAAGATGACCGAGGAGCGCAAGGACGAGCTGCTCGCTTCCCTCAAGACCTCGGTAGACCGCAACGCTGCTGCCGACGCCGACTTCGTCATGGAAGTTATTCTGGAGCGCATGGACCTGAAGAAGGACCTGCTCGAAGATCTGGATAAGATCTGCCCGGAGCACACCATCTTCGCTTCCAACACCTCCGCCCTGTCCGTTACCGAGATGGCGGCTTGCATTCCGCACCGTTCGGACAAGTTCATCGGCTGCCACTTCTTCAACCCGGCTCAGATCATGAAGCTGGTTGAGGTTATCCGCGCCCTTCAGACCTCGGACGAAACCTTCCAGAAGGCATTCGACCTGATGACTTCTCTGGGCAAGACTCCGGTTGCTGTTCACGAGGGCCCGGGCTTCGTCGTAAACCGCATCCTCATCCCGATGATGAACGAGGCTATGGGTATCGTTGCTGACGGCATCGCTTCCCCGGCTGACGTTGACGTCGCAATGCAGCTCGGCGCCGGTATGAAGTCCGGCCCGCTGCACACCGCTGACCTGGTTGGCCACGACGTAAACCTCGCTATCATGGAAACTCTGTATCACGAGACCGGCGACCCGAAGTACCGTCCGCATCCGCTGATGCGCAAGATGGTTCGCGCAGGCTGGCTCGGCGTTAAGACCGGCAAGGGCTTCTTCGAGTACGACGGCCCGTTCGGCAAGGAAATCGTCAAGTAAAGTCAGTTTCTGTATTTTATTGACACAAACACAAGACCGCTTTGCACAATGCACGGCGGTCTTTTTGTTTTTTGATAAAGTTTTCTCGTCATTTTTTCCTCTATGTATAAAAATTATCAACGCTCTTTGTTACTGTACACAAATTTGAATAAAATGTATGGTATTTCTTCCAGTAATGCGTTATAATATTAACAAATTGGGAAAAACTTATCTGTTAATGCCGCAGAGGCCGCAAACGCTGCCAAATCTGCGCATAATGCTGCCGGAATTGCGTAACGGGTTTCTCGCAGACCGAGATGCCCGGCGTACAGACTGATGGTATAGATGCTCGTTTCGGATGAGCCGAGCATGACCGCCGCGACACGGCCGACGTAACTGTCCGCGCCCGCGCTGCGAATCAGTTCGCTTCCGAGCGCCAGCCCTCCCCCGCCGCTGATCGGCTTGAGAAGGGCGAGCGGCACGCATTCCTTTGGAATGCCGAGCAGGCCGAACACCGGGCTCAGCAGCCCGGACATGAGGTCTATCGCGCCGGACGCACGCAGCATATAAACCGCAGTCAGCATTCCGACCATCGTTGGAAGAATGCCGACCGCTGTCTGTAATCCTTTGCGGGCACCATCCGTAAAGACCGTAAATACGTTCACACCTCGGTATACAGCGTACACCCCTATGAACGCGAGCAGAAGCGGCACGACAGCCGTCTGCATGGTTTGCAAGGACCTCCCCCCTTTCTTTACGGACGGCAGAAGCAGATTTTATCAGGCAAACAGCACAGATTTCTGCACGGCTCCCATGCAGGGTCTTTTTTTGTGCGCTGCGGCACATTTTATACTTTCGTATGAGGTGCTCCTGTATGCGTCACGTTATCGTCTTTTCCCGCTTTCGCCCGGCGAAAAAAACGCCCGTCCGACCCTGCACAGCAGGAGTGCGACAGCGACCGACACGGCGGAAGCGCCCCACACCGGCAGCATTATATCAAACGGTGCCTTCGCTCCGCAGGCCGCGCGAACCGCAGCGACCGTGGACGGCACGAGCTGTATGGAGGCGGAATTCAGCACCATCAGCGTCAGCACCGCGTCCGACGCCCCTTCGCTGCCGGATATTTTGTGCAGACGTGAGGCCGCACGCAGTCCCAATGGCGTCGCGGCGTTAGATAACCCCAATAGATTTGCCGTCACGTTTGCGCTCACCGCCTGCATGGCTTCGCTGTCCTCGGCTGCTTTCTTTCCGAACAGCGGACGCAGCACCGGCAGCAACCGACGCGCAATGACCGCCGTCAGGCCGCTCTGCTGCATCACCTCCATGATGCCGCTCCAAAAGCACATCAGGCCCGCGATGCTGATAGCCAGCGTCACCGCTCCGGCGGCGCCCTCGGTCAGCGCAGCGGAAACCTCGCCAAGACGCCCGTTTGCGGCGCCGCACACAAAGGCGAGCGCGAAAAACGCCGCCCACAACACGTTCAGCACGATGCTGTCCCCCCTTGGCGCGAAATCCCCTCACGGGGATCGTGTATAGATAAGGAATAAGAAATGAAATGAAGGAGTGTTTAACATGAAATCTACCGGTATTGTACGCAAGGTCGATGAGCTCGGACGAATCGTTCTCCCGATCGAACTGCGCCGCACTATGGGCATCGACGTCAAGGACTCGCTCGAAATCTACGTGGATGGCGACAGCATCATCCTCCGCAAGTACGAGCCGTCCTGCATCTTCTGCGGCAACGCAAAGGACATCGTCAACTTCAAGGGCAAGAACGTTTGCAGCACGTGCGCCCGCGAGCTCGGTATGCTCTGATTCACCGGTTTACCGAACCTTTATCCGGCTTTCCTCTGGGAGAGCCGGTTTTCTTTTGCTTCTCCTCGCGGTATTTGCGGCGCGTCGCGTCTCCGCCGCGGATGTGCCGTTCGCGCTTGTTGCGCAGCAGAACCGCCTGCACTTCGGCATACAGGACGGCGTTCTGCCGCCTGAGCCGCGCCGTGATGTCCTTGTGTACGGTTGACTTGGACACGCCGAACTTCGCGGCCGCCTGACGCACGGTCGCACCGCTCTCGACGATGTACCGCGCGAGCGCAAGCGTTCTTTCTTCCGGCAGGCCTTTCACCGTTATCGCCCCCTGACCGATGATGCTTCATCGCTCCACTCTATGCGGAGAGGGCGTTTTTCAGAACACGCCGCCGTCCGGTGCACGGTTTTCGCGTTCCTGCCGCATTTTTCCTGCCGCATTTTTCCTGCTCATTTCCCCATTCTTCGCGAAGCTGTGCTATAATGGAAGCACCCGAAAGGAGCATTGAGCTATGAAAGGAACCGCAATCTATCGCTCCCCCGTGGGAGCGCTTCAGCTGGAGTACGAGAACGGCGAGGTCGTTTCCCTGCGGAAATCCGAGGAGGACGCCGCAGAGAGCGAGGAGAACGCGCTGACGGCGCTCGTTTTCCGTCAGCTGGACGAGGATTTCGCCGGAACGCGACGCGGCTTTGACTTCCCCTGCCGCGCGCAGGGCACGCCGTTTCAGCGCAAGGTCTGGGCGGCGCTGCGTGACATTCCCTACGGCGAAACGCGCACCTACGGCGATATTGCCCGGGCAATCGGACAGCCGAAAGCCGCCCGCGCAGTCGGCATGGCGAACAATCGCAACCCCATCTATATCGCGACTCCCTGTCACCGCGTCATCGGCGCGGACGGTAGTCTGGTCGGCTACGGCGGCGGTCTGGCCATGAAAGCCGCCCTGCTTGAGCTTGAAAAAGCGCACGCCTTACGCGATTGAGGGCATAAAAAAGGAACGGTCAGCTTTGCGCTGCAACCGTTCCTTTTTTTGGGTTTTCCGGGGGTTTATTTCGTGCTGTCGAGCGCCGCACGGACGCCCTGCGCCAGCTGGTCCGAGCAGCTGGTTCCCTTGCCGTTGCAGGAAATGCCGCGGAAGTAACCCTCCACCTGCTCGACCGTCATGCCCTCAACGACACGGCTGATTGCCTGAAGATTGCCGTTGCAGCCGCCGGTGAAGCTGACGTTGTGTACGGTGTCACCGTCCAGATCGAACGAAATTCGCATCGGGCATACCCCATGCGGCTTGTAATCAAAATGCTGCATCCTGTTCCTGTCCTCCTGTTAAAAAAGTGCGCGGATGTGCTCCGCCACCTCATGGAAATCGTGCGCCTCATCGAAGGCAAAATCGCACGCCGGGCGCTCTTTATGCGTCCAGTTGAGCCAGATACCGGAAATATCCGCCCCGTGTGCGCCGCCGACGTCGTGCGCGAAGTTGTCGCCAACCATGAGCGCCTCGTCCGGCTGCACGCCGCATTTGCGCATTGCAAGGTCGAAAATCGCTCTCTGCGGCTTGTCGATGCCGGCCTCCTCGCTCGTCACGAGGAAGTCCACGCGCTCCGCGAGGCCCAGCCGCACCAGCTTCTCCATCTGAATATCCGCGAGCATATTGGTGACGACCGCGACCTTGATGCCGCGCCCGCGCAGCTCGTCCAGAAACTCGGGCGCACCCTGGCGGACGGTCATCTGCGAGAATACCGCGTCCCAGTAGATCGCGGCGGCTTTCCGCGCGTGCGGGATGGGATTGAGGCCCATGTTTTCGAGCGCACGTTGCGCGAACAGCACGCGGTCGTGGATGGGCGGCATATCCGGCTGCTCGGCAGCGAGCTGCTTTCTGGCCGCCAGAAACGCCGCGTCAAAGCCGCGTCCAGCCTCGCCGAAGGTCTGCTGCGCCCATGCCTCAAGGCACTCGTAGGCGCGGCGGTCGCCCGCCTGAAAGCTCGTGTAGAGCGTGTCGTCTAAATCGAAAAATACTGCTTTCAGCTTACTCACGCACGCACCTCACAGCAGCTTTTCGTTGTAAACGGCACGGCTGCCGCCGACGAACTTGGGTCTGCGGCGTGCGCAGACGAGCGGCGCTTCGCCGATTTTCTTGGTTTCAATGCGCAGCGGAACGACGACCGGCTTGATGTGCATACCAATGAGCGTGTTGCCGACGTCCATGCCGGCGGAAGCGGACTGCTTGATGCTCTCGACCGCGACCGGCTCTTCGAAGCGCTTGTAGGCCGTCGTGCCGAACGAGCCGCCTGCCTTGGGCTGCGGAATGACGTTCACCTCGTCGAGGCCGAACTTCTCTGCCGCCGCACGCTCGACGATAAGCGCACGGTTCAGGTGCTCGCAGCACTGCGCCGCAAGGAAAAGGCCGTGCTTCTCGATGACGCTGTAAATGCCCTCGAATACCGCCTCAGCGACCTCCACGCTCGAATGTGTGCCGATTTTCTCGCCGCAGACCTCGCTCGACGAGCAGCCGACTACAAAAAGATCTCCCACGCACAGCTTCGCCGCTGCGCAGACTTCCTCAGCTGCCTTCGCAGCCTGTTCTCTGATTTCAGAAAGCTCCATATCTATTCTCCTTTACCGGCGGCAACGCGCCGAAAATTCTGTACTGCGGCCGGGAGCATGGGAGCCGACCGCGGTGTGTGTTTCTTTTATTATACTACAAAATCGCCCTGTTGTTAAGAGTCTGGCGTATTTTCGCTCAGAGGATGGGGCCGTCACCGTTATCCTCTTCCTTGGTGATGGACTTGATGCGCACGGTGTAGCTGCCGCCCTCCTCGGTCACGACGTTTACCTCATCGCCGGCCTTGTGGCCGAGCAGCGCCTTGCCGAGCGGCGCCTTGCAGCTGATACGGCCGCTCAGCGGGTCACACCGGACGGTCGTGACCACCTGCACGGTCTCGGTGTCCTCGTCGTCCTCGAACAGCAGCTCGACTTTATCGAACAGACCGACCTCGTCCGCGCCCGCCTTGTCCTCGATGACATGGGCGGATTTTATCATACGTTCCAGATAGCGGATACGGCTTCGGTTGCGGTTCTGGGCCTGCTTGGCCGCCTTGTACTCGAAGTTCTCGCTCAGGTCGCCGAAGGCGCGGGTGCGCTTGACCTCCTCGATAAGCTCCGGCATCAGTTCGAGCTTGCGATGGTCAAGCTCCTTCTGCATCATTGCAATATCCTGCGCTGTCAGGTCGTCATGCATATTATCTCTTCCTTTCCGTGCGGCAGAGCGCCGCAGAAGCTGTTTCCTCACTCAGATTATAGGCCGCGAGGCGCGGTTTTGCAAGGGCAATACCGCCGTTTTTCCTGCGTTTCAGCGAATCGTGACCGCTTTCAGGTGGCGCGGCAGCGAGCCGACCACGATGAGCTTTTTGTCCTCGTCGAGGGTGAAGTAGATGCGCAGCAGGTTTTCCGGGTCGTTGCCGACCTTGAGGTGTTGGTCGAGGGCGGTCTCGCGCTTTTTGCCCTGTGCGTTGGTGAAATACTTGATCTTGTACTGCGCTGGCGTGAACTGGATGGTCATTTCGCCGATGGAGGAAACCTCGAACGGGCGGCCGTACTTGCGCGAGCAGTTGTCGAGCACCGCGTTCCACGGCAGACGCTCAAAGCGGCTCGACCAGTAGTCCGTCGCGAGAAAATCCAGAGCGTCGCAGATAAGCGGAAGACTGATCTCCCGTGCGCTCTTTTCCTCGAGCATCGCGGCCGCTTTGGGTACAAGAACCACACGTCCGGCAAACTGCCGCTGCACCCAGTCGGCGATCTTCGCGTGCTCGCTCGGACGATCCATACAGCGCCGCAGATAGGCGACCTCCTCGCGGTCCTGAATGGTCTTGTGGCGCAGCTTTTCCTCGGCAAGGGCAAGCTGTTTCTTGAGCTCGTCTTTTTCGCTTTCCAGACGCTGACGGTACTGCTTGCCGCGGTCAAGCTGGTCCAGAAGGCGGTCCTTCTCCTCGCGCAGCGCGTCCATCTGCCCGCGGCAGGCGGCGGTTTCGCGTTCGAGTTTTTCCTGGAAGCGTACCTCGGCTTCCGCGCTCCGGCGCAGCAGGTTCTGCGCTTCGGCCTGTTCGCGACGCTTGGCCTCCGCGACAAATACGCAGGGCGCCAGCGACAGGTCGCGCTCGCGGGTGTGACTGCGCCCCCGGCTCATGAGGGCGGCGAGCAGCTTTTCGCGCGAGGCCGTGCTCGGCGGGTACGGAAACTGCTCGGCCGCGCCGCCGAGGCTTTCGCTCTCCCAGTAGAGCGTGTCGCCGGGCGCGAGCTTGCGGCCGGTCATGGCGGCGAAGCGCGTGCGCATTTCGTCCGTCAGCAGCACCGTGCGGCAATAGCCAAGGCCGCTCTTTGCGAATGCGGCAAGGTCGAACGCCGGGTCTGCCGGGGTTTTCGGGCCGAGAATGTCCATTTTCTGCGGCAGCTCGGGCAGGTTCGGCAGGCGTATCGGCCGGCTGCTCACGCTGATGCGCATATCGGGCGGAATGTCCTCGGGCGCGATGTCGAACGGTGTAAGCTCGGCCGTTTTCATGACCTGCGTGAACACCACGACCGGCGGCGGCACGCCCTGTTTCTTCGACAATATGGACTA
>ERZ773204.1331-NODE-1331-length-19528-cov-36.157089_pt1 | contig 19528 bp, 13 predicted proteins | sample MGYA00581007_ERZ773204 | MGnify/ENA primary metagenome ERZ773204 (study PRJEB29015, sample SAMEA2737757) | human gut metagenome | biome: human gut; feature: human-associated habitat; material: faeces | place: China | collected 2012 ... | reverse complement strand
TTTTGCGGGTGATGCATTTACACAGCTTCCTATTACAAGCGATTATATATCAGCCAAGATGTTTTTGGAGTCTATAGATCCTTCATTGATTTCCAAACAAGGTACAGCAATTGGGGCAGCCATTAATTTGGCCTCCCGTAGTTTTACTCCGCAAGAGGGGGTAGGGCGTGCAGTGATTGTCATTACCGATGGTGAAAATCATGAAGGTGGTGCAGTGGAAGCTGCTAAAGATGCCGCAGAAAAAGGTATTCAAGTGAATGTTCTTGGTGTAGGTATGCCTGAGGGAGCTCCCATCCCGGCAGAAGGGACAAATGATTATCGTCGCGACCGTGACGGGAACGTGATTGTAACCCGTTTGAACGAACAGATGTGTCAGGAGATAGCTAAGGCGGGCAATGGTATCTATGTGCGTGTAGATAATACAAATGGCGCTCAAAAGGCGATTAGCCGGGAAATTAATAAAATGGCGAAAGCTGATGTGGAAACACAGGTATACACAGAGTTTAATGAGCAGTTCCAGGCTGTGGCATGGATTATTCTGTTGCTTTTGTTGGCAGAAATGCTGGTATTGGAGCGCAAGAACCCTCTGTTCCGTAATATTCATTTGTTTTCCAATAAGAAATGATGCGTATGTTACAGAAAAAATATATAAGCTTTTTTTTATTGCTGCTAATGGCAGCTACAGTTTCGGCTCAGAAAGCCGAACGTGATTTTATCCGTAAAGGGAACCGTTTTTTTAAAGATAGCGTGTATGTGGATGCGGAGGTAAATTATCGTAAAGCTTTGGAGACGAATCCTCAGTCTACAGTCTCTATGTTTAATTTGGGAAATACATTGGCTCAGCAGAATAAACTGCAAGAGGCTATGGAACAATATGTTGCCGCTACCAAGATAGAAAAGGACAAGAATGATTTAGCGCAAATCTATCATAATATGGGGGTGATTTTTCAATCACAGAAAGATTATGGCAAAGCGGTAGAAGCATATAAGCAGTCATTACGTAATAACCCGAAAGATGATGAAACACGTTATAATTTGGCCTTGGCGCAAAAGATGCTGAAAGACCAACAGCAGAATCAGCAAAACCAAGACCAGAATAAACAGCAGCAACAGGACCAGCAGGAGGATAAAAAGGACCAAAATAAAGATCAACAGCAGAATAAAGACCAACAACAACCGCCGCAACCACAGAAAAAGGACAGTGAGATGTCTAAAGAGAATGCCGAACAGCTTTTAAATTCTGTGATGCAAGATGAAAAAGATGTGCAGGATAAAGTAAAGAAACAGCAGGTTATTCAAGGTGGTCGTTTGGAAAAAGATTGGTAATAAATATAACAGGAAATAATATATGAGAAAAATAATTGTCTTATGGATGGTGCTGATAATAGTCAGTTTGCGTGCTTTTGCAGATAGCAAGGTTTCGTTTACTGCATCTGCACCTGATGTTGTGGCAGTAGGTGATCAATTCAGGCTGTCATATACAGTGACCACACAGAAAGTGAGAGATTTCCGGGCTCCTTCTATAAAAGGTTTTGATGTACTGATGGGTCCCAGTCGTTCACAACAGAAGAATGTGCAAGTTATCAATGGGCAGACAACCTCTACAAGTAGCATAACATTTACTTATATATTGATGGCTACGGCTGAAGGTAGTTTTACTATACCCGGGGCTACTATAACGGCAGAGGGCAATCAGATGGTTTCCAATTCTGTGTACGTAAAAGTACTTCCTGCTGATAGAACAAATGGAGGGGCTTCCGGAAATAGTGGAAGACAAAGTGGCTCTGCAAGTCGTGCTTCATCAGGAACGTCAGTATCGAATAACGATTTGTTTATTACAGCTACTGCCAATAAGACGAACCTGTATGAGCAAGAGGCTCTCTTGTTAACATATAAGATATATACTTTAGTAGACTTGAGAGGTTTTGACAACGTGAAACTTCCCGATTTTAAAGGGTTTCATTCTCAGGAAGTCGAATTGCCTAATGACCGTAAATGGAGTCTTGAACACTATAAAGGAAGAAACTATCAGACGACCGTATACCGTCAATTTGTATTATTTCCGCAACAACCGGGAAAAATAACGATTGATGCGGCACGTTTTGATGCATCTATAGCCAAGGTTACTCATGTGGACGATCCTTTCGAAGCTTTCTTCAATGGTGGTTCTAATTACGTAGAAGTGAAGAAGACATTAATGACCCCTAAATTGGTTGTTGATGTAAAAGCTTTACCGGATGGTAAGCCTTCGGGATTTTCCGGAGGAGTGGGAGAATTCAGTATTTCTTCTTCTATAAATAGTACGAATGTTAAGACAAACGATGCTGTTACTGTGAGGCTTGTTATTTCGGGTACGGGTAATCTGAAATTAATCTCTACTCCGGAAGTTAAATTCCCAGAAGACTTTGAAGTCTATGACCCGAAGGTTGATAATAAGTTCCGTTTGACAAATGCCGGACTCTCCGGCAGTCAGGTGATTGAGTATCTTGCCATTCCCCGTAATGCGGGAACATATAAGATTCCTGCTGTAAAGTTCAGCTATTTCGATATTAAATCTCGTACATACAAGACTTTAACGACCGAGGAATACGAACTCCATGTAGAAAAGGGAAGTGGTAATGCAGCTCAGACTATTGCCAATTTTACTAATAAAGAAGATTTGAAAGTTTTGAATGAGGACATACGTTATATCAAGCAGAATAACGTAACTCTTTCCCAAAAAGGAGATTTCTTCTTCGGTTCTTTGGCTTATTGGCTGTTTTACATAGTGCCCGGCATTGCATTTGTCCTGTTCTTCATTGTTTATCGTAAACAGATTGCAGCCAATGCCAATGTTGCTAAAATGCGTACGAAGAAAGCAAATAAGGTTGCTGTGAAACGTATGAAGTTAGCGGGGAAATTGTTGGCAGATAACAAGAAAGATGCATTTTATGATGAAGTATTGAAAGCATTGTGGGGATATATTAGCGATAAATTGAGTATTCCGGTTTCACGTTTATCTAAAGATAATGTCGAGGGAGAGCTTCTCAATTACGGTGTTGATGATGCACTGATAAAAGATTTCCTTGATGCATTGAACAATTGTGAGTTTGCCCGTTTTGCTCCCGGAGATGATAATCAGGCTATGGATAAAGTTTATTCAGATTCTTTGGAAGTTATCAGTAAAATGGAAAACTCTATAAAACATTAAATTGGGAGGATGTATAATGATGAAGAAAGTAATATCCTTAGTATTTGGTCTACTGATAGGATTAGCTGTTTGGGCGCAAGGAACGGCAGATACTTCGGCTTCTGCCAAAGATTCTGTGTCTATAGGTTCGCATACGGAATTTTCTGCAACTAAATCAGCTGACAATGTTACGAAAGCACAAGGTGACAGTGCATATATGCGTAATGATTATGCTTCTGCCATTCAAATATATGAGAGCTTATTAAAAAAAGGTGAAGCTGCTGAAGTTTATTATAATTTGGGTAATAGCTATTATAAAGCAGACGATATAGCAAAGGCAATTTTAAATTATGAACGCGCTTTGTTATTGCAACCGGGTAATGCAGATATTCGCGCTAATTTGGAAATAGCACGTTCCAAGACGATAGATAAGGTAGTTTCTGTACCTGATATATTTTTTGTAGCTTGGATTAAGTCGTTGACAAATTGTTTAAGTGTAGATGCTTGGGCTAAATTAGGTATTGTGTTTTTTATTCTTTTGCTTATCTCGTTTTCCCTATTCTTTTTTTCCAAACAGATTATCTGGAAAAAAAGCGGGTTTATAGCGGGAATTCTATTTTTGGTATTTACTGTACTAAGTAATATTTTTGCTTCGGAGCAGAAAAGTGAATTACTGGATAGGAATGATGCAATAGTCTTGTCTCCCAGTGTTACAGTACGGAGTACTCCCAGTGAAAGTGGTACTGGTTTATTCGTTCTGCATGAAGGGCATAAAATTGAAATTAAAGATAATTCCATGCGCGAATGGAAAGAGATTCGCTTGGAAGATGGTAAGGTAGGGTGGATTCCTGCTTCTGCGATAGAAGTGATTTAAGAGTATCCATTGCTAAATATAGAAGCCCGTATGAAATAAAGGAAACTATTTCCTTTTACTTCATACGGGTTCTTTTTGTATTTATGAGAATGTTAAACATATAATGGAAAAATACAGATAAATAGTTTGTTTTATCTTTTTTTTTCCTTAAGTTTATAGCGTGATAAAGAAATAACAAAGTATTAACCATTAAATTTATGAATATGAGAACGATAACATTTAATGAACTCCGTAAGATTAAAGACTCATTACCTAGTGGTAGTATGCATAGAATAGCCGATGAACTTGGACTTAATGTTGACACTGTAAGAAATTTCTTTGGCGGTCATAACTTTAAGGAGGGTAAAAGTGTTGGAATTCACTTAGAACCCGGTCCGGATGGCGGTTTAGTAATGATTGATGATACTACCGTTCTTGATCGGGCTTTAAAAATTTTAGATGAAATGGCAGGTGAAACTGCTGAACCTGTTCAGGCTTAAGAAAAGAAAGTAAAGAAGGATCCCAATTGCTGAGAAACAATTGGGATTTCTTGTTTGTTTTGTAAATAAATATAATAGACGACTTATGGAAGATAAATTAGTAACATTAGCGATTCTTACGTATGCTAAAGCACAAATACTAAAGAATGTTCTCGAAAATGAAGGTATTGAGACTTACATTCATAATGTAAATCAAATACAGCCGGTTGTATCTTCCGGTGTGCGTGTTCGTATAAAAGAAAGCAACTTACCGCATGCTTTGAAAATTACGGAAAGCTCGGCATGGTTGTCCGAAGAAGTAGTGGGAGAGAAGATGCCCCAAATAGAGAAAGGCAGTAATAAGGTCTTGATTCCTGTCGATTTTTCAAGTTATTCATTGAAAGCATGTGAGTTCGGTTTTAATTTTGCAAAAAACATAGATGCTGAAGTAGTTTTGCTTCATGTATATTTTACACCTATCTATGCGACTTCATTGCCATACGGTGATGTTTTTAACTATCAGTTGAGTGATGAAGAGAATGTCCGGAATATATTGCAGAAAGTACATTCGGATTTGAATGCTTTGTCCGATAAAGTAAAAGCTAAAGTTACATCCGGAGAGTTTCCTGATATAAAATACACTTGCGTATTGAGAGAAGGCATTCCAGAAGAAGAGATATTACGCTATTCTAAAGAAAATCGTCCGAGAATTATCATCATGGGAACACGTGGTAAGAATCAGAAAGATATTGATTTGATTGGTAGTGTAACCGCTGAAGTTATCGAGCGTAGTCGCGTACCGGTTTTAGCCATTCCGGAGAATACACCGTTCAAAGAATTTAACGCTGTGAAACGTATTGCATTTATTACGAATTTTGACCAGCGCGACTTGATAGCTTTTGATTCATTAATTAATAGTTTAAAGCCATTTTGCTTCTCTGTTTCTTTAATACACTTAGCTGATGTAAAAGACACTTGGAATGAGATAAAGTTGGGTGGCATTAAAGAGTATTTCCAAAAACAGTATCCGCAATTGGAAATTCATTATGATGTAGTGAAGAATGATGACTTCCTTAATAGCTTGGATGAATATATTAAAACTAATCACATAGATATTATTACATTGACATCATATAAGCGAAATATATTTTCTCGTTTGTTTAATCCAGGAATTGCCAGAAAAATGATTTTCCATTCTGATACACCATTGCTGGTTATCTATGGGCGGCCTAATTGAAATGATAATTTTAATTTGTCTAGGTAAGGATGTGGGCTACCGCTAAATGCTGAATTAGTTTTAGTGGAGTCCACTTATTTTTTATCTTTTCATGGTTATACTATTACATGTCCCATTTCCTATGTTTGTGATGTAATATCAATATTATGTTTAATATATAACACTATAAACTAAAATAAACCTTTATCCTTCTCTAATTTGGAAGAAAATTATACCAAAGATAGCTTACATATTCAAGCTATCTTTGGTATAGTAGCAATTCAATTATTGCATCAATTTTTCTATTTCATCAAATTCAGGACCCATTTGTAAGTTATAATAAACTCTGTATAATCCATTTAGCCACAAATCTTTCTGTTCAGGTTTCAGTTCTCTTGCTTTTTCATAATTAGGTCTTGCCTTTTCATAGAAAACTTTCAGTGTAGCTTGGTCTTCTTTGTATTTTGGATTATTGACATCAGTAGTAGCTTTTTCAGAGAAATCCTGAGCTTGCAGGCAATAGATTAAGCCCAAGTTGGAATATGCTTCTGCATAGTTAGGATCTACTTCAATGGTTTTGTTGTAGAATTCAATGGCTTTTTCATAATCTTTCATGTTATGATAAAGGTATCCTTTTACGTACAAATAGAATGTGTTATTAGGATCTTTAGCCAACATATCATCTGCAAACTGCATTGCTTCGTCAAACTTATTATTATTGCTATAATAATCAATCAGATGTCCAAAGAAGAATGAATGTTCAGGATACTTTTGGATACCATCTTTTAAGGAAGAGATCCACTTGACAGTATCACCTTGAGCTTTCAATGCTGTAGAAATAAATTCCATAGCATATTTACCCACTTCTTTGTCCTCTTTTGCATAAGGTGCATATTTCAACACGCTTGGATAATCTTCCATTTTGGCTGCAGCTAAGCTTGCATAATAAGCAATTTGGGGCAATACAGTATCTGTTTGAAGCAGATTCTCCTTTTCAAACATAGGATTGATGGCAATGTCTACATAAGTTGCGAAGAAATCCAAAGCCTCTTTATTCTTATCTAAATTAAAGAACTGGATACCACCATTAATCAGGTTGGGACGCGCAGCTAATATAGCAGCACTGTTCGATCTTCTGAATTTATTTTTGATTTTACCTTTTTCGTTAGGAATCTGTGCAAGTTCATCGCATTTAAAGTAGTATTTGCACATATTCAGTGCGCTGTTATACACTTTAAGAGTATCATAAGGCTTTCTTAAATAAGCATTCTCCATTTCCTTTTCATTGATTCTCTTTTGAATAAAGCCGGCTACATCCCATGTTTCGGCGTTGTCTTTGGTTTCAGCATTGTTCAGAGCTTCATTGATGAGCTTCTCTGCTTGTGCAAAATCCGGTTTTACGTCGTTAGCGATGCTTTTTGCCTCTTTCACGCTCTTTTCCTGAGCGAAGGTAAAGCCTGCCGCAAGTAGTAAAACCATTGAAAATAATACTCTTTTCATGATTGTAGAAAATTTTAAATTAATATTGTGTCTATTCTTCATTTTCATTGTTTACTATATCGTTCTGAGTTTTTTCTGATGCATCGCTATCCTCTTCTGCAATGATATCCTCTTCGGTTTCCGAGGTAACTTTACATACGGAGCCAATTTCATCATTACGTTTTTCAAGATTAATCAGTCGTACTCCCTGCGTAGCACGTCCCATTATACGAACATCTGCTACTTTCAGACGGATGGTGATACCCGATTTATTGATAATCATTAAATCGTTCTCATCTGTTACAGACTTGATTGTTACCAGTTTACCGGTTTTATCGGTGATATTCATAGTTTTTACACCTTTACCGCCACGGTTCGTCTTACGATAATCCTCAATATCGGAACGCTTACCGTATCCTTGTTCTGACACAACCATGATTGTCTCAGTTTCAGGGTCTTTGATGCAAATCATTCCGACAACTTCGTCTTGTCCGTCTTCATCAAGCGTCATGCCGCGTACACCGGTAGCTGTACGTCCCATTACGCGTACGGCACTTTCGTGGAAACGGATGGCACGTCCGTTACGATTGGCAATGATAATCTCATTGTCACCGTTAGTCATGCGCACTTCAATTACGCGGTCATCTTCGCGGATTGTAATGGCATTGACACCATTTTGGCGAGGACGGGAATATTGTTCGAGCAATGTTTTCTTAATGACGCCATTCTTTGTACAGAACAGTACATAATGACTGTTAATGAAATCCTGGTCGTTCAGGTTCTTCACGCGCAGGTATGCATTTACGGCGTCATCAGAGTCTATATTCAACAGGTTCTGAATGGCGCGTCCCTTAGAATTTTTGGTTCCTTCGGGTATCTCATATACTTTCAGCCAGTAGCACTTACCTTTTTGAGTGAAGAACATCATGGTATTGTGCATTGTTGCAGGATATATATGTTCTACAAAGTCCTCATCGCGTGTCTCTGTTCCCTTAGAACCTACCCCACCGCGGTTTTGGGCACGGAATTCGCTTAACGGCGTACGCTTGATATATCCCATATGAGAAATGGTAATAATCATTTCATCGTCTGCATAGAAATCTTCCGGGTTGAATTCTTCCGACGAATAAACTATTTCAGAGCGGCGTTCATCACCGTATTTAGTTTTAATCTCGATTAATTCATCTTTGATAACCTTGCGGCAGAGTTCATCGTTAACAAGGATTTCTTCCAGATAAGCAATCTGCTTTTGGATTTCCTCATACTCGGCATGGAGTTGGTCCTGCATGAGTCCGGTTAACTGGCGCAGACGCATTTCTACGATGGCGCGCGATTGGATTTCAGTCAATTCAAAACGCTCCATCAAACCGCTGATTGCGTCATTCGGAGTTTTGGCGGCACGGATGACTTTGATTACCTCGTCAATATTGTCCGATGCGATAATCAAACCTTCTAAGATATGGGCACGTTCTTTAGCTTTACGCAAATCATATTGTGTACGGCGGATAACTACGTCGTGACGATGCTCTACGAAATACTTGATGAGGTCTTTCAGGTTCAGCAAGCGAGGACGTCCGTGTACCAATGCCACGTTGTTTACGCCGAAGGAAGTCTGCAACAATGTCATCTTGTAGAGCTTGTTCAGCACTACACTGGCGTTGGCATCGCGTTTTACGTCGATGACGATGCGCATACCTTCGCGGTCAGACTCGTCGTTGGCATTGGAAATGCCCTCTATCTTCTTTTCGTTGGCCAAATCGGCGATGGATTTGATTAATTCGGCCTTATTTACTCCGTAAGGGATTTCGGTTACAACGATTTTGTCATGCGTGGAAGATGTTTCAATCTCAGCCTTGGCGCGCATTACGACACGTCCGCGACCGGTCATGTAGGCTTCGCGCACACCGCTCATACCATATATATAACCGCCTGTCGGGAAGTCGGGAGCTTTGACGTAAGTCATCAAATCTTCGATGTCGATATCATTGTTGTCGATATATGCGACGCAGGCATCTATCACTTCGGACAGATTATGGGTCGGCATATTCGTAGCCATACCTACGGCGATACCGGAAGCACCGTTGACAAGAAGGTTCGGAATGCGGGTTGGCATTACGGTGGGTTCCAGCAACGAGTCGTCGAAGTTGGTTTGCATGTCTACAGTCTCTTTATCAAGATCCTGCATCATTTCTTCTCCAATCTTTTGCAAGCGGCATTCCGTGTAACGCATGGCGGCTGCGCTGTCACCGTCCACAGAACCGTAGTTGCCTTGTCCGTCTACAAGCATGTAGCGCATAGCCCACGGCTGTGCCATACGGACGAGAGCGCCATATACGGATGAGTCACCGTGCGGGTGATATTTACCTAATACCTCACCGACAACTCTCGCAGATTTCTTATAGGGTTTATCCGACGTATTTCCCAGTCCCATCATACCGAAAAGAATTCTTCGGTGAACAGGTTTAAAACCATCTCTAACATCCGGAAGGGCACGTGAAACAATGACCGACATGGAGTAGTCAATGTACGAAGACTTCATTTCCTCCTCGATGTTAATCTTTATAATTCTGTCTTGTTCAAGCATTTAAAAAGATTATTAATTATACATTTGCGGGTTTGTGAAAAACCACGCTAAAGTACTGCTTTTTTACGATATACAAAAGTTTTCCCTCATAAACTTTGTTGCAGATTTCCATGCTTGAAACCCCGTTTGGATATATGGTTTTTCGTTTGATGTATAATCGGTTAAAAATAAGACAGATACAAGTACCAGAAAGATACCTCCCTTTGGTACTCAGTGTACCTTACTAAGGTACGAGTCGTACCAAGCTTAGGTATATGAAGTTTCTTAGGTTGGTACATCGAATACCAACCGTTGGTACGGATGAAATTCCCACGTATTATAATATAATGTGTAGGGCGAACCGGAAAGATGTGATTTATGGCACGGGATTTGTATATTATTAATCCAGTTTATGGTATGCAATATAAAGAAATGCGTATCTTTGTCAGTCAAAACCTTTAATTAAGGAGATAAAAATTATATGAACAATCAATTTTCACAAAGAGTTTCTGATATTATAACTTATAGCAAGGAGGAAGCCAACCGACTGAGAAATAGATATATCGGCCCGGAGCATCTTCTGCTCGGCATGCTACGTGACGGCGGAGGAAAAGCTATCGAGATATTGATGAAACTCGATATAGACTTGAAGCAAGTAAAAAAGCGCATTGAAAGCTTCTTGAGAGATGCCGAAGACGATACCCTATTGCCCGATGCGGATGTACCATTGTCGCCAATGGCCGCTAAGATATTGAAGATGTGCATTCTGGAAGCGCGCATTTTAAAGAGTGCAACAGCCGATGCCGAACATGTGTTGTTGGCTATACTGAAGGATGGCGACAACCTGGCTGCTACCGTCCTGGAAGAAAACCGGGTGAATTATCAAGCTGTATTTGAACAGCTTACAATGCAATCTACCAACCCGAATGCTGGTATGGGATTTCCGGAAGAAGAGGAAGAAGACGATGAAGACATGAATATGTCCCATCCCTCTCGCAATGCAGGACAGGGCGCGGCTTCTTCTGCACAGACTGCATCGAAGAAGTCTTCCAATGATACTCCGGTCCTGGACAACTTCGGTACGGACATGACCCGTGCGGCAGAAGAAGGCAAGCTCGATCCGGTTGTAGGGCGTGAGCGTGAGATAGAACGCTTGGCGCAGATATTGAGTCGTCGTAAGAAAAACAACCCGGTGCTGATTGGTGAGCCGGGTGTTGGCAAGTCGGCTATTGTAGAGGGATTGGCACTGCGTATCGTTCAAAAGAAAGTATCCCGTATCTTGTTTGACAAGCGGGTGGTAATGCTCGATATGGCCTCTGTTGTAGCCGGAACCAAATACCGCGGACAGTTTGAAGAGCGCATTCGTTCCATTATCAACGAGTTGCAGAAGAATCCGAACGTAATCTTGTTCATAGACGAGATTCATACTATTGTAGGCGCCGGTGCAGCTGCCGGTTCTATGGATGCAGCCAATATGTTGAAGCCGGCTTTGGCTCGCGGCGAAATACAATGTATCGGTGCTACCACGCTTGACGAATACAGAAAGAATATTGAGAAAGACGGTGCTTTGGAGCGTCGTTTTCAGAAAGTTATAGTAGAACCCACTACTCCGGAAGAAACGCTCCAGATACTGAGAAACATAAAAGAGAAGTACGAAGACCACCATAACGTGAGCTATACGGACGAAGCGTTAGAGGCATGTGTCAAGTTGGCAGAGCGTTATATAACCGACCGTAACTTCCCGGATAAAGCCATTGATGCTTTGGACGAAGCCGGTTCGCGTGTGCATCTGACGAACATTAATGTTCCCAAAGAGATTGAAGAGCAGGAAAAGCTGATAGAAAATGCACGTGTTTTGAAGGCTGAAGCCGTAAAGTCGCAGAACTTTGAACTGGCTGCCAGTTATCGGGATAGAGAGAAAGAACTTTCCGCTCGCCTGGATGAAATGAAAGAGGAATGGGAAGCACGTCTCAAAGACGACCGTCAGCTTGTTGGAGAGGAAGAAATAGCCAATGTCATATCGATGATGTCCGGTATTCCGGTGCAACGTATGGCTCAGGCGGAAGGTCTTAAGCTTGCAGGTATGAAAGAAGATTTGCAGGCAAAAGTTGTGGCTCAGGATGCTGCGATAGAGAAACTTACCAAAGCCATCCTGCGCAGCCGTGTAGGCTTGAAAGACCCTAACCGCCCTATCGGAACGTTTATGTTTCTCGGTCCTACCGGCGTGGGTAAAACGCATTTGGCCAAGCAGTTGGCTAAATATATGTTTGGTTCCAGCGATGCGCTGATACGCATTGATATGAGCGAATATATGGAGAAATATACGGTGTCCCGTATGATTGGAGCGGCTCCGGGGTATGTCGGTTATGAGGAAGGCGGACAGTTGACTGAGAAGGTACGCCGGAAGCCTTATTCCATAGTGTTGTTGGACGAAATTGAAAAAGCTCACTCGGATGTGTTCAATATCTTGTTGCAGGTGTTGGACGAGGGACGTCTTACTGACAATTATGGCAGAACGATTGACTTTAAGAATACAGTCATCATCATGACCTCCAATATCGGTACCCGCCAGTTGAAAGAGTTCGGTCGTGGTGTAGGTTTTGCGGCACAGGCACGTACGGATGATAACGAGTACTCGCGCAGTGTGATTCAGAAAGCATTGAACAAGACCTTTGCTCCTGAGTTCCTGAACCGTCTGGATGAAATCATAACGTTTGACCAGCTTTCGTTGGATGCCATTACGAAGATTGTGGACATAGAGCTGAAAGGTTTGTATGAACGGATTGAAGCCATTGGCTATAAGATGGTTGTAGATGATGAAGCCAAGAGATTCCTTGCTGCCAAAGGCTACGATGTGCAGTTTGGCGCCCGTCCGTTGAAGCGTGCCATTCAGAATTATCTGGAAGACGGACTTTCGGAGCTGATTGTGTCTGCCGGATTACAGCCCGGTGATACGGTTAATGTTTCTGTCGATAAGGAAAAAGACGAGTTGAGTATAACCAAAGCTTAACAAGCCTTTATAATAAAACAGTCAAAATGTCAGTTCTTCGGGACTGGCATTTTTTTTGTGTTCAGTTTGCCAAAACAATAAAAATACAAATCTAAAAATATAAACTTAGTATGCAAAAAGGAAATATTGGGGTAACTACAGAGAATATCTTCCCCGTTATCAAAAAGTTTTTGTACAGTGACCATGAAATCTTCCTTCGTGAGTTAGTCTCTAATGCCGTCGATGCTACCCAGAAACTTAAAACACTGGCTTCTATCGGTGAGTTTAAGGGTGAACTCGGTGATTTGACCGTGCATGTGTCTTTAGGCAAGGATACGATTACCGTATCCGATCGTGGTATCGGCCTGACGGCAGAAGAAATAGATAAATACATCAATCAGATTGCATTCTCGGGAGCCAACGACTTCCTGGAGAAATATAAGAATGATGCCAATGCCATTATCGGTCATTTCGGACTTGGCTTTTACTCGGCTTTTATGGTTGCCAAGAAGGTCGAAATCATCACCAAATCCTATCAGGATGGTGCTAAAGCCGTGAAATGGACTTGCGACGGTAGTCCGGAGTTTACCATCGAAGATACGGACAAGGCAGAACGCGGTACGGATATCGTTCTTTATATAGACGACGATTGCAAGGAATTCCTTGAAGAAGCGCGCATCTCTTCTCTTTTGAAGAAGTATTGCAGCTTCCTTCCTATTCCCGTTGCATTCGGCAAGAAAAAAGAGTGGAAAGACGGCAAGCAGGTTGAAACAGCCGAAGATAACATCATCAACAACGCTAATCCGTTGTGGACGCTGAAGCCCAGCGAATTAAAAGACGAGGATTACAAGAAGTTCTATCGCGACCTCTATCCAATGTCCGATGAACCCTTGTTCTGGATACATCTGAATGTGGATTATCCGTTCCATCTTACTGGTATTCTGTACTTCCCGAAGGTAAAGAGCAATATAGAGTTGAACAAGAATAAAATCCAGCTTTATTGCAATCAGGTCTATGTAACGGACTCTGTAGAGGGTATTGTTCCGGACTTTCTGACATTGCTGCACGGTGTACTCGATTCGCCGGATATTCCGCTGAACGTGTCCCGTTCCTATTTGCAGAGTGACTCCAATGTGAAGAAAATCTCTACATATATTACGAAGAAAGTATCCGATCGCTTGCAATCCATATTCAAGAACGACCGTAAGCAATTCGAAGAGAAGTGGAACGATTTGAAAATCTTCATCAACTACGGAATGCTCACACAAGAGGATTTCTATGATAGAGCAAAGGATTTCGCCCTTCTTTCCGATACGGACGACAAGTATTATACCTTCGAAGAGTATAAGACCTTGATAAAGGATAGCCAGACGGATAAGGATGGTAATCTGATTTATCTGTATGCCAACAACAAAGACGAGCAATACAGCTATATCGAGGCTGCCAAGAATAAGGGATATAATGTGCTGTTGATGGGCGGCCAGCTTGATGTTGCCATGGTAAGCATGCTGGAGCAAAAGTTCGAGAAAGTGCGTTTCACCCGTGTAGACAGTGATGTCGTTGACAATCTGATAGTGAAGGAAGACAAGGCGAAAGATGTCTTGGAAGCCGGTAAACAGGAGGTTCTCTCTGTTATCTTCAAGAGCCAGTTGCCGCAGATAGAAAAGACAGAGTTCAATGTAATGGCTCAAGCCTTGGGTGAAAATGCTTCACCGGTCATGATTACTCAAAGCGAGTACATGCGTCGTATGAAAGAAATGGCTAATATCCAGGCAGGAATGAGTTTCTATGGCGAAATGCCGGACATGTTCAACCTGGTATTGAATGCCGACCATAAACTGGTAAAGGAGATTCTGGCTGATGAAGACAAGGAATGTGCGGCTGCCGTTGCTCCGATTCAAAAAGAAATGGACGATGTAAATACTCGTCGTAATGAATTGAAAAAGAAGCAGGAGGGCAAGAAAGACGAGGACATTCCTACAGCCGAAAAGGATGAGGTAAATGATTTGGATAAGAAGTGGGAAGATTTGAAAAACCGGAAAAATGGATTGTTTGCCAACTATGCCGCTCAGAATAAGGTTGTCCGTCAACTTATTGATTTGGCATTGCTCCAAAATGGTATGTTGAAAGGTGAAGCTTTGAATAATTTTGTAAAGAGAAGCATCGATTTGATTAAATAAGCCCCTTTAGATTTCTATTATAACAGGGCATTGCAGCTAATATGAGTTGTAATGCCCTTTTTTTGTCTGTTTTTTCGTAATAGGTCTGTTTTTTTTCGTTGGATACGAGGTTTTTGGAAACAATTGTCTATATTTGAGCATTGAATAAATTAGTATATTTCACTCGAAACCGTATTCATGAAAAGATTTTTTTTGTTTTTGTCAGCCTGTTTATTGCTTCTGCCGTTTGTGCAAGCTCAGAAAGTAGGACTTGTTTTGAGTGGCGGAGGTGCGAAAGGCATGACCCATATCGGTATCATTCGCGCTTTGGAGGAAAACAATATTCCTATCGACTACATTACAGGTACTTCTATGGGAGCTATCATAGGTTCACTCTATGCTATGGGGTACTCTCCCGATGATATGGAGGCTTTATTGCGTTCCGAAGACTTCAAACGCTGGTATTCAGGACAGGTAGAACCCGAATACGGATATTATTTCAAACAGAACCGGCCGACCCCGGAGTTTTTCAATATCCGTTTCTCCTTTAAGGACTCGCTGCATATCAAGCCTCAGATACTTCCTACAAGCATGGTAAATCCCATTCAGATGAATCTGGTCTTTGTGGAGCTATTTGCACGGGCTACGGCTGCATGCAGCGGCGATTTTAACCGCCTGTTTGTGCCTTTCCGGTGTATTGCCTCCGATGTATATAACAAGAAACCGTTGATTATGCGTAGAGGAGATTTGGGAGATGCGGTACGCGCTTCCATGAGTTTTCCGTTTGTTTTCAAACCGATAGAGATTGATAGCGTTTTAGCTTATGACGGTGGAATTTATAATAATTTCCCCACAGATATTATGCGTGAGGACTTTAAACCGGAAGTCATCATAGGTAGCGTGGTAGCCGCCAACCCCGGTAAGCCGAAAGAGAATGATTTGATGAGCCAGCTTGAAAATATGATTATGCAGAAGACGGATTATACTCTTCCGGATTCTTTAGGCATTATTATGACATTCAAGTATGATGATGTAAGCCTTTTGGACTTTGACCGTTTGCAGGAGTTGCACGATATCGGCTATAACCGGACTATCAGTTTAATGGATTCTATAAAAGGCCGTATTCATCGGAGGGTAAGTGCGGAAAATGTTCGTTTAAGGCGGTTGGTCTACCGCAGTAATTTGCCTCAATTCCGCTTTAGGGACATCTATATAGAGGGCGCCAATCCACAACAGCAGGCGTATATCAAAAAAGAATTTCATGACGAAGACCATGAGGTGTTTACATATGAAGATTTGAAACGTGGATATTTCCGTTTGCTGTCTGATAATATGATATCGGAGATTATACCTCATGCTGTATATGACTCTGAAAACGACTTGTATTCGCTGCATCTAAAAGTGAAAATGGAAGATAATTTTTCTGTAAGGATGGGTGGAAGTGTATCGACAACCAGCTCTAATCAGATTTATTTGGGGTTGGGTTATCAGGACTTGAATTATTATTCCAAAGAAATAACCCTTGACGGCCAGATTGGCAAGGTATATAATAATGCGCAGCTTATGGCCAAGATAGACCTTCCTACCCGTATTCCAACCTCTTACCGCCTTATTGCTTCTTTAAGTACATTCGATTATTATAAAAAGGACAAACTCTTTTCTAAGAATGATAAGCCCTCTTTTAACTCTAAAGATGAACGTTTTGTCAAGCTGATGGTAGCCTTGCCTTTTTTGGCCAATAAACGGGCGGAAATAAGCATCGGATATGGGAAACTTCAAGACAATTACTTTCAGTCCAGCGTGATTAATTTTGACAAGGACCGTTCGGATAGGAGTACCTACAACCTTTTGGGAGGGGCTATCGGCTTTTATGGGAGTACGTTGAATGCACGACAGTATGCCACTAAAGGGTATTTTGAAAAACTGGTGGCACAGGTCTTTAGCGGAAAGGAGAAATTTATACCGGGAAATCCGACGGAAACGAGTGTTACGACTAAAGAAAGGCAATCTTGGCTGCAAATTTCTTATATGAAATATGCCTATCATACTATGAGTCCCAAATTTACTTTGGGATGGATGGCAGAGATGTTGTATTCATCGAAGAACTTTTCGGAGAATTATACGGCAACCATGTTGCAGGCGGCAGATTTTTCTCCTACTCCTCATAGTAAGCTGATGTATAATGAAGCATTCCGGGCCAACCAATTCTTGGCAGCGGGTATCAAGCCTATTTTTGTTTTCAATGATATGTTCCAATTCCGTTCTGAATTTTATGGTTTCGTACCGATATTTCCTATTAAAAAGAATGCATTGAACAAAGCTTATTATGGAAAAGCGTTTTCGCGCTTTGAATATATAGGAGAAATTTCTGTAATATGCCAATTGCCCTTTGGAGCAATATCTGCATATGTAAATCATTATAGCTCACCGAAAAAGGAGTGGAATGTGGGGTTGACACTCGGCTGGCAGCTGTTTAATTATCGGTTTATCGAGTAATTTTTTTCAAAAAAAGTTTGTGTATCTCTTGCTAATTCAAAAAAAGTACGTATCTTTGCACCCGTAAAACAAACAAGGCCGCGTAGATATAGAAAAGCTTGATGTACTTATGAATCTCGTTAGCGAGCTTATCATTGCAAAAAATGGACTTGTTTCAATAAGTTCGTCTGAGAGTGATACCAGAAATGACACAGGATTTAATGAACAGATAGAATATCTTGAAAGTGTGACTACAAATCTTCATGAGTCAGTTATGAAAGTCAGGATGGTACCTATTGAGAGTGTGTTTAGCAGATTTCCTAGAATGATTCGAGATTTGACGAAAAAACTCAACAAGAAGATGACACTTCATATGACAGGTGAGGAGACAGAGCTTGACAGAACTGTTATAGATGAAATTGGAGATCCACTTCAGCATCTTCTTCGCAATGCCGCTGATCATGGTCTTGAATCAAATGAAGAGCGTGTGGCATTAGGTAAGGAAGAAGTTGGAAATATATATCTTGATGCATATCAGGATGGAAATAATGTAAACATTGAAGTGCGTGACGATGGCGGCGGAATCAATATCGAAAAGGTTAAAAATAAGGCAATAAGTTCAGGAACAATAACACCTGAGCAGGCTGAAAATATGACTGATAAAGAGGTTATCGACCTTCTGTTCAGACCAAGTTTTTCAACAGCAGAAAAAATTACTGATGTATCAGGTCGTGGTGTAGGTCTTGATGTCGTAAAGACAAAGATCGAGGAACTTGGTGGAAACATAGAATGTAAATCAGTGCTTGGAGAGGGAAGCAGCTTTATTATCAGACTTCCTCTTACTCTCGCAATTATTCAGGCTCTCATGGTAGAACTTGGTACTGAAAAATACGCTATTCCTCTCGGAAATATCCAGACTATAGAAGATGTCCTTATCTCAGATGTAAAATATGTGCAGACTAAGGAAGTTATCAATCTTCGTGGTACGGTTATTCCGCTTATCAGACTTGACCAGATACTTGATGTAGAACCGGTTGAAAATGATTCAGAAAATCTTACGGTTGTAATCGTAAAGAAAGGCGACAAGCTTGCAGGACTTGTTGTAGATAATCTTATCGGACAGCAGGAGATTGTTATTAAGTCAATCGGCAATTACATTAACTGTAGTAAGATGATCGGTGGTGCAACTATCCTTGGAGACGGTGAAATAGCATTGATTCTTGAAGTAAATTCTTTGGTATAGGGAGGGTCTGACAATGGAAGATATGAGTGATGTACAGAATATAGAAACTGTAAGTGATGGAAAGCAGTATATAGTAGTTAGGATAGGAACAGAGCAATATGGCATAGATATAAAATATGTTGACAACATTGTAAGAAATCAGCGTATTACAAGAATCCCAAAGGCTCAGCCTTACTTTAAAGGTGTTATTAACCTTCGTGGTGAAATCATACCGGTTATGAGTCTTAGATTAAAATTTGGACTTGAACCAGATGAATACACTAACACAACACGCATAATCATAATAAAGCTTGAACCTCAATCTGCTATTGGAATTATTGTTGATGAGGTAAAGGAAGTTGTGACATTAGGTGAAGATTCGATAGAGAAGCCAACCGTTTCAGATGCATCAGATTCTATGGTGCAGTATCTTAGTGGAATAGGAAAGCATGGAGATGGATTGATTTCTTTACTTAATATTGCATCAGTTATAATTGAAAAAGAGGTTATTTAAAATCGCAGAGGTGAAATTAAGTGCAGGAAAACAATAATAATTCAGAGGGAAAAGAAATTGAATTTGATGTTCTCACTGAAATTGGAAATATTGGAGCGGGCAATGCAACAACAGCATTGTCCCAGCTCATAAACGCTCGTATTGATATGCGTGTCCCAAAAGTGGATTTGCTTGGTTTTTCAGAGCTGGCGGAGATTGTTGGCGGAGCAGAAACACTGGTTGCAGGTATATTATTGTCTTTAGAGGGTGATGTAGACGGAATGATGTTGTTTGTGCTGGAAAGTTCTGCTGCACATCTTCTTGTAGACCAGTTGATGGGGTGTGTTTCAGGTGAAAACAAGGGAGATTTTTCAGAGATGGAACGACAGAATAGGACGTAATTTTAACTATTATATCCGTTTTAATGCAGG
>ERZ773204.1319-NODE-1319-length-19601-cov-3.918244_pt1 | contig 19601 bp, 13 predicted proteins | sample MGYA00581007_ERZ773204 | MGnify/ENA primary metagenome ERZ773204 (study PRJEB29015, sample SAMEA2737757) | human gut metagenome | biome: human gut; feature: human-associated habitat; material: faeces | place: China | collected 2012 ... | reverse complement strand
GCCGTGGATGACTTCACCCGCTTAAAGCCGGTGATTGCCGCGGCCATTCACCATCACCGTCTTAACGCTTAAATTCCGGAGGAAACCATGACTCTCGCTATTACCGATGTCGTCCTGCGCGACGCCCACCAGTCCCTGTTCGCCACCCGTCTGCGTCTCGACGATATGCTGCCCGTTGCCGCTCAGCTGGACGACGTCGGCTACCGCTCGCTGGAGTGCTGGGGCGGCGCCACCTTTGACGCCTGCATCCGCTTTCTCGGCGAGGACCCGTGGGTCCGCCTGCGCGAGCTGAAAAAAGCGATGCCCAAGACCCCGCTGCAGATGCTGCTCCGCGGCCAGAACCTGCTCGGCTACCGCCACTACGCCGACGACGTGGTGGAGCGCTTCGTCGAGCGCGCCGTCAAAAACGGCATGGACGTCTTCCGCGTCTTCGATGCCATGAACGACCCGCGCAACATGCAGGCCGCCCTGCAGGCGGTCCGCCGCCACGGCGCCCACGCCCAGGGTACGCTTTCGTACACCACCAGCCCGGCGCACACCCTGCAGACCTGGCTCGACCTCACCGAACAGCTGCTGGAGACCGGCGTTGACTCCGTCGCCATCAAGGACATGTCCGGCATTCTGACGCCGCATGCCGCCTTTGAGCTGGTCAGCGAAATCAAAAAACGCTACGACGTCACCCTGCACCTGCACTGCCATGCCACCACCGGGATGGCGGAGATGGCCCTGCTGAAGGCCATTGAAGCCGGGGTCGACGGCGTCGACACTGCCATCTCCTCGATGAGCGCCACCTATGGCCACCCGGCCACCGAGGCGCTGGTCGCCACCCTCGCCGGCACGCCGTACGACACCGGGCTGGATATCCACAGGCTGGAGAGCATCGCCGCGTACTTCCGCGAGGTGCGTAAGAAGTACCACGCCTTCGAAGGCCAGCTGAAAGGCACCGACAGCCGTATCCTCGTCGCCCAGGTGCCGGGCGGGATGCTCACCAACCTCGAAGGCCAGCTGAAGCAGCAGAGCGCCGCCCACCGTCTGGATGAGGTGCTGGCGGAAATCCCCCGCGTGCGCGAGGACCTCGGCTTCATCCCGCTGGTGACCCCGACCTCGCAGATTGTCGGCACCCAGGCGGTGCTCAACGTCCTGACCGGCGAGCGCTACAAAACCATCGCGAAGGAGACCGCCGGTATCCTGAAGGGCGAGTACGGCCGCACCCCGGCGCCGGTGAACGCCGCCCTGCAGGCGCGGGTGCTTGAGGGCGCCGACCCGGTGACCTGCCGCCCGGCCGACCTGCTGAAGCCGGAGCTGGCGCAGCTGGAAGCCGACGTCAGACGCCAGGCGCAGGAGAAGGGCATCACGCTTGCCGAAAACGCCATCGACGACGTGCTCACCGTGGCGCTGTTCCCGCAAATCGGCCTGAAGTTCCTCGAAAACCGCCACAACCCGGCGGCCTTTGAGCCGGTACCGCAGGCGGAAGCCGCGCAGCCAGTGGCAAAAGCAGAAAAACCTGCCGCCTCCGGCGTCTACACCGTGGAGGTGGAAGGCAAAGCCTTTGTGGTCAAAGTCAGCGACGGCGGCGACGTCAGCCAGCTGACGGCGGCTGCTCCTGCTCCTGCCGCTGCCGCCCCGGCCGGCGCCGGTACCCCGGTGACCGCCCCGCTGGCGGGCACTATCTGGAAGGTGCTGGCCAGCGAAGGCCAGACGGTGGCCGCAGGCGAAGTGCTGCTGATTCTGGAAGCCATGAAGATGGAAACCGAAATCCGTGCCGCGCAGGCCGGGACCGTGCGCGGTATCGCGGTGAAAGCCGGCGACGCGGTGGCGGTCGGCGATACCCTGATGACTCTGGCGTAAGGACGAGGAGCGGAAATGGAAAGTCTGAACGCCCTGATCCAGGGCATGGGGCTGATGCACCTCGGCGCCGGCCAGGCCATCATGCTGCTGGTCAGCCTGCTGCTGCTCTGGCTGGCGATTGCGAAGAAGTTCGAGCCGTTACTGCTGCTGCCGATTGGCTTCGGCGGCCTGCTCTCCAATATCCTGGAGGCCGGGCTGGCGCTCACCGCCCTGGAGAGCCTGCTGGCTCACCACGACCCGGCGCAGCTGGCGGTGATTGCCGCGAAGCTCCACTGCGCGCCGGACGTCCACGCCATTAAGGCGGCGCTGGCCCTGGCCCTGCCGTCGGTGCAGGGGCAGATGGAGAGCCTCGCGGTGGACATGGGCTACTCCGCCGGGGTGCTGGCCATCTTCTATAAGGTGGCGATTGGCTCGGGCATCGCGCCGCTGGTCATCTTTATGGGCGTCGGGGCGATGACCGATTTCGGCCCGCTGCTGGCTAACCCGCGCACCCTGCTGCTGGGGGCGGCGGCGCAGTTCGGGATCTTCGCCACCGTGCTCGGGGCGCTGACGCTGAACTACTTCGGCATCATCAGCTTCACCCTGCCGCAGGCGGCGGCCATCGGCATCATCGGCGGCGCCGACGGCCCGACGGCGATTTACCTGTCGGGCAAGCTGGCGCCGGAGCTGCTGGGGGCCATCGCGGTGGCGGCCTACTCCTATATGGCGCTGGTGCCGCTGATCCAGCCGCCGATCATGAAGGCGCTGACCACGGATAAGGAGCGGAAGATCCGCATGGTGCAGCTGCGCACGGTGAGTAAGCGGGAGAAGATCCTCTTCCCGGCGGTGCTGTTGCTGCTGGTGGCGCTCCTGCTGCCGGACGCCGCGCCGCTGCTGGGGATGTTCTGCTTCGGCAACCTGATGCGCGAGAGCGGCGTGGTGGAGCGGCTGAGCGATACGGTGCAGAACGCGCTGATCAACATCGTCACCATCTTCCTCGGGCTGTCGGTGGGGGCCAAGCTGGTGGCGGACAAGTTCCTGCAGCCGCAGACGCTGGGGATCCTGGTGCTGGGGGTGATCGCCTTCTGCGTGGGGACCGCCGCCGGGGTGCTGATGGCGAAGCTGATGAACGTGTTCAGCCGGCACAAAATCAACCCGCTGATCGGCTCGGCGGGGGTGTCGGCGGTGCCGATGGCGGCGCGGGTGTCGAACAAGGTGGGTCTGGAAGCGGACGGGCAGAACTTCCTGCTGATGCACGCGATGGGCCCGAACGTGGCGGGGGTGATCGGCTCGGCGATCGCCGCCGGGGTGATGCTCAAGTACGTGCTGGCGATGTAACAGAGGAATAAGACAATGGAAGAAACCGTATTACTGGATATCCAAAGAATACAGACCTCCGAACAGAGCAATATTATTCTCAGGTCGATACGGGCGATTGATTTAGTGAATCACCTGACACCGGCGCTAGGCATCATTGAGAGCCTCAGCGAACAGTACAATGTGCAGAAAATATTAGTGACTTGTCTTTATGCCGGACAGCAGCTTGCCATGGACCGGCGGATAGTATTGCCGCTATTACCCGAGTCGCTCTATTTGTTGGGTGGGGTGGTGATGGCCGCTGGAAAGGCAGTGGAAAAAAGAGAGACTCTTACTCACAACCGCCTGTGCGAAGAGGCGGGAAAGCTGCTTAAAGATGATGCGGCCTGGGAGAGCTTTGATGTGATAAGAAGCATTGCTCTGCCGGTTTACCGCCGGCTGGTTAAAGAGCAGCGTACCCACGTCGCCTCTTTATTACAGGCTCTGCTGCATATCCTTGCCTGGCGTAGTGAAAGCGCATGGGCGCGTGACCAGGCGCAAAGAATGCTCTGGGCAGGGGGCGTATTCGGGCGGGGTGGGATAGATTCGCTGATCGCCTTTGACCACGCGTTGGCAGAAAAAGAGATAACATTCCCGTCTCTGCGTGAGTTGTTAACCGTGACGGCATTTCTGGCCCACTTCCCTGCGGGCCCGGTCTTTTCTGATTAATACGCGCTCGCGGCCAGACGATGCGCGCTTACTGAGGCGGCAGGCAGACGCCAATGCCGCCGATGCCGCAATAGCCGTGCGGGTTTTTATACAGATACTGCTGGTGATCGTCCTCGGCATAGTAGAACGGTTTGGCGGTGGCGATCTCGGTGGTGATGTGACGGGTATCGTGCGCGTCGTTCATCGCCGCCTGGAAGCGGGCGAGGCTGGCCTTTGCCGCCTCCGTCTGTTCCGGGGTCAGCGGGTAAATCGCCGAGCGGTACTGGGTGCCGTGGTCGTTACCCTGCCGCATGCCCTGCGCCGGATCGTGGTTTTCCCAGAACACCTGCAATAACTGCTCATAGCTAATCACCTGCGGATCATAAACCACGCGTACCGCTTCCGCGTGACCGGTCTGGCCGCTGCATACTTCGCGATAGGTCGGATTGGGCGTATAGCCGCCAGTGTAACCTGCGGCGGTGCTGTAAACCCCCGGCAATTGCCAGAACAGGCGCTCAACTCCCCAGAAGCAGCCCATGGCGAACAGCGCCACTTCCATCCCCGCCGGGACGTTGGTCATCGAGTGGCCGTTAACTGCGTGGAGCGTCGCCACTGGCATGGGGGTATTGCGTCCAGGCAGCGCATCCGCCTGGGCGACAAGATGCGTTTTATCAAATAGACTCACGGTTGGCCTCTCAATACAGAAATCGTCGTTAAGGTTGTAACGAAGCGTGTCTTTTAACACAATAAATACGCGTAATACGTCTAGATTAATACATAAGAATTATTTGGGTTATTGCCACTTTTTCAACCCTAAGTTGTTAGGGTTTTGTTAAGCCGTGGAGCGGCGCCAGTGTTTCCTGTAGAGGAAACAGGGATATTCAGGAGAAAATGTGCTAAAAATCCGCCAGTTATGTGTCACCAGCCTTTTGCTGGTCAGCGGGGTCGCCAGCGCAGCGAATGTGCGTTTGCAGGTTGAGGGATTATCCGGGGAGCTGGAGAAAAACGTTCGCGCCCAGCTTTCCACCATCCAGAGCGATGAAGTCACGCCGGATCGTCGCTTTCGCGCGCGCGTCGATGACGCCATTCGCGAAGGTCTGAAAGCGCTGGGTTATTACGAGCCGACGATTGAATTTGATTTGCGTCCGCCGCCGAAAAGGGGACGTCAGGTGCTGATCGCCAAAGTGACCCCGGGAGAACCGGTGCGCATTGGCGGAACCGAGGTGATTCTGCGCGGCGGCGCCCGCACCGATAGCGACTACCTGGCGCTGCTGAAAACGCGCCCGGCCATCGGGACGGTGCTCAACCACGGGGATTACGACGGCTTCAAGAGCTCGCTGACCCGCGTCGCCCTGCGCAAAGGCTACTTTGACAGCGAGTTTCTTAAGAGCCAGCTCGGGGTCTCCCTCGACCGTCATCAGGCGTTCTGGGATATCGATTACGACAGCGGCGAACGCTATCGCTTTGGCCACGTCACTTTCTCTGGCTCGCAAATCCGCGATGAATACCTGCAAAACCTCGTGCCGTTTAAAGAGGGCGACTACTACACCTCGCAGGACCTGGCCGAGCTAAACCGCCGCCTGGCGGCGACCGGCTGGTTCAGTTCGGTGGTGGTGGCGCCTGATTTTGCTAAGTCGCGGAAAACCAAGGTGCTGCCTCTGCAGGGCGTTGTCTCGCCTCGCAAAGAGAACACCGTGGAAACCGGGGTCGGCTATTCCACAGACGTCGGTCCGCGGGTGAAAGCCACGTGGAAAAAACCATGGGTCAACTCGTATGGCCACAGCCTGACCTCCAGCGTCAGCCTCTCCGCCCCGGAGCAGCAGTTCGACTTTACCTATAAAGTCCCACTGCTGAAGAGCCCCCTTGAACAGTATTATCTGATGCAGGGCGGTTTTAAGCGTACCGACCTCAATGATACCCAGGCCGACTCTACCACCCTGGGTGTCTCGCGTTTCTGGGAGATGTCGAGCGGCTGGCAGCGAGCGATTAACCTGCGCTGGAGCCTGGATCACTTTACCCAGGCGAACGTCACCAACACCACCATGCTGATTTATCCTGGGGTCTCGGTGAACCGCACTCGCTCCCGCGGCGGCCTGATGCCTACCTGGGGCGATTCCCAGCGCTACTCGGTGGACTACTCCAACACCATGTGGGGCTCGGACATCAACTTCATCGTGATGCAGGCCCAGGACGTCTGGATCCGTACCCTCTATGACCGCCACCGCTTTGTGGTGCGCGGCAACCTTGGCTGGATCGAAGCGGACAACTTTGACAAGGTGCCGCCAGATCTGCGTTTTTTCGCCGGGGGCGATCGCAGTATTCGCGGCTATAAATACAAATCTATCTCGCCGAAGGACGATGACGGCAAGCTGATCGGGGCCTCGAAGCTGGCGACCGGCTCGCTGGAGTATCAGTACAACGTCAGCGGAAAATGGTGGGGCGCAGTCTTCGTCGACAGCGGCGAAGCGGTGAGCGATATCCGCAAAAGCGATTTTAAACCCGGCGCCGGCGTCGGCGTGCGCTGGCAGTCGCCGGTTGGCCCGATCAAGCTGGATATTGCCGCGCCGGTCGGCGATAAAGACGAACACGGTTTACAGTTTTACATCGGTCTGGGGCCTGAATTATGAGTTTATGGAAGAAGATAAGCCTCGGCGTCTTAATCGTGTTGGTGCTCCTGCTGGGCACCGTCGGGTTCCTGGTGGGGACCACCACCGGCTTGCATCTGGTGTTCAAAGCGGCGGATCGCTGGGTACCGGGGCTGGAAATCGGCAAAGTGACCGGTGGCTGGCGTGATTTAACCCTCGATAATGTTCGCTACGAACAGCCCGGGGTGGCGGTGACCGCCGGTCAGTTTCACCTCAGCGTCAGGTTGCGCTGCCTGTGGGACAGCAGCCTGTGCGTAAACGACATCGCGCTGCGCGATATTTACGTCGCCGTCGATACCAAGAAGATGCCGCCCTCAGCACCGGTCGAGGAAGAGGACAGCGGGCCGCTGAATCTCTCCACTCCTTATCCGATCACCCTCAGCCGCGTCGCGCTGCATAACGTCAACGTCAAAATCGATGATACCGCGGTCTCCGTACGCGACTTTTCCACCGGCCTGAACTGGCAGGAGAAAAATCTGACCCTGACGCCGACCTCGCTGCAGGGGCTGCTGATCGCCCTGCCTAAGGTGGCGAAAGTGGCGCAGGAGCAGGTGGTTGAGCCGAAAATTGACAACCCGCAGCCGCAGGAAAAACCGCTCGGCGAGACGATGACCGACCTCTTCTCGCAGCCGGTGCTGCCGGCGATGACCGATGTCCATCTGCCGCTGAACCTCAATATTCAGGCGTTCCGCGGCGAGCAGCTGCGCCTGACCGGCGATACCGATATCACCGTGTATAACCTGCTGCTGAAAGTCAGCAGTATCGACGGCCAGATGAAGCTCGACGCCCTTGATATCGACTCCGATCAGGGCAAGGTCAGCGCCTCGGGCAGCGCGCAGCTGCAGGATAACTGGCCGGTGGACATTACCCTCGCCGGGACCCTGAACGTCGACCCGATGAAAGGGGAGAAGGTGCAGCTGAAGGTGGGCGGCGAAGTGCGTAAAACGCTCAAAGTCGGAGTGGACTTAAGCGGGCCGGTCGCGGCCACGCTGCGCGCGGATGCGCAGCTGGCGGAGGCCGGGCTGCCGCTCAATATGGAGCTGAAGAGTAAGCAGCTCGCCTGGCCGTTCAGCGGCGAGAAGCAGTTCCAGGCCGACGATGTCCAGTTGAAGTTCAGCGGCAAAATGACCGACTATGCGCTGGCCTTCTCCACCGCGGTGAAAGGTCAATCGCTGCCGCCGGCGAAAATCGCCCTCAACGCCAAAGGTAATGAACGGCAGATCAATCTCGACAAGCTGACGGTCAACGCCCTGGAAGGGAAAACCGAGCTGAAGGCGCTGCTCGACTGGCAGCAGGCGATCAGCTGGCGCGGCGAGCTGACCCTCGACGGCATCAACACCGCCAAAGAGGTGCCGGACTGGCCGTCGAAGCTTAACGGCCGGATCAAGACCCAGGGCAGCCTGTACGGCGGCAGCTGGCAGATGTCGGTGCCGGAGCTGAAAATTACCGGCAACGTGAAGCAGAACAAAGTGGATGTGGCGGGCTCGCTGCAGGGTAACAGCTATCTGCAGTGGAAAATCCCGGGACTGCATCTGGCGTTAGGCCCGAACAGCGCTGATATCAAAGGCGAGCTGGGGGTGAAGGATCTTAATCTCGACGCCACCATCGATGCGCCGCACCTGGATAATGCGCTGCCGGGGCTCGGCGGGACGGCGAAGGGCTTGGTAAAAGTGCGCGGCACTGTCGATGCGCCGCAGCTGCTGGCGGACATCACCGCCCGGGCGCTGCGCTGGCAGGAGCTGACCATCGCCCAGGTCAACGTCAAAGGGGATGTGAAATCCACCGATCAGATTGGCGGTAACCTGGACGTGCGGGTGGATCGCATCAGCCAGCCGGGGGTCAATATCAGCCTGGTGCAGCTCAATGCCAAAGGTACAGAGAAACAGCATGAGCTGCGGCTGCGCGTGCAGGGCGATCCGGTTTCCGGCCAGCTGACGCTGGCAGGCAGCTTCGATCGTCAGGCCGAACGCTGGAAGGGCTCGCTGAGCGATACCCGCTTCCAGACGCCGGTGGGGCCGGTAGCGCTGACGCGCAGCATTGCGCTGGACTATCGCAATCTGGAGCAGAAAATCAGCATCGGGCCACACTGCTGGACCAACCCGAACGCCGAGCTCTGCGTGCCTGAAACCATTGACGCGGGCGCCAGCGGACGGGCGCGGGTGAATCTCAACCGCTTCGATCTGGCGATGCTCAAGCCGTTTATGCCGGAGGCGACCCAGGCCAGCGGCGTGTTTACCGGTAATGCCGATGTGAGCTGGGACACCACCAAAGAGGGACTGCCGCAGGGCAAAGTGACCCTCAGCGGGCGCAACGTCAAGGTGACCCAGGTCGTCAACGACGCGCCGTTGCCGGTGGCGTTCGATACGCTGAACCTCAGCGCCGACCTGCACAACAATCGCGCCGAGCTGGGCTGGCTTATCCGCCTGACCAACAATGGTCAACTGGATGGGCAGGTGCAGGTTACCGACCCGCAGGGGCGGCGTAATCTCGGCGGCAATGTCAATATCAGCAACTTCTCGCTGGCGATGATCAACCCGATTTTCGCTCGTGGTGAAAAGGCAGAGGGAAGGCTCAACGCCCGTCTGCGTCTGGGCGGCAATGTGAAAAGTCCGCAGCTGTTCGGCCAGATGCAGCTGAGCGGGGTGGATATCGACGGCAACTTTATGCCGTTTGATATGCAGCCGAGCCAGCTGGCGATGAACTTCAACGGCACGCGCTCGACCCTGCAGGGGACGGTGAACACCCGCCAGGGGCAAATCGCCCTCAGCGGTAACGCCGACTGGACGCAGATCGATAACTGGCGGGCGCAAATTGCGGCGAAAGGCAGCCGGGTGCGGATCACGGTGCCGCCGATGGTGCGTCTCGATGTATCGCCGGATGTGGTGTTTACCGCCACGCCAAGCCTGTTCAATCTCGACGGCAAAGTGGATGTGCCCTGGGCGCGGATCGTGGTCAACGAGGTGCCGGAGAGCGCGGTCGGCGTCTCCTCTGATGAAGTGATGCTGGATAAAAACCTCAAGCCGATTAAGCAGCAGAGCGCCAGCATTCCGATCAACAGCAACCTGACCATTCACGTCGGCAACAACGTTCGTCTGGAAGCCTTCGGCCTGAAAGCGCGTCTGACCGGTGATTTGAAAGTGGCGCAGGACAAGCAGGGGCTGGGCCTCAACGGGCAGATTAATATTCCGGACGGCCGTTTCCACGCCTATGGTCAGGACTTGATTGTCCGCAAAGGGGAGCTGCTGTTCTCCGGTCCGCCGGATCAGCCGTTGCTGAATATCGAAGCGATTCGTAACCCGGATGCCACCGAAGACGATGTGATCGCCGGCGTTCGCGTCACCGGCTCCGCCGATCAGCCGAAAGCGGAGATCTTCTCTGATCCGGTTATGTCCCAGCAGGAAGCGCTGTCTTATCTGCTGCGCGGCCAGGGTTTGAGTAGTGGTCAGAGCGATAGCGCCGCGATGACCTCAATGCTTATTGGTATGGGGGTTGCACAAAGTGGTCAGGTTGTGGGTAAAATCGGCGAGACGTTTGGCGTAAGCAACTTGGCGTTGGACACCGAAGGGGTAGGCGATTCTTCCCAGGTGGTGGTCAGCGGCTATGTACTGCCGGGTCTGCAGGTAAAATACGGGGTCGGTATCTTCGATTCCCTGGCGACGCTGACTTTACGTTATCGCCTGATGCCTAAGCTATATGTGGAAGCGGTGTCTGGCATCGACCAGGCGCTCGATTTGCTCTATCAGTTTGAGTTTTAGCAATGCGAATATTTGTTTACGGCAGTTTACGACGCAAACAAGGCAACAGCCACTGGATGACCAACGCCCAGTGGCTGGGCGCTCATAGTGTCGACGATTATCAGCTGTACAGCCTGGGCCACTATCCAGGCGCGGTGCCCGGCGAAGGCACAGTACATGGTGAAGTTTATCGTATTGATGCATCGACGCTGGCCGAACTGGATGCGCTGCGCACCAAGGGGGGCGAGTATGCGCGCCACCTGATTCAGACGCCTTACGGCAGCGCATGGATGTATGTCTATCAACGTTCCGTTGAGGGTTGTACGTTGATAGCGAACGGCAACTGGTTGGATCGCGACCAGTATTAACCACGACAGCGCCACCTTCGGGTGGCGTTGTTTTTTATTACTTCAGTTCCCATGGCGTCATTCTGGCGCCCTGACGTCTGGCATAACGTAATATGGCCTGATGTACCTTCACTCTACCGGCCACCCGACGTGACAGGGGATGGGCAATCATACGGACAAACTCCATCACTATTAACAGCAGGTTAATCGGGAGCAGGGTGCCTGTCAGCCTGGTAAGCATTTCACGATAAAATGGCCAACTGCCCAGATTAAGCATGGGGTCGTGCAGTTTGATGGTGAGCGTAAAAAACATCACTATGAGTACGAGGCCGTACGCGATTTTATAAATTGATGCCATCTGCTGATTGCCGGGATGAAAGGGGCTATTTTTTAAATAAACACTGCCATCACTGACATTGTATAACGCCTGAAGATCATCGTATCCATGCCGGCGTGCGGCGATAACCCAGTCCCCATCGGCAAGAAATGGCGGGCGACAACGATTATTCAGGGCATTGCTCAGCCAGGTCAAGCGCGCTGAAAAAAACGAGTGACGAGTCGCCAGCTGAAAACAGGCGCCTTCTTTGATAAAATAAGGCCTTACCCTCGTAGCGATCCATATTTGATAATAACTATTCAGAATCACGCCTTCTTCAAGCGCAAATTCTTTTGGCAGCGCTATCTCGTTGTTGGCCGATGGTGGATGCCTTTCAGAAGTAGCGGGTAGAATTTCCAGACGCTGACAGAATGAAATATCGCCTTGCTTCGTTCGCTGCATTTTCGCATTGAGAACACGTAACCTGAGTGAGAAATTGCAAGAGCAAAAAGAGAAGATGCCGAAGGGATTCACCAACATTGTGATAAAACATAATAATAAAAAAATATCCAACCATGGAGCACAAGCGAGAATGATCAAGCAAACAAAAAAGACCAAGCCGACAGGTCGAAGAAGCTTTTTAATACTCAGCGGCTGCCGGGAAGGTTCGAGCAAAATGTGGCCATCGCTTAACCAGTGGATCCAGTAACTGCCATCCTTTAGGCGGCAAGTGCCGATATGTAGCGGCTGGCCGAGCCTCAGACGGTCAAAAAGCGAGGGGTCTTTAAAATGGCGTTTATCGGTATAAAAGGCATGCTCGCCTGCAATGAGGCGTAAATAGCTTTGCTCTTCCGAGGCGGCAGTGGTGAAGCCGGTAAAATTCACGGTGAAATAATGGGTCTGTTTCACAAGGTTCCTTCCTTGATGAAATGATGGTGTTTTACGTATCACGCGTTGCCGACCCACTCCTTACCAGAGCGGGAGATGATCCTTCGCCAGCCACATCGCGGAAGCCAACGTCGTCAGCGCGAGGAATAATAATCGTCGTGTTGGGGTGCTGAACATTACATGATCTCCTCGAGCGCGGTATGGCGGGCCGCTCCCTGCAGGTAGTGCCGCATCGCCGAGCGCATCTTCATCCAGTCAGCCACCCGGTGTGACAATAACCAGGCCGTCGGGCCAATCAGCTCCAGTACCGCCAGGATCCCGCCGAAACTGAGTAATAATAGGGACAGCATGTCCAGTGAATCCTGAATTAACCACCCAAATCCCCTGGCTGGTTTGTATGGGTTATTTAGCGACATGCCGAGTATGAGGAGGTACATCACCAGCACCATGCCATAAAACAGGTTATAGACTAGCGACATTTGCCGGTCACCGGGATAACAGGGATGATTTTTCAGAAAAGCGCCCCCGTCGCTGACGTTGTATAACGCCTGGACGTCGTTATCTTTCCGTTGGTAGACGGCGACTATCCGATCGCCGATAGCGAGAAAGGGCGGTTGACGGCGGTAAAAAAAGGGATGCAGGCCGAAGTTGGCGAAGCCGTTCTGCCAGAAGAAGGCCAGCGGCGCCGTGTCGCATTGTATCCCAACGCCATGGTATTCCCGCGTTGGGTTCCCCGCGAACCACTTCTTAAAAATGATATTGCTAATTTTTCCCGTCCGGACGGCATAGCGTTCCGGCAGGGCTTGCGTAAAAGGCTTCGCCGACTGGCGGAGGGTTTGCGCCGTAGTCGGTAGCGGCTGGCAAAAGGAAAAGTCGCGGCGGCGGGCCTGCGCCATCTTCGCCAACAGATCGCGCATGGCGGGGTGCATTTTTAGCGCCCGGTGGAACAGTAGCTCGCAGAGCCCGGTTAACAGTGCGATGAAGGCCATTATCGCGATAATGCCGAAGCCGAACCTTCCCCATTCTGAGGTGCTCATCATGAGCGGGATAAGAGCGACGATGAGCGTCAGCAGGCTGATAATCAGCAGCGGCCGGGCCCAGCGCTTTACCCGTTGACTGGGCTCAAGGAGCGTTTCGCCATCGCTGAGCCAGTGGATCCAGTAACTGCCGTTGTCCAGGCGGCGGACGCCAAGGTGCAGAGGCTGATTGATCGTCAGGCGGTCAAAAAGCGAGGGGTCGTTAAAATAGCGTTTATCGGTATAAAAGACATGGTCGCCGGCGATAAGACGCAGATACCCCTGTTTTTCACAGGCGGCGGTCGTGAAGCCAGAAAAGTTAAGGGTGAAATAGCGAACGCTTTTCACGGGACACCCTCCATGGTGTTATCGCGGCTATCCGTGCCGCAATCAGGCAGGGGATGACCCTGCCTGAGACAGAATTACTTCTGCTTAGCGCGCTCGAAAGAGGCAACGATTTCGGCTTTCGCCGCTTCCGCGTTGTCCCAACCGTCGACTTTAACCCACTTGCCTTTTTCCAGATCTTTGTAGTGCTCAAAGAAATGAGTGATCTGGGCTTTCAGCAGTTCCGGCAGGTCGTTCACATCGTTGATGTGATCGTATTCTTTGCTCAGCTTGGTGTGCGGTACGGCAACCAGTTTCGCATCTTCACCAGATTCGTCGGTCATCTTCAGAACGCCAACCGGACGGCAGCGGATCACGGAGCCCGGCTGCAGCGGGTACGGAGTCGGGACCAGCACGTCAACCGGGTCGCCGTCCAGGGACAGGGTGTGGTTGATGTAGCCGTAGTTGCACGGATAGAACATTGCCGTGGACATGAAACGGTCAACGAACAGTGCACCGCTCTCTTTGTCGACTTCGTATTTGATAGGATCTGCGTTCGCCGGGATTTCGATCACGACGTAGATGTCTTCCGGCAGATCTTTGCCCGCAGGTACGTTGAGTAAGCTCATGTCTGTTTCCTTTAAAATGTATGGCAAACAAGTGCTCGGTATTATAGCCAACTCACATCGAAAGTCTTCGCTTCTTTTTCCCGATATCGCCGCAGAGTGCTCCGAATTTTTCGCGTAATAATGACATGAAAATCCATAAACATAGCCACATCATGAATAAATTTATGTAACCGTTTTCATTGCATGTGATTGATTTATCATACTGCTTAAAAAAACGTCATAAACCGCAACAGCCGCGCTCCCTGCGAAGCCTTATCGGCTCTCCGCTGGGCAGTAGGGCCATCATTAACATCTCATTTACTTTTTTGAAGTGTGATGTAACGCATTCAGTTACATCACCGATTGTCTATAGTTTGTCCGCAGGTGAGACTTTAACCAACAATAACCCTACGAGGATACCCTTATGTGGAAGCGCTTACTTCTTGTCACAGCAGTTTCCGCAGCTATGTCGTCTATGGCGATAGCTGCCCCGCTAACCGTAGGTTTTTCGCAGGTCGGTTCTGAATCCGGCTGGCGTGCGGCGGAAACCAGCGTCGCGAAAGAGGAGGCCGCCAAGCGCGGTATCACCCTGAAGATCGCTGATGGTCAGCAAAAACAGGAAAACCAGATCAAAGCAGTGCGTTCCTTTATCGCTCAAGGGGTCGACGCGATCTTCATTGCGCCGGTGGTGGCCACCGGCTGGGAACCGGTGCTGAAAGAGGCGAAAGAGGCCAAGATCCCGGTTTTCCTCCTCGACCGTTCCATTGATGTTAAAGATAAAGATCTCTACATGACCACCGTGACCGCCAACAACGTGCTGGAAGGCCAGCTGATTGGCGACTGGCTGGTGAAAACCGTCGACGGTAAGCCGTGTAACGTCGTTGAACTGCAGGGCACCGTTGGGGCCAGCGTGGCCATCGATCGTAAGAAAGGCTTCGCCGACGCGATTGCCAAAGCGTCGAATATCAAAATTATCCGCTCCCAGTCCGGCGACTTCACCCGCAGTAAAGGGAAAGAGGTCATGGAGAGCTTTATCAAAGCTGAGAATAACGGCAAAAACATCTGCATGGTGTTCGCTCATAACGACGATATGGCCATCGGCGCCATCCAGGCCATTAAAGAAGCTGGTCTGAAGCCGGGCAAAGATATTCTGACCGGCTCCATCGACGGCGTGCCGGATATCTATAAAGCGATGATCGCTGGTGAAGCCAACGCCAGCGTCGAGCTGACGCCAAATATGGCCGGCCCGGCGTTTGATGCGCTGGAGAAATACAAAAAAGACGGCACCCTGCCGGAGAAGCTGACCATTACCAAATCGACGCTGTATCTGCCGGATACGGCGAAAGAAGAGTTAGAGAAGAAGAAAAATATGGGCTACTGAGTGGGGAGGCCCTCATTCCATCCCTCTCCCCGGTGGGAGAGGGTAAAAAGCAGCGTTCCAGAAACCCCGGGAAGCCCAGCGCGACCCGGGGTAACCTGACATCATTTGAAGGTGACATCGATTATGAGCGCCGAGGCACACCAGGAGATCCTTCGCACCGAAGGACTTAGTAAATTCTTCCCCGGCGTTAAGGCGCTGGATAACGTCAACTTTAGCCTGCGGCGCGGCGAAATCATGGCCCTGTTGGGCGAAAACGGCGCCGGAAAATCGACGCTGATCAAAGCGCTCACCGGCGTTTACCATGCAGATCGCGGCGCTATCTGGCTGGAAGGCCAGGCTATTACGCCCAAAAATACCGCCCATGCCCAGCAGCTGGGGATCGGCACCGTCTACCAGGAAGTGAACCTGCTGCCTAATATGTCGGTGGCGGATAACCTGTTCATCGGCCGTGAGCCGCGGCGGTTTGGTCTGCTGCGACGTAAAGAGATGGAGGCCAGAGCGACGGCGCTGATGGCCTCCTACGGCTTTTCCCTCGACGTGCGCGAGCCGCTGAACCGCTTTTCGGTGGCGATGCAGCAGATCGTCGCTATCTGTCGGGCCATCGACCTGTCGGCCAAGGTGCTGATCCTCGACGAGCCCACCGCCAGCCTCGATACCCAGGAGGTGGAGATGCTGTTCACCCTGATGCGCCAGCTCAGGGATAACGGCGTCAGCCTGATCTTCGTCACCCATTTTCTCGACCAGGTCTATGCGGTCAGCGATCGCATTACCGTGCTGCGCAACGGCAGCTTCGTCGGCTGCCGCGAGACCCGCGAGCTGCCGCAGATTGAGCTGGTGAAAATGATGCTGGGTCGCGAACTGGACCACAATGCCCTGCAGCGGGCGGGCCGTACCCTGCTGAGCGATAAACCGGTAGCGGCGTTTGAAGGCTACGGTAAAAAAGGAACCATCGCCCCGTTCGACCTGCAGGTCCGCCCGGGAGAAATTGTAGGCCTCGCCGGCCTGCTGGGTTCCGGACGCACGGAAACCGCCGAGGTGATCTTCGGCATTAAAACGGCGGACAGCGGGAAGGCGTGGATCAAAGGCAAACCGCAGACCTTGCGCTCCCCGCATCAGGCGTCCTGCCTCGGGATCGGCTTCTGTCCGGAGGATCGTAAAACCGACGGCATTATCGCCGCTGCCTCGGTGCGGGAAAATATCGTTCTCGCCCTGCAGGCGCAGCGCGGCTGGCTGCGGCCGATCCCCCGCCGGGAGCAGAATGAGATCGCCGAGCGCTTTATTCGCCAGTTGGGGATCCGTACCCCGAGCGCCGAGCAGCCGATCGAGTTTCTCTCCGGCGGCAACCAGCAGAAGGTGCTGCTCTCCCGCTGGCTGCTGACCAAACCGCAGTTCCTGATCCTCGATGAGCCGACCCGCGGCATCGACGTCGGCGCCCATGCGGAAATTATTCGCCTGATTGAAACCCTCTGCGCCGATGGCCTGGCGCTGCTGGTTATCTCTTCTGAACTGGAGGAGCTGGTGGGTTACGCCGATCGGGTCATTATCCTGCGCGATCGCCGACAGGTGGCGGAGATCCCGCTCGCCGAGCTCTCTGTTCCGGCGATCATGAACGCTATTGCGGCATAAGGAGTAACCCATGATGCCTCGATCTCTTTCGCAAACCGGCCCGGAGAAGCGACGCTTCACCTGGCCGAAGGGCACCCCGCAGATTATTGCCCTGCTGCTGGTTCTGCTGGTAGACAGCCTGGTGGCGCCCCATTTTTATCTGGTGGTGCTCCAGGATGGCCGCCTGTTTGGCAGCCCGATCGATATTCTCAACCGCGCCGCGCCGGTGGCGCTGCTGGCGATTGGCATGACGCTGGTGATCGCCACCGGCGGCATCGACCTGTCGGTAGGGGCGGTGATGGCGATTGCTGGCGCGACGGCCGCCTCGATGACCGTCGCCGGGCACAGCCTGCCGGTGGTGCTGTTGGCCGCGCTGGCCGCGGGCGCGCTGGCCGGATTGTGGAACGGCATCCTCGTGGCGGTCCTTAAGATCCAGCCCTTTGTGGCGACGCTAATCCTGATGGTGGCCGGGCGCGGGGTGGCGCAGTTGATCACCGCCGGGCAGATCGTCACCTTTGATTCCCCGGCCCTGGCGTGGCTCGGCAGCGGATCGTTTCTGCTGTTTCCGACGCCGGTGATCGTCGCCGCAGCTACGCTGCTGCTGTTCTGACTGTTTACCCGTAAAACGGCGCTGGGCATGTTTATTGAGGCGGTAGGGATCAACATCCGCGCGGCGAAAAACGCCGGCGTCAATACCCGCATCGTGGTGATGCTGGCCTATGTCCTGAGCGGCGTCTGCGCGGCGATCGCCGGGATCATCGTGGCGGCGGACATCCGCGGCGCGGATGCCAATAACGCCGGGCTATGGCTGGAGCTGGACGCCATTCTGGCGGTGGTCATCGGCGGCGCCTCGCTGATGGGCGGGCGCTTTAACCTGCTGCTCTCGGTGGTGGGGGCGCTGATTATCCAGGGAATGAACACCGGGATTTTGCTCTCCGGCTTCCCGCCGGAGCTCAACCAGGTGGTGAAAGCGGTGGTGGTGCTGTGCGTACTGATTGTCCAGTCGCCGCGCTTTATCGGTTTACTGAAAGGGGTACGCGGCCATGATAAAACGTAATTTACCATTGATGATCACCCTTGCGGTGTTTGTGCTGGGCTACCTCTACTGCCTGACCCAGTTCCCCGGTTTTGCCTCAACGCGGGTGATCTGCAATATCCTGACGGATAACGCCTTCCTCGGGATCATCGCCGTGGGCATGACCTTTGTGATCCTCTCCGGCGGGATCGATCTGTCGGTGGGGTCGGTGATCGCCTTTACCGGCGTCTTCCTCGCCAAAGCAATTGGCTTTTGGGGAATCTCGCCGCTGGTGGCCTTTCCGCTGGTGCTGGTGATGGGCTGCGCCTTCGGCGCGTTTATGGGGCTGCTGATTGACGCCCTGAAGATCCCGGCCTTTATCATCACCCTCGCCGGCATGTTCTTCCTGCGCGGCGTGAGCTATCTGGTGTCAGAGGAGTCGATTCCGATTAACCACCCAGTGTACGACACCCTGTCCGGGCTGGCATGGACCATTCCCGGCGGCGGTCGTCTCAGCGCCATGGGACTGCTGATGCTGCTGGTGGTGGTGGCCGGTATTTTTGTCGCCCATCGCACCCGCTTTGGCAACCAGGTGTATGCCATCGGCGGCAACGCCACGTCGGCGAATCTGATGGGGATTTCGACTCGCAGCGCCACGATCCGTATCTATATGCTCTCCACCGGACTGGCGACGCTGGCCGGGATCGTCTTTTCCATTTATACCCAGGCGGGCTATGCGCTGGCGGGCGTCGGCGTCGAGCTGGATGCGATTGCCTCGGTGGTGATCGGCGGTACGCTGCTAAGCGGTGGCGTCGGTACCGTGCTGGGAACGCTGTTCGGGGTGGCGATCCAGGGGCTGATTCAGACCTACATCAACTTCGACGGCACCCTCAGCTCATGGTGGACGAAAATCGCCATCGGCATTTTGCTGTTTATCTTTATCGCGCTGCAGCGTGGTCTGACCGTGCTGTGGGAAAATCGGCAAAATGCGGCGGTGACGCGGGTGAGCGGGGCGGGGAGTCGCTAAGAAATGCTCCTCCCGCAGGCGCGGGAGGAGCGGGCAGGGCGCTTAGGCGTCCGGGAACGCTTTAATAAAGTTCTCGACGTCTTCTACCATGTGGTTGTTGCCGACGAAGAAGGAGCGACGCTGATGCAGGCTTTCCGGGATAATATCCAGAATACGCTCTTTACCGTCGCTGGCCTTACCGCCCGCCTGTTCGGCGAGGAAGGCCATCGGGTTGCATTCATACAGCAGGCGCAGCTTGCCTTCCGGGTGGCTGGCGGTGCTCGGATAGAGATAGATGCCGCCTTTCAGCAGGTTGCGGTGGAAATCGGCCACCAGAGAACCGATATAACGCGAAGTATAAGGACGCTTGGTTTTCTTATCGGTTTCCTGGCAATACTTTATATATTTTTTCACTCCCACCGGAAATTTCTCATAATTTCCTTCGTTTATAGAATAAATAAAACCATTTTCCGGTGTTTTAATATTCGGATGTGAAAGACAGAACTCCCCGATAGAAGGGTCCAGCGTAAAACCGTTCACTCCGTTGCCGGCCGTATATACCAACATCGTAGAAGAGCCATAAATAACGTAACCGGCAGCAACCTGGTCACAACCTTGCTGTAAAAAGTCATCGATATTCGCAACTTCGCCCAGCGGAGATTTGCGGCGGTAAACAGAAAAAATAGTACCGATAGAGACATTCACGTCGATATTCGAAGAGCCATCCAGCGGATCCATACAAAAGATATATTTCGCATCACGGCTCAATCCATCGTCAAAAACAATGATATCCTGATTTTCTTCTGAAGCAACACCGCAACATTCACCACTGGCTTTCAGTTCCGACAAAAAAGTCTCATTGGCATAAATGTCCAGTTTTTGCTG
>ERZ773204.1285-NODE-1285-length-19944-cov-7.139072_pt1 | contig 19944 bp, 13 predicted proteins | sample MGYA00581007_ERZ773204 | MGnify/ENA primary metagenome ERZ773204 (study PRJEB29015, sample SAMEA2737757) | human gut metagenome | biome: human gut; feature: human-associated habitat; material: faeces | place: China | collected 2012 ... | reverse complement strand
GTACAAATCTTACATATCAGCCACAGCCTGCCCGTCTCTACACCCCGTATTTCAACAAATCACAATTTATAAGACTTTAGAAAGGAAATCTTTTAATCTGTCTGTCTGTGGATTTTCAAATATCTCAGAAGGTGTGTTTTCTTCCTTGATAATAGTATCGGCAAAGAACATACATCTGTTAGATACTTCTCTTGCAAAGCCCATTTCATGGGTAACAACAATCATAGTCATTCCTGACTGTGCAAGCTCTTTCATAATTGATAAAACTTCACCAACCATTTCAGGATCTAAAGCTGATGTAGGTTCGTCAAATAACATAACCTCCGGATTCATCGCAAGGGCTCTTGCGATTGCAATACGCTGCTTCTGACCACCTGATAACATGTCCGGATAAGTATCAGCTTTATCAGCAAGTCCGACCCTCTTTAAAAGAGAATCAGCAAGTGAGGAAGCTTCTGTTTTATCCATCTGTGCAACCTTTACAGGGGCAAGCATTATATTTTCTTTAATAGTCATATTAGGGAAGAGATTAAAATGCTGGAACACCATGCCAATCTTTTCTCTGATATGATTAATATCAACGGATGGGTCATTTAAATCTGTTCCATGGAAAAGTATATGTCCTTCAGTGGGGTTTTCAAGCAGATTAAGTGAACGTAAAAATGTTGATTTACCACATCCTGAAGGTCCTATTATTGAAATAACCTCGCCTTTTCTTATGGTTGTATTAATATCACTTAATACAACATGTTTATCATAGACCTTTTTTAAATTCTTTACTTCTATTATAATATCGCCATTGCCGGCAGAAAATTTCTTATCTTCGTTCATTAGATCTTAATCTCCTTTCTAATTTTCTTACAAAGGCTGAAAGTACCATTACAATTACAAGGTAGATTAATGCGACTCCAAGTAATGGAAGCATGGCATCATATGTAATACTTCTTATTATATCACCACCACGGGTAAGATCTGTAAGACCAATATAACCACTGATAGATGTTTCCTTTAATAATACAATAAATTCATTTGTAAGGGCAGGAAGAACATTTTTAAATGCCTGTGGGAAGATTACGTTTACCATGGTCTGGCGGTATGTAAGACCAAGGCTTCGTGCAGCTTCAAACTGTCCGGCATCTATTGACATAATACCTGAACGAACAATTTCGGCAACGTAAGCACCTGAATTAATACCAAATGCTAGTATTGCCACAATTATTTTATTAATATTAACTGAGCCAAATATTATGTAATATATAATAAGGAGCTGTACCATAGTAGGTGTTCCACGGATTACCGTAAGGTAAATATTACATATGAAGTTGGCAATCTTTAAATGTCCTGTCATATCATGGTTAGAACGTATGACAGCTATAATAAATCCAATTACAATACCTAAAAGTGCTGCACATACAGCAATTACAAGAGTATTAAGAAGACCTTTAAATATATATGAATAACGGTTATCTGTAACAAAGTCTGATTTGAACTGTTCAATGAAGCTGCCATTTGTAACTGTGGCATCATTATTTCTTACAATAATAACCTGACTTGATGTTGTATAAGTATTAGTAAAGTCGATATTTTTAAGACGTTCTTCTGTAACTGTCATACCACAGGCACCGATATCAGCCTTACCAGACTGTACTGCTGTGATGACAGAGTCAAATTCCATATCTTCAATCTTAAGGTCCATTCCAAGATAATCACATATTGCCTGACACAGATCGGCATCTATACCGACTATCTGTCCGCCGCTGTAATATTCATAAGGACTAAAATAAGCGTTAGTTGCAACTATTAAAGTTCCGTTATTTCTTGTAATGCCATCAGGTGAAGTATAAGGTGTCTTTCCGGCATTTTCACCGATATAATTACTGATAATTGAATCAATAGTGCCATTAGCTTTTAGATAATCAAGAGCTTCGTTGATTGAATTTTTTAAATTAGTCTTATTTTTAGAAATACACATTGCATAATCTTCTGTTATAAAATCCTCATCAAGAATCATAAGAGAAGGATTAGAAGCTACAAATGCCTGTGCAGGCTGTTCATCAATTACAACTGAATCAATCTTACCCTGAACAAGAGCCTGTATTGCATCTGCTCCCTTATTAAATCGTTCAACTTTTGTACCTGAACCGTCCTCTTCATAATCAGATACATAGATATCACCAGTTGTACCAAGCTGGACACCGATAGTCTTGCCAGGCAGGTCATCTGCCGAAAATACAGTGTTTTTAGCTATTGTACTGCCACATGATGTAAGAAATAGTGCAGCAGTAATAATTAGTACAGACAAAAATGCACCATGTATTATGCTATGGAAGCTGCGATGCCTGTTACTGTTAAAATGTTTTTCTGATTTCATAATTTATCCTTTCTTGTTATTTGTATTAGCCGTATTATTAGTACAGTCTTAAAATTATAAACATATTTGATTATACACATATATAACAATTAACTCAATTACATTTTCAAAAAAATTAATTTATGGTATAGTAGAGAAAATTGTATTTGGAGGAGCTTATGAAGATTACAGTACCTTTTTATTATAAAGATTTTAAATGTATAGCCGGAGCATGTACAGATACATGCTGTGCCGGCTGGGATGTGGACGTTGATGAAGCTTCTTATAAATATTATAAGTCGGTTAAGGGAAGCTTTGGAAAGAGACTTAAAAGTGTTATGGTTCCATCAGAAGAGGGAGGCTGTACATTTACACTTAACAATGGAAGATGTCCATTTCTTAATGAAAAGAATTTGTGTGACCTTTATATTGAATTAGGAGAAGATAAGCTGTGTGATACATGTGCGGAATTTCCAAGATTCATTAATGAATATGGTAATACGAAGGAGATAGGAATTGCTCCATCATGTATAACTGCCGGACAGATAATATTTAATTACAAGGACAGATTGGAATTTGTAACAGAAGAAAATGACGAGTTTCCTAAGACGTATAATGATATAGACCCCGTAACTTATATGCAGTTATTGCAAGCCAGAAGAACGGCATATTCGATAGTTCAGGACAGGTCATATTCAATTAATGACAGATGTATCATGCTTATGGAATTTGCCAAAAAGATACAAAGGCATCTGGATTCCCAGCGTGATGAGCTTATTGCAAATGTTGTAAAAGCATTTAATGAGACCGTATACAGACAGGATATATTAAATAAAGCAAAGAAGTGTTATGCCGGTGATAGTGTTACTGCTTATAAATATATTTACAGATATTTTGATACCTTTAAGGGGATGGAGATTATCAATACTGACTGGTTAAAGGTTCTTGATATCAATAAGAAATTTATGGCAGAATGTAATAATAATGGAATGTCCGATTTTTTCAATAATGTGTATAATGAATTTGACATTTATTATAAGGACAGACAGTTTGAATATGAGCAGCTTCTTGTATATTATATATACAGATATTTTCTGGATGCTGTTTATGATTATAACATTATCCTGAAGATAAAAAATGCTATTGTCGGATATCTGGTATTAAAGCATGCTGATGTTGCAAAATGGTATATTAATGGAAAGACACTTTCTAAGGATGAACAGATAGATATGGCGCATCTGTATTCCAGACAGTTTGAACATTCGTATTCTAATTTTGAGGTGTACAGTGAGAATTTCTGTACAATGAGGAAGTATGCTTATAATAATCTGCTAAAAATATTATGTAATGCATAGTTTTTGTTTTATTATAAATTATGGTAGAAAAGAGGACTGACATGCCGGTAATTGAAGTAGATAATATTACTAAAAAATATTTTAAAAAGGATGTTTTAAAGGGGGCATCCTTTTATGTTGATAAGAAAGAATGTGTCGGGATTATCGGCGCTAACGGCTGTGGAAAGACTACACTGCTTGGAATTGTGTCGGGAAGCCATAAGCCAACCTCAGGAAAGATTATGGTTAATGGTGAAAATCCAATAAAGAAAAGAAAGCTGTTTTCAAAATATATAGGCTATGTACCGCAGGATAATCCATTGATGGAGGATTTGTCTGTAAGAGATAATCTTATGTTCTGGTACAGTGGAACCGGGAGAAAAGCAGATACTGATATTATAGATGGCAATGCTGCATATTTAGGACTGGGTGACTATTATAATGTAACTGTATCTAAATTGTCAGGTGGTCTGAAAAAAAGATTAAGCATAGCATGTGCAATCTGTTCTGATCCGGCTGTTCTTATAATGGATGAACCGGGAGCAGCTCTTGATATAAATGGCAAAAGGGATATATGGCAATATATGAATGATTATAAAAATAACGGAGGTACAATTATTCTTGCAAGCCATGAAGAAAGCGAGTTGAAATTGTGCGACAGGCTGTATGTTATGAAAAATGGTAAATTATATGAAACAGATGATATTACGTTTTAATTGAGATTGGTGAATAAATTTGAGATATTTATTACTTATAAAAATGCAGATTAAATCAGCTTTTAAATATCTGCCGCGTATTCTTCTTGGAATGGCTGTGTTTGGCATTATTACACTGTTTATTATGACAGCGGCAGTTTATGTGTCCTCTAAGGATACGGATAATGAAAAAATGAGAGTTGCCATTGTTGTTGATGAGAATGCAGGGGTAAGGGAACAGCAATATGTAAAAACGGCATTTGGATATATACAGGATATGGATAGTGTCAATAATGTATGTATATTTTCTGATGAATATACATTTGATGAGGCAGAGAAGCTTCTGGGTGATGGAAGTCTTACGGCACTTATAAGGATTCCTGCCGGATTTATTGATGGTATACTTTATGGGAGAAATATTCCTGCAATTGTATATTTTAATGGAAAGAGCTGTAACATTACGGATACTTTGTTACGTTATATGATGCAGGCAGGTGCAGCAGATTTAAGTACGGCACAGGCAGGTATATATGCTTTTAGTGATACATATATTGCGATGTCAGGAGTTGATGAACTGTTAAAAAAACAGGAGGCTTTACTAAATAAAGCCTATTTTTCATATGCGCTTGACAGGCAGACATATTTTAAGACTGAAAATATTGATAAAGATTATGGTATAAGTACAAAACAGTCATATGTATATAGTGCAATTATTATATTTCTTATGTTTACAACTATTTCCTGTGCAGGATTTTTTAATAAAGATAAGAAAATTGTGATTATACAGATGAAAAGGACAGGTATGTTAAAGGAGTCTGTGTACTTTTCAAAGGTAATAGGGCTAAGTGTGGTTTTATCAATAATAATTATTCCTGTATATATTTTAACAATGTTATCGACAATACGATATTTTAATCTCAGAGATATTATTATGCTTAAAAATGCAGATGATTCTGGAGAATATATTGTGTGGACTTTATTATGTATATGTGCTTTAGTATTTCTGATATTTTGCATATATATGTCTGCTGGTGCTGTGTTAAGTTGTTTTTCGCAGATTACGACAGGGATACTTGTATTATTTATGGTAATAATCCTTACAGTCTTTGCGGGTGGACTTATAATACCTGTATCAATGCTTCCGGATTATATTAAAGATATATCGGTATATATTCCTGCATACTGGTATTACAGGCTTGCAGCCCAGATAATGACAGGAACGTTGAATACACTTACTGTATGTGCAAATATTTTTTATGCAGCTATATCAGCACTTGTAATTACAATTGCAGAAAGGATAAAGTAATGTTTATATCTGATGTATTGATTTCAATAAAAAAATATTCGCTATGGTTTTTTCTGCTGTTGAAAAGGCTTATAAAAAAACCTGGAATGTGGATAATCAGTATTGTAATTATAGCTGCCACGATAATGGCACAGAAATATAATAAAACAGATAGCAGTAATTTGGTAAATGTTGGATTAATTATTAATAATGATGATGAGATATCATATAAGACTGCCATGAATCTTATAAATGGAGATTATTCAGTTAATTTTTATATTGCAGGCTCGTATGATGCCATGACCGGGAACATTTTAAATAATAAGGATTATTGTGGTTATATTTTTAATGATAATCTGAAAGAAAGGCTGGATTCGGGAAATATAAAAGAGTGTATTACTTTAGTTAAGCTTTCTGATGATTTTTTATCTTCAATGCTTAATGAGATAGTTTTTGCTGAACTTTTTAGGGTATACGGTAAAGATATAGCTGTTGGGGATATTGTAAAGTCGGGGATTTTTGGTGAGGATACACTTGAGGCAGCAGCACGCATTGAGGAAAGGTATAGTGAATATGAGAAGAGCAGCGCTACATTTCATCTTGAATTTGAGGATATAAATGAATATCAGCGCAGTAATTCAAATGATTATAAAAATACATCAAAGAACAATATAGAAGCCAGCCTTTTTTCTATAAGAGGTGTCATGGCTGTTGTTGTTGCGATAGCAGGACTGACAGGCTGTGTATGGTGGAAAAATGAAGAAAAACAGGGGATTTTTAAGGCAATGAGGTCTTTACAGAAATATATGGGAGCTTTTTTATATTCCGCTGCGGCTGCATTCTTAATGGGGATAGCAGCAATTATTGTTATATTTATAACACATTCGCAGATATATGGAGACATTTATGAAATATTAAAAATGCTGTTATATATTATTGAAGTAGGAATTATGGGAATGTTGTTTTGTTTTATTATCCGCGACAGATTATTTCTTACGGCTCTCATACCGGTATATGCGATAGTATGTTTTTTAGCATGTCCGGTGTTTGTGGATTTATCGACAGTAATACCGGCTTTAAACTATATTAGCAGATTATTGCTTCCATATTATATGATGATATAGGAAAACAAGAAGTATATTATGGTTAAAGAAAGTTTTGAAATAAGGTCTGAAAGGAAATAAAAATGTTAATATTTTTGGTACGCACTGATATGATGACTGAGGAATTATTTTATGCCGGATATAATAAGATTGATAAAAAAAGAAAACAGAAAACAGATAAAAAAAGATTTTACAGGGATAAATGTAACTGCGTAGCAGCAGGACTTCTTCTTAATTATGCTGTTAAAATATATTGTGAAGATAAAAAATGCTGTGAAAGAATATCCATGGAAAAATATGAAAAAAAATATATATCAGATATGCTTTCTTATGTTGATATTAATAAACTTATTACATTTTATGATCCGGCATATGATTATAATATAATAGCAGGTGATAATGGTAAGCCGTATTTTGTACATATAGGTCAGGATAATATATATTTCAATCTTACACATTCAGGGGATTATGCGGCATGTGTAATTGGAGATAAAGAAAATGGCATTGATATAGAGGGAGCAAGAAAGAATGTATTAAAGACGGCAAAACGTTTTTTTAGTAATGATGAATATGAATGGATTGCCAGTAATGATAATGAAGAAGGCTTGCAGCTTAAAAGATTTTTACAGATATGGACATTAAAAGAAGCATATTCTAAGGTTACAGGCATAGGTATAGCAAATGGCATAGATAAAGTGCATTTTACAATTCAGGATAACCGCTTAATATTTACAAAGCAGCAGCTTAACAGAGAATATAATGTATATCAGACCATATTTGATGGATATGTATTATCTGTTATGGAAAAAAATAGTGAAGAACAGAATGGAAATTAGGAATTAGGGATTAGTATAATATATTAATATCGTTAAGATATAAAAAGTGCATACAGTCTGTTTTATATATGGGTCTTGAAGTTGAACTTCTACACCTGTATATAAAATAAACTATATGCACTTTTATTTTTAACTTTTTAATTATATATCCGGAAGTGATGTTATAAATATATACTAAATATTAATTGTTTTTTTCCTGATAATCAAGGGCAGCACCGATAAATCCTCTGAATAATGGATGTGGTCTGTTAGGTCTTGACTTTAATTCAGGATGAGCCTGTGTAGCAATGAACCAAGGATGGTCGTTAAGCTCAACCATTTCAACAATTCTTCCATCAGGAGAAATACCTGAAAGCTTCATGCCATTTTCTGTAAGAACTTTTCTGTAATCATTATTAACTTCATAACGATGACGATGTCTTTCATGGATAGTTTCTTCACCATAAAGCTCATAAGCCTTGCTTGTCTTATCAAGAACACATGGATAAGAACCAAGTCTTAATGTACCTCCGATATCATCAATACCTTCCTGATCAGGCATAAGATGAATTACAGGATGTGTTGTTTCAGGCATTAATTCAACACTGTGTGCATCTGAATAACCGATTACATCACGGGCAAATTCTACTATTGATAACTGCATACCAAGGCACAATCCGAGGAATGGCACGTTATTTTCCCTGGCATATCTGATAGCCTGAATCTTACCTTCAATACCTCTGTCACCGAATCCACCCGGTACGAGGATACCGCTTACATCAGATAATACTTCTGCTGCGTTGTCAGCAGTAACAGTTTCAGAATCAACCCATTTGATATCAACATCAGCAGAATTGTATACACCGCCATGCTTTAAAGCCTCAACAACACTGATATAAGCATCGTGAAGCTGTATATACTTACCAACTAAAGCAACCTTGACTTTCTTAGTAGGATTCTTCCATGCCTGACACATGGCTCTCCACTCATCAAGATCTGGTTCAGGACAGTTAAGTTCAAGACATTCACATGCAACCTGTGCAAGATGTTCTTCTTCCATGGCAAGAGGAGCATCGTAGAGAATCTCAACATCAAGATTCTGTAATACGTGAGACTTTGGAACATTACAAAACAGTGCAATCTTATCCTTGATACCAGGTTCAAGAGGATGCTCTGTACGGCATACGAGAATATCAGGCTGGATACCCATACCCTGAAGTTCTTTAACACTTGCCTGTGTAGGTTTAGTCTTCATCTCACCGGAAGCTTTAAGATATGGAATTAAAGTTACATGGATAAGGATTGCATTTTCACGTCCGACCTCATGCTGGAACTGTCTGATGGCCTCAAGGAAAGGCTGACTTTCGATATCGCCGACAGTACCACCTACTTCAATTATGGCAATCTTAGTCTCATCAGTTGAATAATCCCTGAAAAAACGGCTCTTGATTTCGTTAGTGATATGAGGGATAACCTGAACAGTACCTCCGCCAAAGTCGCCTCTTCTTTCTTTCTGAAGAACAGACCAGTATACCTTACCTGTTGTTACATTAGAATTCTTATTAAGACTTTCATCGATAAATCTTTCATAGTGTCCAAGGTCAAGGTCAGTTTCAGCTCCATCATCAGTTACGAAAACTTCACCATGCTGTATAGGGTTCATTGTACCCGGATCGATATTAATATAAGGATCAAACTTCTGCATTGTTACAGAAAAACCACGCGCTTTTAAAAGACGTCCAAGTGAAGCGGCTGTAATACCTTTACCAAGACCTGAAACGACACCGCCTGTTACGAATACGTACTTTACGGCCATTATTTCCTCCATTCTGTCGGCTATGCGACTTAAAAAATGTAATTATTAGTTGTTAAAATATAATAGTAAGAGATACTTTTGTTACATATAACAGTATCATGTAAAAAACAAATATCCGGCAGTAAATCACCACCGGTTATCAATTTTTGCATTATTATTTGTATTATACAATGAAAGCGTTATTTTGGCTATATTTTTTTCTTAAAAAATACGTTATTTAATAAAATTAAATTACACATATAAAATTATTAATAATAACATATATATAACTTAATAAAATTAACCAAATGGAATAAATTTATTTGGTATGTAACAATGTTGTTAATATTGTAATTTCTAAACAGGATTTATTTGTATCCCCTGCACACGCACTATGTAACAATGTTGTTAATATTGTAAATTCTAAACAGCCAACTGCTTACACTGTGCAGCCAGTTCATGTAACAATGTTATTAATAGTGTAAATTCAAAATGTCATTTTAGACAACCGGACATAATATTAAGATAACGAGGTATCAGATATTTCTATGCAGCAATATTATATAAGACTTTTAATGTGGAAGATTATAGATATATCAGAAAAATAATGCAGGATGTATTTAACTATGGATAATCAGGTAGTATATACATTGTATTCTGGGCAGATGCATTTATAAACATATTATAAATAGGATAAAATTAATGTTTTATGGTTGATTTATGGGGATTATATATTTATAATGAAATAAGATTTTTTGAATTACTGTAAGCTTTAGTACAGGCTGGTAAAATATATGGAATGAGGTAATGTATGGATAATAATTACGGGAATAACAGACAGAATAATAATAATCAGAAAAAACCCAAGAATATTAACACAATGATTATTATTATAATAGCAGCTCTTCTTACATTTGCTGGAATAACGATGCTTAATGGAATGATAAGGAATGCTACTTACAAAGAGATATCTTACGATGAATTTATCGATAAGGTTAAGAATAATGAGATTGAAGAGGTCGAGCTTCAGTCAGACAGAATACTTATCAAGCCTAAGATGCAGGGGTCACAGAATACACTTACAAGTGTAAGCTATACTTATTATACAGGTTATACATCTGATCAGAACCTTGCACAGACACTTATTGATAATGGTGTTAAGTTCTCGGGCTATATACCTAATCAGAGTTCTTCAATAATAGAATTTATATTTGTATATGTACTTCCGATAGTTCTTATATTTGGAATGTTTTCGTTTGTCTACCGCAAGATTTCAAAGGGCGGTGGAATGATGGGCGGTATGGGAGTTGGAAAGAATACTGCCAAAGTATATGTAGAGAAACAGACGGGTGTTACATTTAAGGATGTAGCAGGACAGGAAGAGGCTAAGGAATCACTTACTGAGATTGTTGATTTTCTTCATAATCCTGATAAGTATTCAAGTATAGGTGCAAAGCTTCCTAAGGGTGCTCTTCTTGTAGGACCTCCGGGAACAGGTAAGACTCTTCTTGCCAAGGCAGTTGCCGGTGAAGCGAATGTTCCATTTTTCTCACTTGCAGGTTCAGACTTTGTTGAGATGTTTGTAGGTGTTGGTGCTTCAAGAGTAAGAGATTTGTTTAAGGAAGCACAAAAGCAGGCACCTTGTATTATATTTATTGATGAAATTGATGCTATCGGTAAGAGCAGAGATTCAAGATATGGCGGCGGCAATGATGAACGTGAGCAGACATTAAACCAGCTGCTTGCAGAGATGGATGGTTTTGATTCATCTAAAGGATTATTTATATTAGCTGCGACTAACAGACCGGAGGTTCTTGATAAAGCGCTTTTAAGACCGGGTCGTTTTGACAGAAGGATTATAGTTGATAAGCCGGATCTTAAAGGTCGTATTGATACACTTAAGGTTCATTCCAAGGATGTACTGATGGACGATACAGTAGATTTGGAAGCAATTGGACTTGCAACGAGCGGTGCGGTTGGTTCAGACCTTGCCAATATGATTAATGAAGCGGCAATTGCTGCTGTAAAGGATGGACGTAAGGTTGTATCACAGAAGGATTTATTTGAAGCTGTTGAAGTAGTTATTGCCGGTAAGGAGAAGAAAGACAGAATACTTAGCAGGGAAGAGAAACGTACAGTTGCATATCATGAAGTAGGGCATGCGCTTATTACAGCTCTTAAAAAGGATGCTGAACCGGTTCAGAAGATTACTATTGTACCAAGAACTATGGGGTCATTAGGATATGTAATGCAGGTACCGGAAGAAGAGAAGTATCTTATGACTAAAGATGAGCTTATGGCAAGACTTGTCACACTTTTAGGTGGACGTGCTGCAGAAGAAGTTGTATTTGATACAGTAACGACAGGAGCTTCTAATGATATCGAGAAAGCAACCAAGCTTGCAAGAGCTATGATAACACAGTATGGTATGTCAGATAAATTTGGTCTTATGAGTCTTGAAACTATTGAGAACCAGTATCTTGATGGAAGTGCAAGACTTAACTGCTCTGATGAGACGGCAGCACAGATTGATGAGGAAGTTAAGATTCTTTTACGAGATTGTTTTGAAGAGGCAAAAAGACTTCTTTCTGAAAACAGGGAAGTGCTGGATGAGATTGCCAGATATCTTTATGAAGAAGAGACTATTACAGGAAAAGAATTTATGAAGATATACAGAAGAGTGAAAGGTCTTCCTGAACCGGTTGATACAACAGGTTTTACCAAGTCAGAAAAGGTTGCAGAGAGTGTAACATTTAACGATGATGGAAGTTATTCTTCAACTATAAGTGGACCTGTGGATGACTTCTGGGATAAGAAAGATATTAATGAAAGTATACCGGAAAAAGAGTCAGATAATGCAGAAGACGTTGAAGGAGAAAAGAACGATATATCAGAGGATAATAAGGATTCATCAACAGATAATAACTCATCAATAGATAATAACTTATCAACAGATGATAACTAATCAATAGACAATAACTTATCAACAGATAATAACTTATCTATTGATAAGTTGCAGTAATTATAATAACAGAATAGTTAATAATTATATATGTATAACAGAGCTTCTGTCTTATTATAAGGCAGAGGCTCTTTGGTTGTAATTAGAATGGAGATTGATATGAATTTTACACATTTACATGTGCATACGGAATATTCACTTCTTGACGGTTCAAGTAAGATTAAAGAGATTACCGCAAGGGCTAAAGAGCTTGGGATGGACAGCATGGCAATTACAGACCATGGGGTTATGTATGGTGTAATTGACTTTTACAGGGCAGCAAAAGAAGCAGGAATTAAGCCGGTTCTAGGCTGTGAAGTGTATGTAGCGCCCGGCTCAAGATTTGATAAACAGCCGGGAGAATCTGAAAGCAGATATTATCATCTTGTACTTCTTGCAGAAAATAATCAGGGATATAAAAATCTTATGAAGATTGTTTCAAGAGGCTTTACAGAGGGTTTTTATTATAAGCCACGTGTTGATTATGAAGTGTTAGAGCAGTACCACGAGGGGATTATAGCGCTTAGTGCATGTCTTGCCGGAGAGGTACAAAGGTATCTGGCAAGAGGAATGTATGATGCGGCAAAGGATGCAGCTTATAAATATGAAAATATATTTGGTAAGGGTAATTTCTTTCTTGAATTACAGGATCATGGTATACCTGACCAGCAGTATGTCAATCAGCAGCTTGTTAAGATGTCAGCAGAAACAGGGATGGAGCTGGTTGCAACCAATGATATCCATTATACATATGCAGATGATGCAGATGCACATGATATACTTTTGTGTATACAGACAGGTAAAAAAGTTACTGATGAGAATAGAATGCGTTATGATGGCGGACAGTATTATTGTAAATCGCCGGAAGAGATGGCAGAATTATTTCCATATGCACCTCAGGCAATCGAAAATACATATAAGATTGCACAAAGATGCAATGTTGAGATTGAATTTGGTGTAACAAAACTTCCTGAATTTAAGGTACCAGATAAGTATACTTCATGGACATATCTTAATTATCTGTGTTACAAGGGTCTGAAGCACAGATATCCTGATAAAGCCGGTGATGTTGATGTTGAAAAGATGGTGAAGATAGCAGAGAGCGAAGCTGTTGAAGACAGAAAGGATGCGGTTATTAAGCAGGCGAAGGATACTAATAATATATTTGAACGTCTTGCATATGAGCTGTCTGTTATATATTCCATGGGTTATGTGGATTATTTTCTTATAGTATGGGATTATATTAATTATGGTAAGACACACGGTATACCGGTAGGCCCGGGACGAGGTTCGGCAGCTGGAAGTATAGTTGCATATTGTCTTGGAATTACAGATATTGACCCTATAAAATACCAGCTCGTATTTGAACGATTCTTAAATCCTGAGCGAGTATCAATGCCAGATATTGATGTGGATTTTTGTTATGAGAGGCGTCAGGAGGTTATTGACTATGTAGTTGAAAAATATGGAAAAGAACGGGTATCACAGATTGTAACATTTGGTACTATGGCAGCAAGAGCAGTAATTAAAGATGTCGGACGTGTGCTTGATCTTCCATATAATATGGTAGATACAATAGCAAAGATGGTTCCGCGTGAGATAGGAATAACCATAGACAAAGCGATAAAAGAAAATCCTGACCTTAAGTCATTATATGAATCAGATGAACAGGTAAGAGATCTTATAGATAAGAGTAAAAGGCTTGAAGGACTTCCTCGTCATGCATCAGTGCATGCGGCCGGAGTGCTTATAAGTAAGGAAGCTGTTGATGAATATGTGCCGTTGTCAACAGGAGCGGATGGAGCTGTAGTTGCACAGTTTGTAATGACAACACTCGAAGAGCTTGGACTTTTGAAAATGGATTTCTTAGGTCTTAGAACACTTACAGTTATAAAGGATGCGGCTGATCTGGTAAGAAAGAATAATAAGGATTTTTCAATTGATAAGATTGACTATGCAGATAAAAATGTATATGCGGCTATTTCAACAGGAAAATGTGATGGAATATTCCAGCTTGAAAGCAGTGGAATGAAGTCATTTATGAAAGAGTTAAAGCCGGGAAACATAGAAGACCTTATTGCCGGTATATCATTATACAGACCGGGACCTATGGATTTTATTCCACAATATATAAAGGGTAAAAATAATCCTGATGGTGTAACTTATGATTGTCCACAGCTTGAGCCTATATTAAAACCGACCTATGGCTGTATAGTATATCAGGAACAGGTAATGCAGATAGTAAGAGATCTTGCAGGATACTCATGGGGACGAAGTGACCTTGTAAGGCGTGCGATGTCTAAGAAAAAGGCTTACGTTATGGAGAAAGAACGTAAGAACTTTATATATGGAAATGAAGAGGAAAATGTTAAAGGTTGCATTAAAAATGGCATAGATGAGAAGACTGCAGGTAAAATCTACGATGAAATGATAGATTTTGCAAAGTATGCATTTAATAAATCACATGCGGCATGTTATGCTGTTGTTTCATTCCAGACGGCATATTTAAAGACATATTATCCTGTTGAATTTATGGCGGCGCTTATGACTTCTGTAATAGATAATACAGATAAGGTTGCAGGATATATATATACATGCCGTCAGATGAATATTAATATACTTCCGCCGGACGTCAATGAGTCACAACAAGGATTTTCCGTATCTGACGGAGCAATAAGATTTGGTCTGTCAGCTATAAAGAGTCTTGGAAGACCTACAATTCAGGCACTGATTAAAGAAAGAGAAGCCGGTGGACGATTTACATCAATGCAGGATTTTATTACGAGAATGTTTAATAATATCAACAGAAGAGCTGTTGAGAATTTTATTAAATCAGGAGCATTTGATACATTTAATAACAAAAGACGTTCAATGATGCTTGTATATGCAAATATGCTTGATGAGGCAATTAAGCAGAATAAGGATTCAATTACAGGGCAGATGTCATTATTTGACTTTGTAGATGATGCAACAAAAGAGGAATTTGAGATAAGGATGCCAGAAGTCGGAGAATATACGAAGGAAGAGCTGCTGTCATTTGAAAAAGAAGTGTTAGGAGTATATGTAAGCGGACACCCACTAGATGAATATGCTAAGATGTGGGAAAAACATATATCTGCAAAGACAATTGATTTTGAGTTAGATGAAGAGACAGGAGAGACTAAGGCAGCTGATGGAAGCAGGCAGACAATCGGTGGAATTATAATGAATAAGACTGTAAAGACTACAAAAACAGGCCAGCTAATGGCATTCCTTACGATTGAGGATCTTGTTGGAACTGTGGAAGTAGTGGTATTTCCTAATGCATATAATACAAGCAGGATGGTTCTTGACAGAGCAGAAAAGGTATTTATAACAGGCCGGGTCCAGGCAAACGCTGATGAAAATGGCAAGCTTATATGTGAAAGCGTGGTTGATTTTGAGGATATTCCAAGAAATCTGTGGATAAGATTTGAAAGCATGGAAGATTATGTTAATAAGAAGGAAGAGCTTTTTAACATATTAAATGATTCTGATGGAAAAGATAAAGTGATAATATACTGTACTAAGGAAAATCAGAGAATAAAGCTTCCCGACAGTATGACAGTTAAGATTACGCCGGAGCTTACAGGTGTGTTAAATGAAAGATACGGACAAAAGAATATAGCAATGACATAAATAAAAATATTATATCTCAGACAGAGATTACAATGTGCAAGGATTGCAAAGCCGCTTTTTTGAAAAAGTCAGCAGGGCTGACCGGCAATCTGCAGCAGAATTTGCGATTAAATATTAAAAATTTTGAAAAAATACAAGATTTATTAAAAAAAATGTGTTAAGATATTAACAAAATTGTAAAAAGAAATTTGTAATAGTGACAAAAGACATGTCATTATGGAAAGGAGTCGTCTTTATGGAAAAGGAAATCAAGACAATAGGTGTTTTAACAAGTGGTGGGGATGCACCGGGAATGAATGCAGCTATAAGAGCAGTTGTCAGAACAGCCATTAATAAAGGACTTAAAGTTAAGGGTATCCAGAAAGGATATAATGGTCTTATTAATGATGAAGTAATTGATATGGATAAAAAGAGTGTAGCGGATATTATCCAGCGTGGTGGTACAGTTCTCTATACAGCAAGATGTCTGGAATTTATGACACCGGAAGGACAAAAAAAGGGTGCTGATATCTGTAAGAAGCATGGAATTGACGGTATTGTTGTTATAGGTGGTGATGGTTCATTCAGAGGTGCACAAAAGCTTGCTGAGGCAGGAGTTAATACAATAGGTTTACCGGGGACTATTGATCTTGATATTGCATGTACAGATTATACAATAGGTTTTGATACAGCGGTTAATACAGCCATGGAAGCTATTGATAAGATAAGAGATACATCAACATCACATGAAAGATGCAGTATTATTGAGGTTATGGGAAGAAATGCAGGATATATTGCATTGTGGTGTGGTATTGCCAATGGAGCAGAGGATATCCTTCTTCCGGAAAGATATGACAATGATGAGCAGGCTCTTATTAATCATATTATAGAAGGAAGAAAGAAGGGCAAGAAACACCATCTTATTATTAATGCTGAAGGTATCGGACATTCTACAGGAATGGCAAGAAGAATTGAAGCTGCAACAGGTATTGAGACAAGAGCTACTATTTTAGGATACATGCAGCGTGGTGGTTCACCAACATGTAAGGACAGAATGTATGCGTCTATTATGGGTGCTTATGCTGTTGACCTTCTTGCTGAAGGAAAGAGTAACAGACTTGTAGCATACAGGGATGGTAAGTTTGTTGATTATGATATTGATGAAGCACTTGCCATGACTAAGGATATTAATGATTATGAATTTAATATAAGTGCGTTACTTTCTAAGTAATGCATGGCAGAAAGGTAACCTCATAATGATAACCAGTACGAGCAGTTCACAGGTAAAGCATGTTATATCATTGCTTTCTAAGGCCAGGGAAAGAAAGAAGAATAAAGAATATGTTGTAGAGGGAGTCCGCATGGTATCTGAGGTGCCGGCAGATTTGCTGGTGAAGATATATATGTCTGAAAGATTTCATAGTAACAATCCTGAGTATGTGCATGAACTGGTTAAGAAGCAGGGGATTTCTTCTGACAGTATTGAGATTGTCGCCGATAATGTATTTGACAGAATGTCACAGACACAGACACCACAGGGGATTATGGCGGTTGTAAGAATGAAGGACAACAGTATTTCAGATATGTTTACCGACAATCCGTTGCTGATTCTTGTTGAGAATCTTCAAGATCCGGGTAATCTGGGAACTATATTAAGGATGGGTGAAGGTGCAGGTGTTACCGGAGTTGTTATGAGTTCTAATACTGTGGATATATATAATCCTAAGACAATAAGGTCGACAATGGGTTCTATATTCAGAGTGCCATTTGTATATGTACAGGATTTTAGCGAGGCAGTTTCACAGTGTCAGAATGCTGGAATTAAGGTATATGCTGCACATCTTGATGGAAAGAATACATATCTTGGTGAAGATTACAGGGAAGGAACAGCATTTCTGATAGGCAATGAGGGTAATGGGCTTACAGATGATATCGCGAAGCAGGCAGATACACTTATAAGAATTCCGATGCAGGGAGAGGTTGAATCTCTTAACGCGGCAATAGCATGTACAATTCTTACATACGAAGCTGTCAGACAGAGAAGCGTGTAGATAACCAACTATATATATGGTCATATACTATATTTTGCAAAATGAATTTAATAAACAAACCCGCAAACCCGCTCATAGAGCGGGTTTTAACATATTTGACAAATTACTGTAACTTTGCTATTATATTTCCGTAATAAATTGTAACATTTCTGTAACAATTTACAGGCGAAGCTAAATAAGCCGCCGGAAAGGGAAGTATAATATGAAACTTAGAAGTAGCAAAGCTGCTTGCTATGTGGGAGCTGCAATTGTGTTGTTTATGACACCGGTTCTTCCAGCAGTGGCAACTACCTATGAGAAAACACAGAATACTGACACGGGAATTAAGGTTGCATCTTATTCAGCTAATACAGAAGAGGTTCTTGTGACTGGGTATGAAGAAACAGGAACATACAAGAACAAGGCAGTAGCAATTACTGATCCTTATCTTGATGTTTATGACACTTCTGACGAAGAGACAGCACAGGTTGTTGGAAGATTATATACTAACACACTTGTGGATGTTGATATGGTCGGAAAGGAATGGACTAAAGTTAGTTCAGGAAACTGCGAAGGTTATGTACAGACACAGTGCTTATGTTTTGGAGAAGAAGCAGAGGCTATAGCAGAACAGATTGGAACAGATAATCTTCTTGCAGGATATACAACAGCAGAGATTGAAGCTATTGAAGCAGAAGAAGAGGCTGAAAGACTTGCAGAAGAAGCAAGACTTGAGGCAGAGGCAGAAGCTGAAAGAGCGGCTGCTGCAGCAGAGGAAGCAAGACGACAGAAGATAATTGCTAATACAATATCAGGAACAGATATAACATATAACCCAACTATGAGCGTATCAGATGATGATATATGGCTTATGGCATGTATCATAGACTGGGAGGCTGCATATCAGCCATATGCAGGAAAGCTCGCTGTTGCAAATGTTATTCTTAACAGAGTGCGAAGCGGACATTATCCGGGTACAGTTTCGGGTGTTGTTTATCAGAGATCACAGTTCTCTGGCGTATCTGACGGAGCAGGTAATCCATCAGAAAGATTTGCAGCAAGACTTGCCAATGGTCCTAGAAATACAGAATGTATGCAGGCAGCACTTGAGGCATTATCAGGCGTTAATAATATAGGTGGTTATACATCATTCAGGGCATTATATACTGTAGATGTTAACAACTATTCAGATTTTGTAATAATTGGAGATCATATATTCCATTAAGGGATAAAAAAGGTGGTGTGGTTTTCTTCCGTACAAACTACGCTACATAATAATAAGCATTGAGCGTGGAAGGCTGTTTAAGTTCTCGTTACGCTGTCAACGCACATCCGTGTGCGAGACAGCTCGCGCGTCCGTCCGTGGACGCGCGTACACTTAGACAGTGACTTGCTCAATGCTTTTATTATGTGCATAGTTTGCAGTCAGAAAAGCCACACCACCTTTTTTATTGGCAGCCGAAAGGTGAACCAGTCCGGAGAGGTGTAGGAGAGGAAAGCTACTCTGCCCTGAATTTGGAGAAGTGTGAAGGAAGGGAGGTTGTGGGAGATGGCGGAAAGCTGACTTTAAACTGAACGCATAATAAAGGTACTGGGCATGTAGAAAGAATGAGTGTACACGCGTCCATGGACGGACGCGTGAGCTGGCGCGCACAAGGATGTGCGTTGCCAGCGTTAACGACAGGAGAAGAAACCCCAAACCGCCCAGTGCCTATTATTATGCAGAGAAGTTTAACGGAAGCTATCCGCTATCTCCCACAACCGACCGTCTTACAACTACACAAATTAAACAACGCATTTGACGAAGGACTATAATTGCGATAGAATGAACAAAGTTATTAATTATTCAATGTAGGCGAATTTGCCATACAGACAGGAGGATGTCATGGATTTAAAGGGA
>ERZ773204.1283-NODE-1283-length-19975-cov-4.533835_pt1 | contig 19975 bp, 17 predicted proteins | sample MGYA00581007_ERZ773204 | MGnify/ENA primary metagenome ERZ773204 (study PRJEB29015, sample SAMEA2737757) | human gut metagenome | biome: human gut; feature: human-associated habitat; material: faeces | place: China | collected 2012 ... | reverse complement strand
TTATAGTCAAAAGTTGTCTCCAGCATACTGATTTCCGTCTCCAGCGCCGTCTTCGACACCGGGGAAGTCGCGCGTTTCCTCTATGTAGTCCGCCAGATAGAGAATTTTGTCCAGTGTGGTCATGTTCGCCCGGCCGGTCGTGTGGCAGGCGATCGCGTCGCACACCTCGTCGGGCATTCCGTATTCTCTGCGGGCGATGGCTGCGGCGGTTTTTCCGTGCAGCATTTTCGGCTCGCTTTTTTCGACGGTACACGGTATTATACCGTATTTCTCACATAAATTCAACTGTTCCTGCGCAGAAAGATGCTTTGTTATGTCATGAAGTATGCCCACGATGCCCGCCAGTTCCGGGTCGCCGCCGTATTTTTTCGCCAGCGCCACCGCGCAGCGCTCCACGCCGAGCGAATGCTCATAGCGGTAGCCCTTGAGCCTCGAAAGAATATCCCTGCGCATTTTCTCGTCACATAACATAACTTTTGCCCGCCTTTCTGTGTAGTTGAGGTTGAATTATGTATTTCAAACACCGCGTTTTTCTATTGTGCGGCGTTCAGAACCCGTAAAGGTGCTCCCGCTCGATATAATCCGCGACCGCAGGCGCTGTGAAGCGGTGCAGGTCGCCGCCCCGCCGCAGCTCGGTCGAGGAGATCGTGAGGCTGTCGCCCCGGACGAGCTCGACCGTTGCGCCGAGCGTTTCGCGCAGAAGTTCCGCCTTGCGCTCAAGCGCATCCCAGTCCTCGTTTTCCCGTGCGCACACGGAGAGCGCCGCCAGACGCGCGATTTCGTCCGGTGCACGCCAGATTTTATCGAAAGAGAGCAGCATATCCGTGCCGATGATGAGATGAAGGTCGTCCTCTCCCCGCTCGTGCAGCGCCCGCAGGGTATCCACCGTGTAGCTTGCGCCGCCGCGGTCGATTTCTATCGTGTCGAGCTGCGCCCACGGGGTATCCGCCGTCAGCAGACGCACCATTTCGCACCGTGCCTCGGGCGACGCCGTGTTTTCCGGCAGCGTCTTGTGGGGCGGGATGTTGGTCGGGATGAACAGCACCCGGTCGAGCTTCAGTGCGTCGTGCGCGAGTTGCGCCGCGTGCAGATGGCCGAGGTGCGGCGGATTGAACGTTCCGCCGAGAATGCCTGTTCTCATTTTACCAGAACGATCTTGCGCTTGTCCTCGTCGCTCGACTGGCGGTAGAGGACGAATTTCGAGCCGATGCACTGCACGGCGTCTGCTCCACTCGCCTCGCACAGCGCCTCGGATACCGTGCGCGGGGTCAGCATAGCGCTTTCGAGCACCTTGCCCTTGACCAGCTCGTGCGACTCGAGCAGCGCGTCCAGTTCGCGCTCGACCGCCTCGGTCACGCCCTCCTTGCCGATGATGAGAGTGACCGCAAGCGGATTTGCCAGTGCACGAAGCTGTGCACGCTGTTTGGTGTTAAGCATAAAATAAACTCCTGTTTTTCATAAATTCGTGGCGCGAGGAAGAGGTTTTATCCGTTCTTCTTCAGCGCCGTTTTCAGCTTTTCAAGCGCTTTCGCGCGATGGGAAATATGGTTTTTGATTTCGGGGGCAAGCTCACCGAATGTGCAGCCGTATTCCGGCACATAAAACAGCGGGTCGTAGCCGAAGCCGCCTGCGCCGTGGTTTTCGTGCAGCAGCTCGCCCTCGCACTCGCCGCGCACGGTAAGCGTTTCGCCCTCGGCTGTGACGCATGCGATGGCGCACACAAAGCGGCACGCGCGGTTTTCCTTGCCCTCCATGTTGCGCAGCAGGAACGCATTCCGGTCGGCGTCCGTGCCCTCGCAGTAACGCGCGGAGTAGATGCCGGGCGCACCGTCCAGTGCGTCCACGCACAGACCGCTGTCGTCCGCGACCGCCGGCAGACCGGTAAACTCCGATGCCGCTTTCGCCTTGATTCTCGCGTTTTCCTCAAAGGTCGCGCCGTTTTCCTCGGGTTCGGGTGCGCCCTCGGGCAGCGCCTCGACCTCGATGCCGAGTTCGCCTAAAATCGCCGCCATTTCGCGCAGCTTGCCCTTGTTGTGAGATGCCAGTACAAATTTCATATCGCCGTTTCCTCTTACAGACCGAGCGTTTCGCGCTGGATTTCGCACAGACGGGTGCAGCCCTGCTCGCCGAGCGCGAGAAGCTGATGCAGCTCGTTCTGCGTGAACGGACGTCCCTCGCCCGTGCCCTGCACCTCGATGAACTCGCCTTTCGAGGTCATGACCACGTTGCAGTCCACGATGGCGTGGCTGTCCTCGGCGTAGTTGAGGTCGAGAACGGCCTCGTCCTCGAAAATGCCGACCGAAACCGCCGAAACCTCAGCCGTGAGCGGCATTTTCTCGATAACGCCCTTGTCAAGCAGCTTTCTGCACGCAAGGTACAGCGCCACATAGCCGCCCGTGATGGACGCACAGCGCGTGCCGCCGTCCGCCTGAATGACGTCGCAGTCGATGGTGATCTGGCGTTCGCCGAGCGCTTCGCGGTCCACGACTGCACGCAGGGCGCGGCCGATCAGGCGCTGGATCTCGCTCGAACGCCCGTCCAGCTTGAGCGACTTGATGTCGCGCTTCTTGCGCGTGTTCGTCGAGCGCGGCAGCATGGCGTACTCCGCCGTGACCCAGCCGAGACCCTTGCCCTCGAGGAAGGGCGGAACCTTTTCCTCGACCGAAGCCGTGCAGATGACCTTGGTGTTGCCCATTTCGGCGAGCACCGAGCCTTCCGCGTACATGGTAAAGCCGGTCGTGAGCTTGACCGCTCTCATTTCGTCCTTTGCTCTTCCGTCAGGTCTTGTCATTCCTCGTCCGCTCCTTCCTCGCTGTCTGTGCTGCCCGTCATCTGCTCTGCCAGCGGCAGGATGGCCTCCAGGAATGCCGCGCGGTCGAAGTCGATGAGGTCGTCGATGCCCTCGCCGACGCCGACGAGCTTGACCGGCACGCCGAGACCCGCCGAGATGGCGATAACGATGCCGCCCTTGGCGGTGCCGTCGAGCTTGGTCAGGATAATGCCGGTAAGCTCGGCCGCCTTGTTGAACTCCTCGGCCTGATGCACGGCGTTCTGACCCGTGGTCGCGTCGAGCACCAGAAGCGTTTCGCGCGAAGCGTCCGGCAGCTCACGCGAGATAACGCGGTCGATTTTCGCCAGCTCGTTCATGAGGTTCGCCTTGTTGTGCAGACGGCCCGCCGTGTCCACGATGATAACATCGCTGCCGCGTGCCTTTGCCGCCGAAATCGAGTCGAATACCACAGCCGCCGGGTCCGCACCCTCGCCGTGACGGACGATGTCCGCGCCCGCGCGCTTCGCCCAGATTTCGAGCTGGTCGGCCGCCGCCGCACGGAAGGTATCCGCCGCGGACAGCATGACCTTCTTGCCCTCGCTGACGTAACGCGCCGCCAGCTTGCCGATGGAAGTGGTCTTGCCGACACCGTTGACGCCGATGACCAGAATGACCGCCGGCTTGCCCGAAACGTCGAGCGGCTGGTTGTCGAGCATATTGTCGGTCAGCACCTCGCGCAGCAGGTCGCGCAGCTCGGAGGCCGTTGTTGTCTTGCGCAGCTTGGCGCGTTTTTCCACCTCGGCGACGATCTTCGCGGAGGTCGCCGCGCCCACATCGGAAAGAATGAGCGCTTCTTCCAGCTCCTCGAGAAGGTCGGCGTCGATTTTGACGAACGCCGCGAATACGCTGTCGAGCGAATGGCTCACCGCGTCCGAAGTTTTCTTGAATCCCTGCTTGATCTTATCAAAAAATCCCATGTTCTGCTCCTGTATTTATAAGATTGTTCCTGCCGGTCTGCGTTACAGACCGTAGTAATTTATGCGCCAGTTTTCCCAGTCCACACGGTCGATGCGCTCGCCCCAGAGGACATAGCCGCGTGCGTGTGCCCAGTGCCGGAATTCCGCCGGATGATGCGCCGCGTAGCCGTGCGTCGTGATGCAGCCGTTCGGCAGACGCGTTTCCACATCCAGCCGGTACGGGTATTTTGAACTCCGCATATCCATGCTTTACACCCCACAGTCCTGCGTCATTTTATCGTGTTTTTCAGCCGTTTCTCCGCCTCTGCGAGGTTGAGCATGAGCAGCTTCGAAACGCCCTGCTCCTGCATGGTCACGCCGTAAAGCATATCTGCTTCTTCCATTGTACCACGTCTGTGCGTAATTACAATAAATTGTGTGAAATCTGTTAATTTTCGTATATATTTCGCATAGCGCTGCACGTTCACATCGTCGAGCGCGGCTTCGATCTCGTCGAGCACGCAGAACGGCGTGGGGCGCAGCTTGAGTATCGCAAAGTAGAGTGCGATGGCGACAAACGCCTTTTCGCCGCCCGAAAGCAGGGTGATCGTCTTGACCGCCTTGCCGGGGGGCGACACGCGGATGTCGATGCCGCAGGAAAGGATGTCGCTCGTGTCCGCGAGCGTGATCTCCGCGTGACCGCCGCCGAAAATCTCGCGGAAGGTCTGCCCGAACAACACGTTGAGCTTTGCGAACTCGGACGCGAAAATCTCCTTCATGTTGACCGTCAGCCGGTCGATGACCTTGTAAAGCTCGCGCTGCGCCTGCTCCAGGTCGTCCTTCTGCTCGCCCATGAACGTGCACCGCTCGCGCACCCTGCGGTATTCCTCGACCGCGTCCGTGCTGACGCTGCCGAGGGCGCGAAGCTGCGTGCGCAGGGCGTGCGCGCGTTCGCGTGCGGCGGCCGGGTCGTCAAGCGGCTCGGCGATGCTCTCCGCCGGGGTGGGCGTCAGCTCGTAATTCTCCCACATTCGGTCGAGAATCTGCCGCTCCTCGGCTTTCAGCTGTCCCACGCGGTTTTCGAGCCGCGCCGACTCGCGCTCCAGACCGAGTATCTGCTCGTTTGCGTTCTGCGCGTCGCGCCGCGCCTCGTTCTGCCGCGCCTCAAGCTGCTCGCGCTTTTCGCCGGCCTGCGTCAGTTTTTCCTGCGTGCTGTGCGTCAGCGCTTCCGCCTGTTCGCGTGCGGTCTGCGCGTCATGCAGCTCGCCGTTTAAGCGGCGGGTTTCCTCTTTCAGCCGCGCAACGCTCTCCTGCGTGCCGGAAAGCCCGGCGTGCAGCTCGTCTTTGAGCGTCTGCATCTGCGAGAGCGCACGCTTTTCGCTTTCGAGCGCTGCGTCCGTCCGCGTGAGCGCGTTCCGCGCCTCCGAGAGCCGCGCGTCCAGCTGTTCCGCGTCAGAGTGCTGCTGCATCTGCGCCTCCCGGCAGGTCTGCACCCGCTCTTCGGCTTCTTTCAGGCGGTTTTCCGCCTGCGCCTGCCGCTCCTCAAAGGACGCGAGGGCATCCGCGCCGCGCTGCTTTTCCTCGTCCATGCGCTGCCGCTGCTGCGAAAGCTCCTCATACCGTGCCCGCACGCTGTCGAGCAGAACGCGGTGCTGCGTGCACGCGGCGGTGAGAGCCGCCTGCTGCTCGGCCTCGCGGCGCATCGCTTCGCTCTGTTCACTCGCCGCAGTTTCGCAGTTTTTCTGCTGCTTTTCGGCTTCTTTCAGGCGGTTTTCCGCGTCCGTCAGCACCGATTTGCAGTGCTGCACCTGCTCCTCGGCGGCTTTCAGCCGTCCCGCCCGCGCGAGAGCGCCCGTTCCGCGGGAGGCCGAGCCGCCCGTCATCGCGCCGCCGGACTGGATCACCTGCCCGTCGAGCGTCACGATGCGGAAGCGGTGTCCGCGCGACCGCGCAAGGGCAAGCGCCGCGTCCATGTTTTCGCACACGACCGTGCGGGCGAGCAGATTTCGCACGACCGCGCCGTATTTTTCCTCGAACCGCACAAGGCTGTCCGCCGTGCCGCAGCAGCCGCGCTCGCGCTCCAAGCCGCTTTCGCGGAGGGAGGCCGGGCGGATGGTGTCGAGCGGCAGGAAAGTCGCGCGTCCGCCGTCCGTGCGGCGCAGATATTCGATGCACTTCTTGCCGTTTTCGGCGGTTTCCACCACGATGGAGGACGCCGACGCGCCGAGCGCGGTGTCGATGGCGGTGACGAAGCGGCTTTCGGTCGAAATGAGAGCGGAAACCGGGCCGTGCACCCCGGAAAGACCGCCGCGCGATGCCTGCTGCATGACCGACTTGACCGAGCGCGAAAAGCCCTCGAAGTCGCGCTGCATATCGTGCAGCATGGCCGCGCGGTTTTCCGCGTCCGTCAGCGCACTCTGCGCCTGCCGCAGCGCCGTTCCGCAGCGTTCCGCGTCGGTTTTCGCCTTCCGCAGCGCCGCGTCCGCCTCGTAAAGCGCTGTCTGCCTCTCCTTGAGCGCCGCGCCGCTGTTCTGAGCGCGTGTGTCCATGTCCTGCTGCGCATTTTCGGCGTCGCGCAGCTGTGCTTCCGCGCTTTCGCACTCGCGCCGCAGGCTGTCCTGCCGGTCGTCCATACCGGAAAGGCCGGACTGCGCCGCCGTGCGCCCGAGCGCCAGCTCATGCAGAGCATTCCGTGCGTCCTCGCGGCGGCGCTCCGCCTCCTCTGAATCCCGCAGGGCGGCGTCTGTCTGCGCCTGCTGCGCGGTTTTCTCCGCGTTCAGGGCGGAAAGCGTATCTTGCAGGCCGTTTTTCTCGGTTTCGAGGGCGTCTACGCGCGTTTTCCGGGCGGTCAGCTGCGCGTCAAGGCTCTCCGCCTGCTTTTCGCGTTCCGCACGCTCCGCCTGCACGCGCTCGATGTTGCGCCGCGCGTTTTCGATGTTCGCACGCAGCACGGCGATGCGGCTCTCCTGCTCGGCGGCGTTTCGCTCGCTCTCGCGCAGAGAAGCACGCAGCGCGTCAATTTCGCGGTCGATTTCGTGCAGTTCGCCGGTCAGACGGTCCGCGCGGCTGTACAGCTGCTCCTGCGCGGTTTTCGCCTGCTCAAGCTGCGCCCGGCAGGTTTCGGCGTCCCGGGACAGCTTGTCCGTGTCGGCTTTCAGCCGGTTCAGCTGCCGCAGCCAGAGCGAAACCTCGAGCACGCGCAGCTCGCTTTTCAGCGCGAGGTACTGCTCGGCCTTTTCGGCCTGGCGTTCGAGCGGTTCCAGCTGGCGCGTCAGCTCGTCGTAGAGGTCGCGGATGCGCGTGAGATTTTCCTCGGTCGCGGCGAGGCGGCGCTCCGCCTCCTCCTTGCGGACGCGGAATTTGGTGATGCCGGCGGCCTCCTCGAAAATTTCGCGGCGGTCCTCGCTTTTGAGGGAGAGTATCTCGTCAATGCGGCCCTGCCCGATGCTCGAATAGCCGTCGCGGCCGAGGCCGGTGTCCATGAACAGCTCACGGATGTCCTTGAGGCGGCAGTGCTTTTTGCCGAGGTAGTATTCGCTCTCGCCCGAGCGGTAGTAGCGGCGCGTCACCATGATTTCAGTGAAGGGCGAACGGAAAACGCCGGTGGAGTTGTCGAGAATGAGCGACACCTCGGCGAACCCGACCGGGCCGCGCTTCGCCGTGCCGCTGAAAATGACGTCCTCCATCTTTGCCCCGCGCAGCGAACGCGAGGACTGCTCGCCGAGCACCCAGCGGATGGCATCCGAGATATTCGATTTGCCGGAGCCGTTCGGACCGACGATCGCGGTCATGCCGCCGAGAAATTTGATCTCCGTGCGGTCGGGAAACGACTTGAACCCCTGTAAGATCAGGCTCTTGAGAACCATGTGCCACCTCAAAGATATAGATAAAATATTTTACCACTTCCGATTTAACACTGTCAACCGAAACGTGAGCGTACGGATTCATCGTAATGTTGATATCCGAATGTCCCATGATATATTGCAGGCTTTTCGGGTTAATATGTTTTTCCGAGTCCAAGCCCAATTTCAGATATAGAGGACTAATAACTTCAAAATTGTAATGAAAAATCCCACTTGAACTTTGTGAGATCAAGTGGGATTTTATGAATGTAGTCATTGTGTTGAAATTAAGATTATTTCCTCATCAACTTATCAAAAGATTGTCCCCAGCTATGAACGACTTGCTTGTCAACATTTAGCGGCCATGTTGATGGTAATAGTTCCGCTTCTGCCACTTCATCATGGCTTAAGCGGTTATCCACTTGATCAATAATATCCAGATCCAGCTGTACATGAATAGCAGACATACATATTTCCCCGTCAGTAAAGGCAACAATACTCTGAAGATGAGCACCTTCAGGCATTTTGAATTCAAGCGGAAATTCATATACATATACAGCTTTCTTTGATTCACAAGCGATATGGATATTGCTTTCTTGCAGAAAGTGTGGGTCTATACCTTTTATATTACCGCTAGACTTGGCTAGACCTGAGGAATTATCTTCATTTGTTAGGTGGTTGTACATTTCACAAAAATCTTGTAGGGATATCTGATATGCATTAACATCTTTTGAACTTTGAATTGTCCACCCAAATGATGTGGTCATCATAGACGCGATATCTTGCATAGTGTACTGATCTTTGGCAAATTGATTAGTCCAACCTCCTGCAAAAAAAGCACAGCACATGGACAGAAGCCAAATTACAATGATGAGGATCTTTTTCATTACACACCTCCTGGTGGTCAGACGATATTGATATATCCGATATCACTTTCTCAATATAATCATCTCTTAGGTTAATTAAATTTTTATACTGTTATCATATACTCTTTCCTGAAAAATAGCAATTCGGAAGTCAAACAAAAACAAACAGAATTTATTGGTACATATTTCTAAAATCTGCGATATATAAAAGAATAAAAAAACCGGCACAGTTTTTCACTGTGCCGGTTTGGTTGTCTTCTAAAACTTTTAGCAGCCCATGATTTCCAAAGCCTTCTTTGCGGCAAGCTGCTCGGCTTCCTTTTTGCTGCGGCCGGTGCCGGATGCAAAAACGTTGGAATTGAGCAGCAGCTCCATGGTGAAGCGCTTGTCGTGGTCCGGGCCGGACTGGCCTGCCAGACGGTATTCCAGCGTCTCCTGCTTGTTCTTCTGCACGATCTCCTGAAGCATGGTCTTGTAGTCCTTGAACGCGCCGCCTGCAACGGCAACATCTACCTTGCGCGGAATGAAGCGCAGCACGTAGGCCCGCGCCGGCTCGATGCCGCCATCCAGATAAATCGCGCCGAGAAGCGCCTCGGTCGCGTCCGCCAGAATGGACGCGCGCTTGCGGCCGCCGCCCATCTCCTCGCCGTGACCCAGACGGATCTCCTCCGGAATGCCGAGTTCCCTCGCGATCTCGCACAGCGCACCTTCACAGACGACCGCCGCACGCAGCTTGGTCAGCTCGCCCTCGGGCAGCTCCGGATAGTGCGTGTACAGGTAATCCGCCGTGACAAAGCCCAGTACGGAATCGCCAAGAAACTCCAGACGTTCGTTGCAGTCGAGATGCGTGCCGTGATGCTCATTCGCGTGGGACGAATGCGTCATGGCCTGTCGGAGAAGGCCTTCATTTTTGAATTTATAGTCAATTTTCAGCATATGTTTCACCTCCTTTCGGCGTTTTTTCAGCTTATTCTACCGTCATGTACTGGATGTTTTCCTTAACGGTGTCTATCATGCCCGACTTCGTGTAGGCGATCGCACGGCGGATGGCGTTCATCACGGCGACCTCGTTCGACGAGCCGTGCGCCTTGATGACCGGCTTTGCGATGCCGAGGAAAGGCGCGCCGCCGATCTTGTCCTGATTGAACAGCTCACGGAAGTCGTCCATGCCCTTTTTGCAGAGCAGATAGCCGATTTTCGTGCCGGCAGACGCGGTAAAGACGTTCTTGATCTCCTTTGCCATGAACTTTGCCGTGCCCTCGACCGTCTTGAGCAGGACATTGCCCATGAAGCCGTCGCAGACCGCAACGTCGCACGCGCCGAGCGGCACCTGACTGCCCTCGACGTTGCCGACGAAGTTCAGTCTGCCCTCGTCACCCGCGGCTTTGAGCAGCGCGTAGGCTTCCTTGCGCAGCGGGTCGCCCTTGGTGTCCTCGGTACCGTTGTTCACAAGGCCGACGCGCGGCTTTGCGATGCCGTTGATCTTCTCCGCGTACAGGGACGCAAGGTAGGCGAACTGGAGCAGCATCTCGGCGGTGCACTCGGTGTTCGCGCCCGCGTCGCACAGCATGACCTGACCGCCCGCGCAGGGCAGAACGGGAGCGAGCGCCGCGCGGCGGATACCCTTGATGCGGCCGCCGTACAGGGTCGCGCCGGTGAGCAGTGCGCCGGTGTTGCCGGCAGAAACGAGCGCGTCGCCCTCGCCGGCTTTGAGCAGCTTGAACGCGACAGCCATGGACGAATCCGGCTTGCGGCGCAGAACGGTCGCCGGGTCATCGTGCATATCGACAAGGTCGGAGGCCGGCATGATGGTCAGATGCTCGGTGTTCTCCATGCCGTGCGCACGCAGGACCGAGGTGATCGCCTCCGGCTGGCCGACGAGCAGAATGTCCTCGCCGTACTCCTTTGCGGCCATCGCCGCGCCCCAGACGGTCACGTCCGGTGCGTTGTCGCCGCCCATCGCGTCAACGATGATCTTCATTTTCAAAGTTCCCCTTTCAGACTTTCGATGCGTTCGAGTGCTCGCTCGGAAATCTTTGCGTTTTTCTCGCGCTTGCCCTTGATTTTGTAGCCAAGCGGTTCAATAATGCCGAAATTGATGTTCATCGGCTGGAATTTCGTGACCGTGTGGTCGGAAATGTAGCTTGCAAGTGCGCCCACGGCGGTGAAGCGGTCGAGCTGCGGCATCGGCTTGCCGAGCGTGTCCATCGCGGCGGCGACGCCTGCCACCCAGCCCGAGGCGGTGGACTCGACATAGCCCTCGACGCCGGTCATCTGACCCGCAAAGCGGATGCGCGGGTCGCTCTTCAGCGCGTAGGTCGCGTCGAGCAGACGCGGCGAGTCGAGGAAGGTGTTGCGGTGCATGACGCCGTAGCGCACGAACTCCGCGTTCCGGAGCGCAGGAATCATCGAGAACACGCGCTTCTGCTCGCCGAATTTCAGGTGGGTCTGGCAGCCGACCAGATTGTACAGCGTGCCGTTCGCGTTGTCGCGGCGCAGCTGAAGCACCGCATACGGGTCGCGTCCGGTCTTGGGGTCGGGCAGGCCGACCGGCTTCAGGATACCGAAGCGCAGGGTGTCCTCGCCGCGGCGGGCGTTGACCTCGATGGGCATGCAGCCCTCGAACACCTTGGAGTCCTCGAAGCCGTGCACGGGCGCTTCCTCGGCGGTGGTCAGCGCATTCCAGAATGCGTCATACTCCTCGCGCGAGAACGGGCAGTTGATGTAATCCGCCGTGCCCTTGCCGTAGCGCGACGCCTCGTAGGCGGAGTCCATGTCGATGCTCTCGGCGGTCACGATGGGCGCCGCCGCGTCGTAGAAGTGCAGGAAATCGCCGCCGACCTTGGCGTGAATGGCGTCAAACAGCGTGTCCGATGTCAGCGGGCCGGACGCCACGACCACTCTGCCCTCGGGAATCTCGGTCACTTCGCCGTAGACCACCTCGATATTCGGGTGGTTCTTGATTTTTTCGGTGACGGCCGCCGCGAACGCCTCGCGGTCCACCGCCAGCGCGCCGCCTGCCTCCACGCGGTTCGCGTCCGCGCAGGCGAGGATCAGGCTGCCCAGACGGCGCAGCTCCTCCTTGAGCAGACCTGCCGCGTTCGCCAGCTCATCCGAGCGCAGCGAGTTCGAGCAGACAAGCTCCGCGAAATCGTCCGAGTGGTGCGCCGGGCTGTGCTGCACCGGCTTCATCTCGCACAGGCGCACGGAAATGCCGCGCTCGGCAAGCTGCCATGCCGCCTCGCAGCCCGCCAGTCCTGCGCCGATAACGGTAACGGTATTATTCATCCGGGTTCTCCTTTGCCGTGGTCTTTTTCTTTGCGGCAGGCTTCTTCGCCGCCTTCTTCTCGGCGGCCTTCTTCGCCTTTTCCGCCGCCTTTTCGGCCTCATGCTTTGCAAGCGCCTTGGCGTACTGTTCCTGCTGCTTGGGCGTCAGCTCCTGTACGGCCTCGTCCTTCAGCTTTTTGAACTTGTTCGTGGTCTTGGTCATCCACGGAAGTGTTTTCTTGACCGTCTTTTTCTTCGCCGCAGGCTTCTTTTCCGCCTTTTTCGATTTCTCTTCGGTCTCGCCGTTCTTTTCGGCGGCTTCCTTGGCGGCTGCACGCTCGGCGGCCTTCGCGGCGCGGGCTTCACGCATTTTGCGGCGCTTTTCGGTCTCCTCGGGCGACAGGCCCTCCTTGACCAGCTCGACAAAGCCGCAGCCCTCGCGCAGGCAGACATCGGTCACTTCCTTGGAGTCGCGGTCGGTGTGGCGGAAGAGCGACGAGTCGCAGTTCGGGCACTTGGTCTTGAGCGGCTTGTCCCACGTGATGAACTGGCACGCCGGGTACTTGTCGCAGGAATAGTAGACGTAGCCGCGTGCGGACTTCTTCTTGACGACCTTCGAGCCGCAGACCGGGCAGGCGGCTCCCGTGTCCTCGGTGATCGGCTTGGTGTTCGTGCATTCCGGGAAGCCCGGGCAGGCGAGGAATTTGCCGAAGCGGCCGGATTTGATGACCATGTTGCGTCCGCACTTCTCGCAGATGACATCAGTCACCTCGTCCTGAATTTTGATGCGCTTGCCCTCCAGGTCGATCTCGGCCTGCTTGAGCGCAGCTTCAAAACCGTCGTAGAAGTTGTGGAGCAGCTGGATATAGTTGAGCTTTCCGGCTTCGACCTCATCGAGCTCGTGCTCCATGTTCGCGGTGAACTCGTAGTCCGCGACCGACTTGAACTCGTCCACGAGCAGGCCGGTAACGCCCTCGCCGAGCGGCGTCGGACGCAGTGCGCGGCTCTCCTTGGTCACGTAGTCGCGGTCGATGATGGTCGAAATGGTCGGCGCGTAGGTGGACGGACGGCCGATGCCGCGTTCCTCCATCGCGCGGATGAGCGACGCCTCGGTGTAGCGTGCGGGCGGCTGCGTGAAGTGCTGCGACGGCTCGAGCTTCTCGGCGGTCAGACGATCGCCCTTGTCAAAGCGCGGCAGCGGCTTTCCGGCGGCGTCCTGCTTCTTGTCGTCGTCCGTACCCTCCTCGTAGACGGCGGTAAAGCCGGGGAAGGCTACCGTGTGGCCGGACGCGCGGAACACCTGTCCCTCGCAGACGATGTCGGCGGAAACCGTGTCGAGGATAGCGTCCGCCATCTGGCAGGCGACAAAGCGCGACCAGATGAGGCGGTAGAGCTTGAACTGGTCGGGCGAAAGGTACTTGCGGATCTCCTCGGGGAGCAGCTGCACGTTGGACGGACGGATGGCTTCGTGCGCGTCCTGCGCACCCGACTTGGTCTTGTAAACGCGCGGCTTGCCGGGATAGTATTCCTCGCCGTAGCGGCCGCGGATAAAGCCGGCGGCGGCGGCGGTCGCCTCGTCGGCGAGTCGCAGCGAGTCGGTACGCATATAGGTGATAAGACCGGTAAGGCCGTACTCGCCCAGCTCGATGCCTTCATACAGCTCCTGCGCGATGCTCATCGTGCGGCGGGGCGTCATGTTCAGCTTGCGGCTCGCCTCCTGCTGGAGGGTCGAGGTGATGAACGGGGGCGCCGGGGTGCGTTTTTTCTTGCCGCGCTTGATCTCGCCGACAGCGAACGGCTTTCCGGTGACGGCGTTCACCACGCGCATCGCCTGCTCTTCGTTTTTCAGCTCGGCCTTGCCGTTTCCGTCGCCGTAGTAGCGGGCGGTGAACTTGCCGCCGTCCTCGGTCGCGAGAAGCGCCTCGATCGACCAGTATTCCTCGGGCACGAACGCGCGGATCTCGTTTTCGCGGTCCACGACCAGACGGGTCGCAACGCTCTGCACACGGCCGGCGGACAGACCGCGCTTGACCTTGCGCCAGAGGAACGGCGACAGCTGATAGCCGACGATACGGTCGAGAATGCGGCGCGCCTGCTGGGCGTTTACCAGGTCGATGTCGATGTCGCGCGGGTTTGCGATGCCCGAGCGGACCGCCTGCTTGGTGATCTCGTTGAAGGTGACGCGCTTGGAATTGCTGTCCTTGAGCTTGTACAGCTCCTTGATGTGCCACGAAATGGCTTCTCCCTCGCGGTCAGGGTCAGTTGCGAGGTAGACGAAGTCCGCCTTGCGGATCTCGCTGCGGATTTCCTTGATGATTTTATCTTTACCCTCGATCGGCACGTATTCCGGCTTGAAATCGTGCTCGATATCGACGCTCATTTTCTTTTTCGGCAGATCGCGCAGATGTCCCATGGACGCCTTAACAACATAGTCCGCGCCCAGATACTTGCCGATGGTCTTCGCCTTGGCAGGAGACTCCACGATTACTAACTTTGACATAAAAACCTCCGGGTTTTCGGAAAGCGAATGAAACGCTTTCTGTTTTCTGCGCACAGTGCGCAGATTTCTGGGGGACTTTTCCCCGCATTTTTCTTTCTTTTTCTTTTGCTTCTCAGGATTGTCCAGCGAGGCGGACGTTTGCCGCGTCGCGTTCGAGAACGCCCTCCATCTCGAGGGACGTTACCATACACATGAGCCGGGGCGCGGGCAGACCGGTGCGGTCCACAAGCTCCTCCATGCTGTGAATGCCCTCGGCGACCAGACGCACGAGCGCGGTTTCCTGCTCGTCCAGTCCCTCCGGCAGGGCAAACGCCGGCTTTTCCGGCGGCGCGGCCTTTTTCGGGGCGGCGGCAGTCTTTTTCGGCACGGCACGCGGCTTTTCGGTCTTCGGCTGCGCTGTTTGACGGACATAGGAGCGATACTCCCCTGCCCCGCCGCGCAGCAGCGCACCGTACTCGCGCACGAGCGTTTTCGGGTCATTGAGCAGCGACGCCTCGCCCTGTTCGATGAGGGCGTTGCATTCCTTCGACTGCTGAGCGCCGATTGCGCCCGGCACGGCATAGACACCGCGTCCCTGGTCGATGGCGTGCCGCGCCGTGATGAGCGCACCCGAGCGCGAATTTCCGGCCTCGACGATAACAGTCGCGACGCTGAGGCCGCTGATGATGCGGTTGCGGTTGTGGTAGTTGTGGCCGTCCGGCTCGGTTCCGGGCGGATATTCGCTCACGACCGCGCCCGACAGCATGATGTCGCCCATAAGGCCGAGGTTACGCGGCGGGTAGCACACATCCGGTCCGCCCGCGAGCACCGCGACCGTCAGGCCGCCCGCGCGGAGCGCACCCCGGTGCGCCGCAGAGTCGTTGCCGAGCGCCATACCGCTGACCGTGACGAAACCGGCCCGCGCGAGCGTCGCGCCGATGCTGTCCGCGATCTGCACACCGTAGCTCGTCGCGCTGCGCGTGCCGACGACCGAAATGCCCGGCATGGTGTCGAGATCCGGCCAGCGGCCGCGGATATACAGCACCACCGGCGGGTCCTCGATCGAGCGCAGGCGGTTCGGGTAGGCGCTGTCCGAAATCGGCAGGATGCGGATGTCCTTGCGGGCGCACTGCTCAATAACGTATTCGGCCTCGTCGGTCGATTTGTCGCGCAGCAGGTCGAGATGCTGCCGCCGCAGACGGGGACACGCCTGCGCAAGCAGCTTGTCATCCGCCGCGTAGACCGCTTCGGGCGAACCCATGACGCGCAGCAGCTCTGCGCTCAGATAGGGGCCGAGTCCCCGCTTGAGGGACAGCCAGACATAGCTCACGAGTGACGGCATAGCGCCCGCCTCCTTATTTCGTCATTTCGTAGATCACAATGGCCGCCGCGACACCGGCGTTCAGCGACTCGGCGCGGCCGCGCATCGGGATGATCACCCGCTTGTCGGAAAGGCGCAGCGCGGGGTCGCTGACGCCCCGGCCCTCGCTGCCGATGATGACCGCCGCGCGGGAGAGCGACACCGCCGAGAGCGGCACGCTGTCCTCATGGAGCGCGGTCGCGTAGACCGGCAGGCCGGCCGTTTTCAGCAGGTCGAGCGCTTCGGTCAGCGGCAGCTGCACGCACGGCAGACGGAACACCGCACCCATGGTCGAGCGGACGACCTTGGGCGAAAACGGGTCGGCGCAGCCCTCGCACAGCACCACGGCGCCGAGCGCGAATGCCTCCGCGGTCCGCAGGATCGTGCCAAGGTTGCCCGGGTCCTGCAACCCGTCGAGCAGGAGCACCTGCTCCTTTCCATCGAGCGCAGCCGCGTCCCACTGCGGCTGCATACAGGAAAAAATGACGTTCTGCGGACTTTCCACCTCGCTTGCGAGCCGGAACAGCGCGTCCTCCGCGCAGTAGAGCGCCGCGCCTCTGCTCTCCGCCTCGCGCAGCATTTCACTCTCCCAGCCGCGCCGCGCGAGCACGGTTTTGAGCACGGCGCCCGAGCGCAGCGCCTCCTCGAGCATTTTTTCGCCCTCGCACAGCATTTCGCCGGTCGAGCGGCGGTATTTTCTCTCGCGTCCGAGCCGCGCCATGTGCTTGAGCGCAGCGTTCTGACGGCTTTGAATCTCTATCACTTCAGTTCCACCACTTTGTTCACTTTATTATTCGTGCCGAGAATGAGCAGCAGGTCGTTTTCCTCGATGCAGTCGTCCGGGCGCGGCGTGACGTCCACATGGCCGCCCTCGCCGTGGCGGATGCCGAGCACGTTTACGTCGTACTTCGTACGCACGCCCAGCTGGCCGAGCGACTTTCCGACCCAGCTTTTCGGCGTTTTGATTTCGAGGATGGAGAACTCGTCCGACAGGCCGATGAAATCGACCACGTTCGTGCGGCCGAGGTGCTGCGCGAGCCGCTGGCCCATCTCCTTCTCCGGCTGAATGACGCGGTCTGCGCCCACCCGCTCGAGCACGCGGGCATGGAGCGCGGAAAGCGCCTTGCAGACGACCTGCTTCGCGCCCAGCTCCTTGAGCATGACCGTGATGAGGATATTTGCCTCGATGTCCGTGCCGATGGCTACCACGCAGCAGTCGAAGTTGCCAACGCCGAGCGACCGGAGCACCGCCTCGTCCTGCGCATCGCCGCAGATGGCCTGCGTGACGCTGTCCGCGATGTGCTGCACGTTGTCCTCGTTGTTGTCGATCGCGAGGACCTCCTGACCGAGTGCGCCAAGCTCGCACGCGACCGACCGGCCGAAGCGGCCGAGACCGATTACCAGAAAGGATTTCATTTCATTCTCCTTTTTATCCTAAGCTGTCGCGAAACTATCGTTTCGCCGACAATCTGTGTTCTGACTTCGCAGAACACGGACGTCCGAAAGTTCCCATACGGAAACTTTCTCCCTCTCGAAGTATAAAAACCGTGATACATGCTCCCGGTTTTTATGACTTTGCTCTGCAAAGTCTATTTCATGCGCGCTTCCGCGCGATACCCGCTGTTCGTTAAAACAGTTTTTATCCACAAACTGTGCATATCTTCACGAGATAACCTCGCCGCCTGAAAAAACGTTTCGTTATCCGATCATGACGTTCCCCGAGGGGTATTTGAGCTTGGGCGGCTCGCGGCGGCGCAGGAATACCGCAACGCCGAGCGTCAGCACGCCCACGCGGCCGAAATACATCATGATGATGAGCATGACGTGCGACACCGCCGAAAGCGTCGGCGTCAGCGACATCGTAAGGCCGACCGTACCGAAGGCCGAGGCGGTTTCGTACATACACAGGTGCATCGGCACGCTGTCGATAAACGAAATCGCACACGCGCCGCCGAGGCTGAGCGTCACGCCGATAACCGTGAGCGCGACCGCGTTCATGATGCTGCGCGGCTCGATGGTGCGGCTGAAGGCAACGACCGAGGTGTGGCCGCGCAGCGCCCCGAGTGCACTCAGCGCAAGGATCGCCGCTGTGACGGTCTTGAGGCCGCCTGCCGTTGAGCCGGGCGAGCCGCCAATCAGCATCAGCACGCACGCCAGCGCCTGCGAGGGGCCGGTCAGCGCACTCTCGTCGATGGTGTTGAAGCCTGCCGTGCGCAGCGTCACGCTCTGAAACGCCGCCGCGAGCAGCTTGTGCGGCAGGGTCATGCCGCCGAGCGTTGCGGGATTGCTCCACTCAAACAGCAGCGTAAGTACAAAGCCGCCCGCGAGCAACGCCCCCGAGGTCGTGAGCACCAGCTTGCTGTGCAGGGTAAGGCGCTTGAAGCACTTCCGGTCCCAGACGTCGCTCCACACGAAAAAACCGAGACCGCCGATGACGATGAGCGCCATGATGGTGAGGCTCACGAGCGGGTCGCCCGCGTATCCTACGAGCGAGCAGAACGGGTCGTCCGGCGTACCCATGAGGTCGAAGCCGCCGTTGCAGAACGCCGAAACCGCATGGAAAATGCCCATGCCGATGCCGCGCAGCAAGCCGAACTCGCCCACAAAGCGCACGGACAGCAGCGCTGCGCCGATGCCCTCGAAAAGCAGCGTGCCGAATAGGACGCGCCGCGTCAGACGCACGATGCCGCCGTAGGAGTCAAGATTGAAGCCCGCCCCGATGACCATGCGCTCGCGCAGCGTAATGGTGCGGCGCACAAGGAGCGAGGCCGCCGTCATAACCGACATGAAGCCGAGGCCGCCGATCTGAATGAGCAGCAGGATGACGCACTTGCCGAAAAACGACCAGTGGAGCGCGGTGCTGACCGTGACAAGTCCGGTGACGCAGGTCGCGCTCGTCGCGGTAAAGAGTGCGTCAAGGAACGGGGTTGCGCGGCCGCTTTTCGCCGCGAACGGCAGCATGAGCAGCAGTGTTCCCGCCAGAATGATAAGTGCAAAACCCGCCGCGATCACAATCGCTGCGTGCATCGCGTGGCTTTTCGGCGCGCGTTTCCGAGCGCTTTCCATGACATCGTCCTCCCCGTTCCGCCGAACCATACTATATTAAATAAGTCGTGCCCGGCGCTTGTATCACATTTAATAAAAGCAGATTGTGCGCTTTCTGTCAAGCCCAATTTTATGAATTTTCCTGTTCTGCCCTTGGAATCGCGCGAAAATTCCGCTTCCGCCCGTGTATCCGCCGTCCGGTTTTGTGGATATTCTGTACATTGACACTGCGCAGAAACGGTGTTAAACTTAACGCAATACCGCATAATTGGACAAGAGCGATTTGCGAGTAAATTTTGCGTACTGACAAGGCGCGGTATTGCCTTAAAAGCAATTTTCAAAAATAAGGAGGAGAGCTTCTGTGAATGCAGGAAATCTCATAACAGACAATATCCGGAAGCGCTTCATGAGGGGGGCACAGGCCGCGCTCATCCTGCTGATGATCGTACTGACTGCCGGAATGATGCTCCAGATCCGCTCGCTTCAGGGCAACGCCCGCGTGGTAAACTACGCCGGCATTCTCCGAGGCGCAACGCAGCGGCTCGTCAAGCTCGAAATCGCAGGTGTGCCGAGCAGCGACCTCAGCGACAATCTCGATGATATTTTTTCCGGTCTGCTGCACGGCGGCGGAAAATACAGCCTGACCCGTATGGACGATGCGGATTACCAGAGCAAGCTGTCGCTCCAGTACGACTACTGGAAGCAGCTCAAGGACGAAATCCACAGGGTCCGCCAGAACGGCTACCAGGACTCCCAGATCATGCCCATGAGCGAAACCTATTTCCAGCTGGCGGACGATACGGTGGCGGCGGCGGAAGTCTACTCGCAGCAGTGCGTCAACCGCCTCCGCATGCTCGAAATCGTGGTTTCCATCGACATGGTGCTCATCCTCTTCAGTCTGATTTCCCAGTCGATCAACGAAGTGCGGCTGCGCCGCAGCAACCGCGAGCTGCGCCATAAGGCTTATATCGACCTGCACACCGCGCTCCCCAATAAGAGCCGCTGCGAGGAGCTGCTGCTCGACCGCACGCCTGTCACCGCACAGACTACACTCGCCGTGTTCGACCTCAACGGCTTAAAGCAGGTAAACGACCACCTCGGACATCTCGCAGGCGATGCGCTGATTGCGAACTTCGCCAGCATCCTGCGGACGTCCATCCCCGAGCAGTATTTCGTCGGGCGGTACGGCGGCGACGAGTTTCTTGCCATCCTGCCGGGCGTCGGCCGTGAACAGATGGAGCAGTACCTCGAACGCCTGCGCTCGACCACGGCTTACTATAACAGCACCGGCAAACAGCTGCATATCGAATTTGCCTGCGGCTACTCGGTTTCGACCGATTTCAAGGAGTGCAATCTGAAAATTCTGTTCGAAAAAGCCGACCGCCGAATG